>OCTW011569812.1_pt1 | contig 16753 bp, 10 predicted proteins | sample 1539671 | NCBI WGS metagenome assembly OCTW01 (sample SAMN02144230, study PRJEB22623) | gut metagenome | biome: sheep rumen | host: Ovis aries | place: New Zealand
GGATTCAAATCTTGTATATGCAGGCGCGGGCAGGTATAATCTGCATAAAGAGGTGTCCTGCATGCGCAACCGAATATTTCTGAAATATATTCTTTCCTATGCACTTGTGCTGTTTTTGCCGATTCTGCTTCTGTATTTCTTTTTTGACGGCGCCATCATCCGGCGGTATTCGGAGGAGATGGCGGCCAATGACAGCAATATGCTCACCCAGCTCCGGGATACCCTGGATAACCGCTTCCAGCAGCTGTTCAACCTGTCCTACGCGATCCAGAACACATCGGCCCTGAATCCCAGGAACATCGGCGACGACATCGTGGCGCGCCGCAATGCCATTGCCCTGCTCGGTACCTACAATTCCATTACGGAGCTTCCCCAGACCATCCTCGTCTACCGCTCGGGGGATGATGTGTGCTATACGGCCACGACGGCCATCACCACGGAAAAGCTTTTCGGACAGCAGCTGGTGTATGCCGGGCATGATCATGAAGATTTTCTGCGCACCGTGGACGCGTCTGACAGCATTATCGTGTGGCCGGTGGATTCCGTGGCCCAGTTCGGCGGTCAGAGCACGGAGTGTCTTACGGTATTCATATCCGTGGGTGCGGGCAATGTCCGCCCGAAGCAGCGCACCGTGTTCGTGATCCCCGCCGCACGCATTTTGGACCCCATCCGTGCGCTGTACGGGGAAGAGACCGCGGTCATGATCACGGACAAGGAGGGGAATCCGGTGATTTCCACCGGCACTCTCTCCGAGGACATGACCCGGACTGTGTCCGCGTCCGACGGGAATGTGGCCGCAGGTGATCTGCAGGAGTATGACATTTCCTCCACCGCATCCCGGATCATGGGCTGGAAGTATACGGTATTCCGCCCCAGAGCTGTCCTGGAAGGTCCGCTGCACGGATACCGCAGGCAGGTGATCCTGCTCATGTCCCTGATCTTTCTGCTCGGCGGGGCTGTGATCTGGCTGGTGAGCTGGAGTCACTACAAGCCCATCCGGGAACTGGCGGAAAAGGCGCGGGCCTATGCGCCGGGCCGGGAAGCCGGGAACGAAATGGAACAGGTGGAGGCCGTGCTGGAATCCCTGTCGGACGAGAGCCGGTTTTACCGGGTATCCCTGGAAAACAGCACGGAGGGCCTGAGACAGAACTGCCTGACCCGCCTGCTCTCGGATGCCGGGCATGCCCGGGAATGCCTGGAAGAAATGCGCGGGTATGGCGCGTTTACCGAGCCCGGCGCATATTGCCGCGTACTTGCTCTGGAAAAGAAGAGCCTGCCGGCAGATTACGCGTCTTCCGCGCTTCTGTCGGAAATCCTGTCCGGGTCCCTGGAGGTCACCGAGGCCCTGGTCTGTGAAAACCCGCCGGACAGCGACATGCTGGCCGTGATCCTGCAGTACGCCCGGCCAAGCCGCGGAAGTGAGGAGGAAGTCCTGGACTTCCAGAACCGTCTTGAGCAGCGCATCGGTCAGGGACTTGCCCTGGGCGTCAGCCAGAGCGTTCCCGCGGAGGAGCTGGCGGATGCCTGCCGTCAGGCGGTGAGCGCCTGCCGCATGAGCCTGATCCGGGGCAAGGGTCCGGCTGTGTTCTATTCCGATGATATCCGCTCCTCGGTTTCCCTGAAGGACTATCCCGCCCAGGAACTGGAAGCGCTGCAGTGGCATCTTCTGCAGGGCGACGCGGATCGGGCGGAGCAGTGCCTGGACGCGGTGGCGGAAAGGCTGCAGACAGACCCGGTGCCACTGGAAATGGCGCGCATGGTGCTCAATGACACGGTGAATGTGACCGTGCGCACCCTGCTTTCCATGCGCGGCCGGGTGAACCCGGACGTCTCCTTTTCATTGCTGGAGGAACTGCTCAGCGTGGACAGTGCAAGAGAACTCATGGGCCGGCTCAGGCGGCTGATCCGGGATGCCTTTGCCTCGGCAGCCGGGGACGGGGAAGTGGAGGACAGCCGCAGCGAGGCCATGAAGACCTATGTGCGGGAGCACTGCTTCAGCAGTGAGTTTTCACTGCAGATGGCGGCGGACCACTTCGGCCTCACCCCGTCCAACCTGTCGCATTATTTCAAGAACTGCACCGGCATGGGTCTGTCCGAATACGTGCAGGAGGTACGCAGGAACGAAGCCTGCCGGCTGCTGGCGGACACGGATGAATCCATTCAGGAGATCGGCCGCCGCGTGGGCATGCCGAATGTTTCTTCATTTATCCGCAGCTTCAAGCAGCAGACCGGACTTACGCCGGGACAGTATCGCGCAAAACACGTTCGATCTTCTGAGAGTGCGGGCAGATGATCTTTCGTGCACAGAAATAGACCGGGATGGATCATGAAATCCATTCCGGTCTATTTCTGTGTTTCGGAAAGTGTCGGTCCGCATTATACCGATTCCCTGAGAATCAGTTTACATGGAAGGGTTTCCTGAACAGGTGCAGTGTCAGGGTCTGCGATCTTCTGGAGAAGAAGCTGAGCAGAGCGTGTTCCGATCTGGCTGAGGGGGAGTTCAATGGTAGTCAGGGGGGGAATGACTGCATCTGTCAGATCCAGGTTGTCAAAGCCACACACTGCTATCTGCCGGGGAACAGACAATCCGGCCCGGCTCAATGCCTGAAGGACGCCAAGAGCCATGGAATCATTCATGGCGAAAATGGCGGTGGGACGACATTCGAGAGAAAGCAGATATTCGGCTTCCTGTCTGCCGGAATCGGTGCCCCAGTTGCCATAGCGGATATATTCCTCCGGAACCTGAAGTCCTGCCTGATGCATGGCGGAAAGAAATCCATGAAGCCGTTCCTGGGTGGGAGAGGAGCTGGGATGCCCCGCAATGATGGAAATGTGAGTATGGCCCCGGGAAATGAACAGATTTGTCATTTCCCGGGCAGAAGATTCATTATTATAGGTAACGAAGCTGTCCTGATCTGATGAACGGGAATAGGCATAGACTACCGGACAGGGGATGGGATCAATGAGATGGTCCAGAAAGCGGTCATGCATGCCGACATAAATAATGCCTTCCACATTCGAGGAGAGGAGCAGGAAAACAGCCTTGGCAATGGATTCACGGTAATTCCTGATATCTTCATAATGATTGTAGAGATCATCCAGAAGATGAAGATCCAGCAGAAGTGTGGTGTAGGCGTGGCGAATCAACTCTTCCGAGATACCACTGACGATGCCGGGGACAGGAAGGCCGCGGATATCTTCAACAAGGATTCCGATTACACGGCTGGTTCCTGAGCGAAGGGATTTGGCAGCGTGATTGGGCGTGTAATGTGCCTGGTCGATGGCTGCCAAAACCCTGTGGGTTGTGCCGGGGCTGAGCTTTTTGGTTCCATTGACGACGTGGGATACGGTGGCGGTGGATACACCGGCCAGACGTGCGATATCTTTAATGGTTGCCATGTCCGCCTCCTGATAAGAGAGGGATAAGCCGTTGCTTTCCACGCTGAAATATAGCAGACCATAAAGGGCAAGTCAACAGAAAATGCATCTTTCGGCATAAAACAGACAAGAAAAGCACAAATTTTAGTTGACAAATAGAAATGCTTACATTATAATTCCATTGAGCAGTGGTTAATCGTATAACCTCGTAAAAAAGTATAAATGCCAGGCAGTGCATCAAGCGGGACAGGAGATGAATGCATGCAGCTGACAGCAGAACAGAAGCGACTGCAGCGGAAGAACCGCTGGATCAGGAACCGTGAACTGTGGATTTGGACGGTTATTTTTCTTTTATGGTGGGCGGTGTTTTTCCTTGCTCCCATCTACGGCATCATCTATTCCTTTTTCGACTATACCCCCGGTCGTACGCTGACCATGGACAAGTTTGTGGGACTGAAGCATTTTGCTTCCTTCTTCACATCCAAGGATGCCATAAAGATCATCCGGAATACCCTGGTGATCAGCGGACTGAATCTGACGATTGGGCATCTTGCCCCGATTGTTCTTGCACTGCAGCTGGATGAGCTGCGGCAGGGCATATTCAAGAAAACGGTCCAGACCATTTCCTATCTGCCCTATTTCGTTTCATGGGTAGTGGTGGCCAGTCTGGTCATCACGCTCCTCAACTCAGAGGGTGTCGTGAATGAGGTACTCATGAAGCTTGGCATTACAAGCTCGCCGATTCCATTCCTCACGGAAGGCAAATATTTCTGGACACTCATCACTTGTGTGAATATCTGGAAGAATATCGGATGGAACACGATCCTTTATATGTCCGCCATTGCCGGCATTGATCAGAGCCTGTATGAGGCGGGGGCGGTGGACGGCATTACCAGGTGGGGGATGGTCCGCTACATCACGATTCCCTGCATTCTTCCGACAATCGTCATGCTGTTTATTCTGTCCATCGGCAATCTGCTGAACCTCGGCTATGAACAGAATCTGCTGCTGGGCCAGGCAACCACAAGATCCTACTGGGAAATTATCGACACATATGTGTACCGCTACGGCATTCAAAAAGGCCGCTACTCCTTCTCCATTGCCATCGGTCTGATGAAGTCGGTCATTGGTCTGATTCTGGTATTTATCTCCAATAGCATAGCCAGACGCTATACTGAGTATTCCATCATGTGAGGAGGGATGGTACGTGAAGCAGGCCAATTACATTAAACGGACCAAAAGCGGCACCGTATTTGATGCGTGCAATGTCACCATCCTGGTGCTCCTGTCTTTTCTCTTCATTTACCCGTTCTGGAATCAGCTTGTCATTTCCTTCAATGACGGCATTGATGCCCAGCGGGGCGGGCTGTATTTCTGGCCGCGCATGTTCACATTAGGCAACTATGAATATATTTTCAATACGCGGGGTATGCTGGAAGCTGTGGGCTGGTCTGTACTGCGCGTAGTGGTGGGCACAACCACCAAACTGCTCTTTACAGGCATGCTTGCCTATGTGACCACCATACGTCAGTTTCCATTCCGGAAGCATCTGAGAAAAATGTTTCTGATCACCATGTATGTCTCTGGCGGCATGATTCCCACGTACTTGTGGATGATCAAACTGCATCTGCTGGAAACGTTCACGGTCTACTGGCTTCCGGGCATCCTCAGTGCCTATGAGATGATGATCATTGCTTCCTATATTGAGGGGCTTCCGGACTCCATGTTCGAATCCGCCCGCATTGACGGAGCGCGGGAGACCACCATTTACCTGAAAATTGTACTGCCTCTGTGCGTACCCGTGTTTGCGGCTCTGGGCGTTATGGTGGCTGTCGGACACTGGAATTCTTGGTTTGATGTTATGATTTACAATCCTTCGGGCAATTATGACACGCTCCAGATCGTGCTCCGGAATATTCTGATTGAATCTGACAAGATCAAGAAGCTTATGCAGGATGCCACCGTGGGATCTGCCCAGGCCAAGAGTGCCGCTTCCCGAATTTCCACAACATCCATGCGTGCTGCCACCATGATGATTGTAACCATTCCGATTGTGCTGGTGTATCCGTTCTTCCAGCGTTATTTCGTCAAGGGTATTTCCATCGGTGCGGTCAAGGGATGACCGCTGAATCCAGTATGCCAGGGTCTGCTGCATGACCCTGCAGATAAATAAGAAGGAGGTTTTCCTATGACATCCAAACGTTTTCTCGGTTTGATTCTGTCGCTTGTGATGCTTCTGTCCTGCCTCGGCGTGACTGCGGTGGCGGATGAGGTACGGGATATCGAGCTGACAGGAGAGACCAACAAGTACGGCTGGGAAATTCCTGTGGAGACACTGAAGTTCTCCTATTATTCCTGCGATGATGACGCTACCAACCAGAAGGAAGAGGATGAGCGTCTTGCGGAAGTGGATAAGGTGCTCAAGGATGAGTTCAATATTGAGATTGAAAAGCTCATCTATGCCCAGGATTCCACGGAACGTCTGAACCTGATGCTCGCTGCCAATGATTATCCCGAAGTCATTGTCGGCATGAGTGATGCCATGGCAAATACCTTCATCGAGCAGGGACGTGCCATTGAACTGACTCCGTATCTGGAAAAGTATGGACAGAATGTGCTGGCTTCCTATGGTCCCTACATCAACATGCTCAAGGAAGATGACGGAAGCCTGTACAAGCTTTCATCCTGCATCGGAAACACCACGGATGTCATGGGCCGTGACTTTGAAATCCGCTGGGACCTGTTTGAAAAGACCGGAATGGAGGTTCCCTCCAGCTTTGCTACATTCCATGATGTGGTGAAGGCCATGGTGGAACAGAATCCCACCACGGAAAATGGTGAGAAAGTATACGGCTTCACGGCTTTCACGCTCAAGGGCGAGGAATTCTTCGCCACGCCTCTTCTGTACATGGGATTCTATAATGCACCCACGGGCATTTACAAGATGAATGATGACGGCAGCATTTCCTACTGGATTGATACAGAGGAAGGCCGCACGGTTGCCAAGTATATCAACCAGTTCTGGCGTGAAGGTCTGATTGATCCCGATTTCCAGACAAAGGATTATGATACATCCAAATCCTTCATGTCTTCCGGCCGCGTGGTGGCCAATATCGGCACCTGGTGGCACAATTTCGTCGGCGGACATCAGATCTGGGAAACCACTGATCCCAACTATACCATCAACAAGCATATGCGCTCCATCACCTGGGAGGAGACCGATGCCACTCCTCAGCTGATCTCCAATAACTATATCCGTTCCGCCCGCGTGATCATCACGGATAAGTGCACGGATCCCGCAGCCATCGTCCGCTATCTGGACTGGCAGACCTCTCCTCTGGGCGTTGCTTTCAACTCCATGGGCCCGGAAGGCAGCGACAAGGCCTGGTATATCGGTGAAGACGGCCTCATCTATGTCAACGACAAATACTGGTATGGCGATCCCGGCAACAATTCCTTCCTCTGGGATGATTTTGAGACAGAAGAATGCGGCGGTTGGAACTATCCCATTGCTAACCCGGGCTATACAGCCATCAATGCCGTGGACGATCCTGCCAAGGGCTGGGGCGATCCTGTTTCCAAGATCAATATGTGGGATCTGATTCCGGATTATTCCAAGCTGGATCCGGAACGTCTGTCCATCGGCATGCAGATGTATCTCCTGGATGCCCAGACGGCCAAGACCTATATCTCTGACATGACGGCCTGGACCGTGTCCTTCTCTTCTGAGAGTGAGGAAGCGATTATCCAGCAGGATGTCAAGGAACAGCTTCTCGAAGACTGGTGCAACTGCATTATGGCTTCCTCTGAGGAAGAATGCGACGCTCTGTATGACGTCATGGTCGAGAATGCTCATGACCTTGGACTGGACAAGCTGGTTGCAGCACAGCAGGAAGTTGTGTCTGTGAACATGGCCAAGCTTGATGGCAGCTATTTCAACAAGTAAGTCAGAGGGATCATTTCGAACAAGCGATTCCCTGAAGATGGGGGAAGTCCGTTTTCGGGCTTCCCCCTTTATATGCCGGAACAGAAAGGAGGCAGCGCATGGCAGGACAGTTTGAACTGGTTACATCCCGCATGCATGCCCGGATCTCCGATGGCCTGCTCACTTCCATTATGCCGGGGGCGAATGTATCTTCAGCCCGCGAAAGCGGTTTTTTCCGGGCTGACCAGGGAACTGGAAAGATACGCGTGGTTTACGAGATGGATGGGCAGCGGAAAAAGGCGGAAACCGGGGCGGTGGATGAAGAGACATATGAAGAGACGAACTGCGGATGTGCACTTATGACACGGTTTTCCCGGAATGAGGATCTGTATCAGGAGAATCTGTGGAGCGCGGATGACGGACTTACCTGGACGCTGCGCATCTGCAATGTGTCCGGCCGCCCGGTCCATATACTGGATCTGGGGCTGCTGTTTTCCTTTGACTCGGATTTCGCATGGGGTGGAAAGGCGGCGGACAAGGTCATTGCGAAGCTGTTCGTCGGAGGACATGGGACACGGATTACCGCCGGTTACTGTGACGGGCACGGTCCGCTTCTGCTGATCACGCCCAGGGGCAGTACCCGGATGCTGTATATGACGCCAGAGGGAAAGCGCGGTGCTTTTGCGCTCTATCCGGAAGCGAGCACCGTGCGGGAGGAGGCAGAACGCCAGGGTGCCCGCCTGCATCTGCCGTCCCATACCTGCATGCTTGCGCCGGGCGAAAAAGCGGAGTATGTGCTTCGCTTTGCCTGGGCGGAAGACCAGGAGCGGGCCAGGGAAATGCTTGCCGGGGAAAGCGCGGACATCCAGGTGCTTCCGGGCATGACGGTGCCCCGCGGGGAGAAGGTGCGGCTGAGCGTGGACACTGCATGGGAAAACCCTCAGCTGCAGCTGCCGGAAGGCGCCTCCCTGCTTCGGACTTGGGAGGCGGGAAAACGGAGTAACTATGAAATCTGTTTCCGGGATCTCGGAGAGCAGACAGTCTGGCTCGTAAGCGGGGATGGAAGGAGCATGAACCTGGATTTCTTTTCCACAGAACCGCTTTCGGTTATGCTGAGGAAACGCGGGGCGTTCATTGCAGCACATCAGCACAGGGATCCGGATAAATGGTATGACGGTCTTCTGGCGGAATGGAGCAATGACACGCACAAAATGCTCGGGCCGGATGACTATGACAGAATTCATGGATGGCGTATTTATGAAGTGACCTGTGACGATCCGGGGCTGAGCAAGCCGGCGTTTCTGGCTGCGAAAAATGCAGAGATTCCGGAAGAAGCGGAAATCCGAGCGCTTGACCGGTATGTGGAGCGTTTCGTCTGGGGCGGGCTTCAGTGTACAGAGGAGGAAGAATATCCGTACGCGATCTACGGGATCCCGGACTGGAAGCAGCTGCGTGACAGTCCGGATCCGGATGTCAAAGGCCGGGAGCATATATGGCGTATCTATGATTATCCTCATCTGGCACTTATGTATTTCAGTCTGTACAGAATTGTTCTGCATGATCCCGCAGCACCACTCACTCAGGATAGACTGACCTATCTGTGCAGGGCAGCGCGCACGCTCATCGCCATGTACACTGTGCCTCTGGAACTGGATGGCTGGAGTGCCTTTGGCACGGGACTTTACAATGAACTGGTGACAGAGGAGATCCTGGATGCGCTGGAGCATGAACAGTTAAGGGACCTGAAACGGCGTCTGGAACGGCTGTGGAACCGGAAGGCCTACACGTTTGTCCATCGACAGGCAGACGTGTTCGGTTCGGAATATCCTTTTGACACCACTGGCTTTGAGTCCACCCAGGCACTGGCGGATCGGGCACAGAAGATTTCCGTGGCCGACAGCGGGGCAAGAATGGAGGACCGGGAGATCTCGCCGGTTCAGGCGGAACAGTTTCTGCACCGGCAGATGCAGTGCAATATCGCATGCCGGGGCGTTCTGGAGCCGGGGTATGGGCTTTATGGATCGGATATCCGTGGGGATAATTTGCATTATACGCTCAGCTACATGTCTCAGATGGGCGGCTGGGCCGTAATGCAGTATGCGCTGTACCATGCGGAGAACCCGTTCCCGTATCTGAGGCTGGGATACGGATCCCTGATGAGTTCCTGGGCTCTGCTGAACAGTGGGGATGCCAGGAGTGCGTATGGCTTCTGGTACCCGGGAAAGGAAAGTGACGGAGCGGCAGGCGGTGGCTTCGAACCGTCTTTCCTCGGCGAAACCTGGCTTCAGCAGAAGCATCATGGGGGAAGCTGGTATTATTCCTGTGAGATTGATCTGGGTTACTGCGGTTATCTGCGGGGTGCCTGTTCGTATGCCGCCCTGGATCCGTTATTTGGACCGGTGCTGGTGGGAGCGCACTTGGAAAGAGCGGGAAACCGGATCAGTATCCGTCCCGCAGACGGTGTTCGAAGGCGCATGCATTTCATTACCATGCAGGCAAAAATGCATGTGCTGGCGGAGAACGCACAGATCGAAAAGCTGACTGTGAACAGAGACAGCGGAATGTTGGAGATGGAACTGAAGCCGTATCCTGCCCGGAAGCAGACAGAGGTCCAGGTTACGTTGGAAAGCCGGTGTGGACGGAGCTGGAGCAGACAGGCGTGTCAGGACACAGAATGCAGCAGGGATGGCGAACACTTGGTCCTGTGCTGGCCGATGCCTGACTGGATCGGTGATCTTGCGGATAAGCTGACAGAGGAGGGGACAGAAGATGTTTGACAATCATTCGCTACCGATAAACAGTGTGCGGGTATCTGACCCGTTTTGGGACAGCCGGATTCTCAATGCAGTGGAGCGTGTTATTCCGTACCAGTGGCGGGTGCTCAATGATGCGGAGCCGGGGGCGGAGAAAAGTCATGCTGTGATGAATTTCCGAATTGCGGCGGGACTTGAGGAAGGTGAGTTCGGAGGGCGCCAGTTTCAGGACAGTGATCTGGCAAAATGGATGGAAGCGGCATCTTTCAGCCTGATGTACCGGGACAGTCCGGAAATCCGCGCCCATCTGGACGAGGCAATCGGACTGCTGGAAAAGGCACAGCAGCCGGATGGCTATCTGGATACGCACTATATTCTCAAAAAGCCGGACCGCAAATGGAAAGAGCTTGCTCATGGCCATGAACTGTACTGCGCCGGGCACATGCTGGAAGCTGCGGTGGCATATACGCAGGTGACTGGGGATGACCGGTTCATGAAGGTCATGGATCGCTTGGTGGATCTGATAGATGCCACGTTTGGAAAGGGCCCGGGAAAGACGGAAGGATATCCGGGTCACGAAGAGATTGAACTGGCCCTTATGAAGGCATATGCGCTGAAACAGGACGAAAAGTATCTGCGCCTGGCGGATTATTTCATCCGGGCCAGGGCGGCTGTACCTGGTTTCAAGGAGAATGATCCCGTATACCGGGAGTATGCGGAAAAAGACCGGAGCCTGGATGCGAGTTATTATCAGGCGCATAAGCCGCTGACGGAGCAGGAGAGTGCGGAAGGACATGCGGTGCGCGCCATGTATCTGTTTACCGGTGCCGCGGATGTGGCGCTGGCCACCGGAGCACAGGATCTGAAAGCAGCCCTGGAGAGACTGTGGAACAATGTGACCCGCAGGCGGATGTATATCACAGGTGGTGTAGGTTCTCAGGGCGCCGGAGAACGCTTCACCATTGACTACGACCTTCCCAATGATACCTGCTACACTGAGACCTGCGCTTCTGTGGGACTCGCCATGTGGGCACTGCGCATGCTCCGGCTGGATCCGAAAGCTGAGTATGCGGACATCATGGAGCGGGCACTGTATAACAATGTGCTAAGTGGAATAGCGGTGGACGGTGAGCATTATTTCTATGTCAATCCGCTTCAGATTCGGCCCGAAACTGCAAGGTTCCGTGCAGACCTGGCAGATGTGGAGCCCAGCCGCGTCAAGTGGTTCGGATGTGCCTGCTGCCCGCCCAATGTGATCCGCACACTGACCGGACTCGGCGGATATGTGGCCACGCGCATGGACGAAAGAATCTATCTGCATCTGTATGTCGGCAGCCAGATTGATCTGGGCGGCGGAAGCATTCTGGAGATCAAGACGGAAATGCCGTGGGAAGGCGAAGCAGAGATCCATGCTGCATCGGAACGGGCTGTGGACCTGGCATTGCGTATTCCCGGATACGCCGGCAGCTTTGACATACAACTGGATGGACAGTCATGTTTTTGGCAGGAACGCCAGGGTTATGCCTTCCTCACTTTGCCGCCCGGCGGAACGCTCAGAATCAGTTTTGCCATGAAGCCTCAGGTGATCGCCGCCAATCCGCATGTGCAGGAAGATTGCGGAAAGGTATGTGTACTTCGCGGGCCCTTTGTCTATTGCGCGGAAGAGGCGGATAACGGAAAAGATCTGCAGGATATCCGGCTGAATGTGAATGCACCTCTGTCTGTGGAGAAGTCTGACCTGTTTGGCGGCATCCGGGTAATCCAGGCGGAAGGATGGAGAACAGATCCGGAAGCATTTGCAGACGGTGTCCTGTACCGCGATATATCGGGCGTGAAGGAAAAGGAAACGCAGGTGACACTGATTCCGTATCACCTGTGGAACAATCGTGGCGAGGGCGAAATGTCTGTCTGGCTGCGTGCATAAGGAGCGTGTATGGCAAGGTTTGAAAGCTCAGGGGATGCACTCCTGATCCGCGTTGGACCGGAAATCCTTCGTCTGGAAGCCTGGGGAGATGACAGTCTGCGCGTGCGTGCCCGCATGATGGGGCCGATTCTGGACTGGGACTGGGCATTGCTTCCGAAACCGGAGGTGGCGCAGGCTGTGTCTGTCTGCATCCGGGAGGATCAGATGCAGGCTTCGATAACCAATGGCTGGATCACGGCAGAAGTGTTCTATGACTCATGGTTCCGGAACGTTCAGATTGTGTACCGCAATGGAGAGGGCCGTGAACTTCTGCGGGAAGCAGGATATCAGGGAGGCTGGAAGCTGCGATGCCGCCACTGGAAGACACTGTCAGGCGGATGCTCTGCACTGAAGGTGACGTTTGAAAGTGATCCGGAAGAAAAGCTTTTCGGCATGGGAGAGTATCAGACAGAAGAACTGAACCGGAAAAACTGCATGCTCTCTCTTTCACAGCATAATACCCAGGCTTCCGTTCCCTTCGTCATCTCCTCGGCAGGATATGGTTTCTTCTGGCATAATCCGGCTGTGGGCCGCGCAGTGTTTGCCAGAAACTTTATGGAGTGGAGCGCTGAGGTTACGCAGCAGATGGATTACTGGATCACAGCCGGGAATACACCCCGCGTGCTTGAGCATGCCTTTGCCCGGGTGGTGGGTACGGCACCTATGATGCCGGAGTTCGGACTCGGCTTCTGGCAGAGTCGGCTTCGCTACTGGAACCAGGAACAGCTTCTGGAGACGGCACGGGAATACCGGCGGCGCGGACTTCCGCTGGATGTGATCGCCTGCGATTTCTTTCACTGGAGGCATATGGGGGATTTCCGGTTCGAGGAAGAGTTCTTTCCGGACCCCGCGGCCATGGTCCGTGAACTGAAAGACATGGGAACAGAGCTGATGGTCAGTGTATGGCCGCAGATATCCCTGCGCAGTGAGAACTATGTGGAAATGCGCGACGAAGGCCTGCTGGTCCGCACAGTGCGGGGGAATCCTGTGACCATGCAGTTTCCGGAAGACAGCGTGTTTCTGGACGCGACCAATCCGCGCACCCGTGCCTATGTATGGGAGAAGTGCCGGAAACATTATTATGATCTGGGTGTCCGGGTGTTCTGGCTGGATGAGGCGGAGCCTGAGTATGGCGTGTATGATTTTGACCTGTATCAGTATGCGGAAGGAACGGCTGAAGAAGTGAGCAATATCTATCCGCAGCGCTTTGCCAGGGCGTTCTATGAAGGCCAGCAGGCACAGGGACAGAAAGAAATAGTGAATCTGATCCGCTGCGCCTGGGCAGGGTCCCAGCGCTATGGAGCACTGGTATGGAGCGGTGATATTTCAAGTACATGGGAATCCATGCGGCGGCAGCTGTGTGCGGGTCTGAGTATTTCCCTGGCAGGCATTCCCTGGTGGAACAGTGATATTGGCGGGTTTGAGGACGGAAGGCCGGAGGATCCGGCGTTCCGGGAACTGCTTGTACGTTGGTTTGAGTGGGGTACATTTTGTCCTGTCATGCGTCTGCACGGAGACCGGCTGCCGGATACGCCCCTGAAGCGGCAGGACGGAAGCTCTGCATTGTTTACCGGTTCTCCGAATGAAGTATGGAGTTTTGGTGAGGATGCCTATGCAATCATGGTGAAATACCTGCAGCTGCGGGAAAGCATGCGCGATTATGTCCGTCTGCTGATGCAGCAGGCCCATGAGACCGGGGATCCGGTAATGCGCACCATGTTCTATGAGTTTCCGGAGGACGATGCGTGCTGGGTGCTGACGGATCAGTATATGTTCGGCCCGGACATGCTGGTGGCTCCGGTGCTTGCACCCGGGATAACCCGGAGGTCTGTATACCTGCCCGCAGGAGCGGAGTGGACCTGTATGCTGGATGGCAGGATGTATCAGGGTGGACAGCATGTGACCGCAGCATGTCCGATTGGGACCATTCCCGTGTTTTTCCGTGCCGGTACGCATGCAGAACTGGTTGGACGCAATGGCTGAACAGAGACGATATGACCGTGTGACAGCCATCATTTGATGATGAGGTGAAAGGAAATGGACAGACAGTTTCATACTGACAATCGGAAAAGACTTTATGCGATGATGAAGCCGAATTCCCTGATTCTCATGTTTTCAGGTGAGGAAGTCATCCGTACCAATGATGAATACTATCCTTTCTTTGCACACAGGAGCTTTGTCTACCTGACCGGACTGACCTGCAAGGAGGCGGTGCTGGCCGCAATGGTGGGCAATGACGGGGAAGTGGCGGAAACTCTGTATATTCTTCCTCCGGATCCTATGGCAGAGCGATGGACGGGACGCAGGGTGACGCCGGATGAAGCATTCGAGCAGTCAGGTATTGCCGATGTCCGTCCTGTCGGGCAGTTTGAACGGGATATGCATGCGCTGCTAGCATCGGGGTCCTATTCTGTGAGCATGCCGCGCCCGGAACACCTGTATCTGGATGTATACAGGGCACATCCTGAAGACCGGCTTTTCCCGGCTCATGCCTTTCTGAGCAAGGCTCAGCGTGAGTATCCCTATCTGAAAGTGGAGAACGCGGACGCCCTGATACGCCGCCTGCGCCTGATCAAGGCACCCTGCGAGATAGAAGCGATGCGGAAGGCGGAGGAGATTACCTGTGCAGGGATTCTGGCCATGATGCGGGCATCACGGCCCGGCATGTATGAATACCAGTACAAGGCAGAGTTTGATCATGCCCTGGGTCAGTATGGACCGCAGGGGCCGGGATTTCCGTCCATCATTTCCGCAGGCCGGAATAATTTCTGCATCCATTATTACAGTTATACCGGTCAGGCCATGGATGGGGATATGATTCTTAATGATGTCGGCGCCCAGTGGGATCACCATATGACAGATGTCTCAAGAGGCTGGCCGTGCAACGGGCGTTTCAGCGAACGCCAGAGGCTTCTGTATGAGTGTGCACTGGCTACCAGCAATCATATGTTTGAAACAGTGCACCCGGGGATGGAGATGGCGGGGATAGACAGGGAAATCCGTGCTTACAATGCAGAGCGCCTTGTTGAAGCGGGCGCTCTGGACCGGGTGGAACATATTGGAAAGCTTATGTGGCATGGAGGCGCTCACCATGTAGGCTATGATGTTCATGATGTGGTGGAAACGCCGCTTACGATCGCACCGGGCATGGTATTCTGCATTGATGTGGGAATCTATCATGAGGAATGGGGGATCGGATTCAGGCTGGAGGATAATCTTCTGGTGACAGAAGAAGGGTGTGAATGCCTGTCGGCAGGAATTCCGCGGACGATTGAAGATATTGAGGACGTGATGCGTAAATCATAATCCGGGATATGACAGAACCGGTTCCGGTGAAGGAAGGAATGAGGAAGCATGCAGGAGCGCAGAATGGATGTTCGCATGATTGTTACAGATCTTGATGGTACACTGTTTGCTCCGCATTCTGTGCTGACGGAGCGCACCAGGAAAGCGATTCAGAACTGTGAGGCCAGAGGTATCCCTGTGGTGCTTGCCAGCGGAAGGAATTTCCTGAATCTTCGCGCCATAGCAGGAAAAGCAGGTCTCAGACAGAGCCCAATCATAGCAACAAACGGGGCAAGAATTGAGGCGGGCCGGTTTGGCCCGACACTTATGGAACAGACAATTCCGGTGGATGTTTCGAGAGCGGCGCTTGAGATACTGCTGAAGTCCGGCATGAATATCCAATGCCATACACGGGATACAGTGTATGAAATCAATGGACATCTTTCACCATGGCTGAAAACACCGGATGAATACAGTCCCATGCCGGAGGCTGTGACGGATGAGGATGGTTTCACAGAGCATTATTCAGAGAGTGTGGAGGCAATGTATCTGCATGGCATGCCAAGGACGCTCAAATATGCGGCTGAATCCAGGAACCTGGATGCGCTTGAGAAGCTGAGAAAGGAGCTGCTTCAGCTGCCTTTGTCGGTTACCAGTTCTTCAAGGGTGAATCTTGAAATCATGGGACAGGGTATGGGAAAAGGGGCGGCCGTTCGTTTTCTTGCGGAGTATTATCATCTGCAGACATCTCAGATCATGGCTTTTGGCGATCAGACCAATGATCTGGAGATGCTTGAATGCGCCGGAATTCCGGTGGCGATGGAAAACGGTGCTGACGCCCTGAAGGAAAATGCCGCCATCGTGGCCCCGCCTAACACAGAGGATGGTGTGGCGCAGGTATTGGAAGCATATGTATGCGGTCCATCCGGTTCATAAGCGACGGTCAAGTGGCAAAAACAGGATCGCACAGTAGAATGACCAGAATGCTTATTCGATCGTGCGAGCCGGAAAAACCCGCAGGAAGCGTAGAGTGATTCCTGCGGGTTTTTTCCGGTTGTGGTTATGGGCAGGCGGTAGGCCTGGGACTTTGCTAAACAGAATTCTGCGAAGACGATAGTGCGGTGTTTCCATGAATGCCTGATGACACGGGAAAACCCCGGCGCATGCTGGACATGCGGCCGGGGTTTACGGAAAAGATTGTGAGGAGATTAAGCCGGACGGTTTCACAGTCCGTATACAGATACGGATGGTCGGCTTTTCGAGGCGGTATGTTTACTTCTTTCCACTGCCTGTGCTTTTCAGGAAAGCACAGATCATCAGAATATAGCAGATGGTCTTGGGCAGCATCAGCATGCCCAGCATGGGAACGAGGCCGGCAAACACGGCCACCGGAATGTAGAACAGGAAGGAAAGGAGAATGTAGATCCACATGAAGCGGAAGGCACGGTC
>OCTW011588475.1_pt1 | contig 16747 bp, 17 predicted proteins | sample 1539671 | NCBI WGS metagenome assembly OCTW01 (sample SAMN02144230, study PRJEB22623) | gut metagenome | biome: sheep rumen | host: Ovis aries | place: New Zealand
CCAACATTATTCTTTTGCGGTCAAGGCTTTCTCCATTCTGACCAGCACCTGTGACGTGGCCGAATACGAGTTTGCCATCCGGGAAACCAGAACCCGGCAGGTCATCGACGATGTTGCCGCCGAACGGAGCGAGATCGGTATCCTGTACCTGAGTGATTTCAACCGGAAAGTGCTGACAAAAATCCTGAACGAAAACGATCTGCGGTTTCATCATCTGATCAATTGCCGGGCCTATGTATACCTGTGGCGCGGACATCCCCTTGCGGAGCGGGCATCCATATCGTTTGACGATCTCGCGCCCTATCCGTGCCTCTCCTTTGAGCAGGGTGAAAACAGCAATTTCTATCTGGCCGAGGAGATCCTTTCCACCAATGAGTACCCGCGCACCATCAAATGCTGTGATCGGGCGACCATCCTGAACCTGATGGTGGGGGCGCTGGGCTATACGCTGTGCTCCGGAATCATCTGTGAGGAACTCAACGGCGATGACTATATCGCCATCCCATATGAGGCCGATGAGGACAATCCGAACAGCACGATGGAAATCGGTTATCTGACCCGGAGAAATACCCTGCTCAGCAGTATGGGCGAACGGTATATCCAGGAACTGAAACGTTATCTTCAGACGGAGGCGAAGGCAGAGGCCCATTCGGATCAATGAACAGATGCCCGTCGTGCGAAGACTGTCGGATGGCGCCGGATCAGCTGAAGCAGACCGGGACACGTCAAACGCGCAGACGGTGCCCCTTGGGATGGTCTGCCCTTTCGCATGCGTTCCTGACAGGGATCAGCGTTATAGCTTCTTCTTATGGAGATCTATCGTAAATTCGTATTGTGCTATATGCGGATTGTGAGCTATGCTTTGAGTGCCGATTCAGATCGGGAGGAGGCGCGGACAGCATGCGGTGCACAGGCCGGAAAGCGGATTGCAGTCGGATGGATTCTTCCGTTTTTCATGCCGCGGGGACGGCCTGAACACATTCGCCGGGAAAGGGGCAGCCGCCGGACTGCCCTGCATTGATCAACGGGAGACAGGAGGGCACGACGATGAAATGGGACTTTGACACCCGATGTATCCATGGGGAGGCGCACGCCTGGGCGGACGGTGCCCGGTCGGTCAGCTTTCCCATCTATCAGACGGCCACCTTCGGCCACAGCATGATCGGTCATGAGCAGTTCAACTATACCCGGCAGGACAATCCGACCTGGCAGCAGCTGGAGGAGGTTGTGGCCTCGCTGGAGGAGGCGGACAGCGCCATCGCCTTCTCCTCAGGCATGGCCGCCATTGCCGCGCTGACGGAGATTCTCCGCCCCGGGGATCATCTGGTCTGCGGCGAGGACCTGTATGGCGGGACAACACGCCTGTTCAGCCAGATCTGCGAGAAAAACGGCGTAACCGTCAGCTTTGTGGACACGACGGATCCCGCGAAGCTCGAGGAGGCCATGCGCCCCTCCACCCGGCTGGTGCATGTGGAGACCCCCAGCAATCCGATGATGACCGTGACCGATATCCGGGCCTGTGCGGACATCGCGCATGCCCACGGCGCACTGCTATCGGTGGACAACACGTTCCTGTCCCCCGTGTTCCAGCGTCCGCTGACGCTCGGCGCGGACGCGGTGCTGCACAGCGGCAGTAAGTATCTCTCGGGACACAACGACACCATCGCCGGCTTTCTCGTCCTGAATGACCGGGACCTGACGGAGAGGTTCCGGCTGATTGCCAAGACCATCGGGGCCGCCCTGGCGCCGTTCGACAGCTGGCTGGTGCTCCGGGGCCTGAAAACCCTGCATGTGCGCATGCAGCGGCAGCAGGAGAATGCCCGGTTCCTTGCCCATGCCCTGCATAGGCATCCCGCCGTTCGGGAAGTTCTCTACATCGGCCTGCCCGAAATGCCCGGCTATGCCGTCAACCGGCGTCAGACCGGCGGAACAGGCGCCATGATCTCCTTCCGGGTGCAGGACGAGGCGACGGCCCGCAGAGCCCTGGAGCGGGTGCGCCTGATCACCTTTGCGGAGAGCCTGGGCGGAACGGAATCCCTGCTGACGTATCCGCTAACCCAGACGCACTGTGAAGTGCCGGAGGCGCTTCGAAGGAAACTGAGGATTGACGGGACGCTGCTCCGCCTCTCCGTGGGACTGGAAAACGCGGAGGATCTGCTTGCGGATCTGACGCAGGCACTGGAGGCATGAAGATGGTGCCCATTGATTTTGACCGGGTGATCGACCGCAGAGGCACAAATTCGCTGAAATGGGACTTTTCGGTGGAACGCGGCCATCCGGCCGGCGCGCTGCCCCTGTGGGTGGCGGATATGGATTTCCCGGCACCCGGCTGTGTGCGGGAAGCTGTGCACCGGACCGCGGATCACGGGATCTTCGGATACAGTGAGGTCAAGCAGTCCTATTTTGAAGCGGCGGCTGCCTGGTTTGAAACGCGCCACCACTGGCGGCCGGAGGCGGAATGGCTGGTCAAGACGCCGGGGGTCGTCTACGCCCTGGCCATGGCGGTGCAGGCCCTGACCCGGCCCGGGGACAGCGTGCTGATCCAGACGCCGGTGTACTATCCCTTCCATGAGGTGATCCGGGACAATGGCCGGCGCATCGCCGACAGCCCGCTGTGCCTGGCGGACGGTCATTATGAGATCGATTTTGATGACCTGGAACGGGTGGTGATCCGGGAGCGGGTGAAGCTGTTTCTCCTGTGCAGCCCGCACAATCCGGTGGGACGGGTCTGGACAGCCGGGGAGCTGCGCAGGCTTGGAGAGATCTGCCTGCGGCACGGTACTTATGTGGTCTCGGACGAGATCCACTGCGATCTCACGCTCCCCGGCCATCCCCATACGGTGTTCCTCAGCGCGGTGCCGGAAATGCGGGAGAAAACCGTTCTCTGCACTTCCGCCAGCAAAAGCTTCAACCTGGCCGGACTGCAGGTCAGCAGAATCTGGATTCCGGGCCGGGAGGTTCGGGATGCCTTCCAAAGACGAATTGCCGCCAGCGGCTATTCCCAGCTCAACCAGATCGGGCTGATCGCCACGGAGGCGGCCTACCGGGACGGCGCAGACTGGCTGGATCGATGCAGGGAGTACCTCGCGGGAAATCTGGCGTTCTTTCGCCGGACACTGCAGGATCGCCTGCCGCAGCTCAGGCTGATCGAGCCGGAGGGCACCTATTTTGCCTGGGTGGACTTCAGTGCCCTGGGGCTCACGGCGGAGCAGCTCAACCGTCTGGTTTCCGGCAGAGCGAATCTCTGGCTGGATGCGGGGATCATCTTCGGAGAGAGCGGAGGCCAGTTCCAGCGTTTTGTCCTGGCCACGCAGCGTGCGGTGCTGGACAGGGCACTGGCGCAGCTCCGGACTGCCGTGATGCATGAGGGTATTGACTGAATCTATTAATCCGTATAACAACTGCGTATTTGACAGCGGCGCCGGAATGGCATACATTGTCCGTGAACCAGACGCCCGCGAAAGGAGAGACCTGCCATGCTGAGCCGCCGCAATGAGATGCAGATCATGATGATGTGCGCCTGTTTCTGTATGCAGGGGCGTTTTGCATGCGGTCTGCCGCCACGCGTTTAGGTACTGTGTGTGCGCTGAGAGGGCAGTCCCGCATGGGCTGCCCTTTTCTTTGCACAGAAAGGAGGTTCAGGATGAAACGGACCATTCCCATCGGCTTTGCCCGGGCCCGAATGCTTCGAACCGGAGGAATCGGCCGATGTTGATCAAAGGAGTGCGAATGCATGGAACTATATCGCGTGAACGGAGAATCGCCCGCCTGGCAGCGGATCGCCTATGACTACATCCGCACGGACGCTTTCGTGGTGGGACAGGGAATCCCTGTGGAGCGGGAATTCGAGGGGGACGGCCCTGCCGAGGACCTGGAGGCCGTGCTGCTGGTGGAGGATCACAAGCCGGTCGCCGGTCTGCGGATCGCCTATCCCCGCGGGGAGTTCGCACAGATCCAGCGTGTCGCCACCGTGCGCGAGAAGCAGCGGGGCGGCTATGGATCCATCCTGATGCGGGAGGCGGAGCGGTGGATCGCCGAGAAGGGCTTCCGGCATATCCTCATCACCAGCCAGGACCGCTCCGTCGGCTTCTACGAGGCAAACGGCTATCACCGCCTGCCGCCGGAGTCGCTGGACCGCTATTTCCCGGAGGACGCCGAACGGCGCCGCCGCCGGGAGGAGGAGCGAAGGAAAAACCCCGAAGCGCACCCCGGCTTTGGATTTACCATCATTCTGGTGGAAAAGCATCTGAACGAAAACGAATAAAGGAGATTGGAAAAATGAAAAGGATTGTGAGCCTGCTTCTGGCAACTGCCCTGCTGCTGGGCCTGATCGTCATCCCCGCTCAGGCGGAGGACGGATACAAATCGATCACGGTGGCCATTCCCAGTGACCCCTCCTTCACCATCGATGCCATCGGCGACTCCAACGGCCTGACCATCAACCTGGTCCGGGAAGGCCTGACCCGCCAGGGACAGGGCGGTGCCCTGAGCCCGGACGGCCTGGCAGAGAGCTACGAGCATAACGAGGATTACACCCGGTGGACCTTCCACCTGCGGGACGCCCACTATCAGGATGGGACCCCCGTGATCGCCGATGACTTCGTGTTCGCCATCGGCGCGCAGCTGGACGGCACGGTGGAGGTCAGCTATCCGGACTTCCTGTATGAGATCAAGAATGCCCGCGGGGTCGTGCGGGGCACCGCCACGGTGGACGAGCTTGGCGTATACGCGCCGGACGACAGGACCGTTGTGTTCGAGACCGAGTACCCCGTGACCTATTTTCCCCAGCTGATCACCCATCCCATGCACTTCGGCTACAGCCGGGCGCACGCTGAGAAGGTGGGTTACGCCAACATCGGCCTGGAACCGGAATACTTCATCTCCAACGGCCCGTACTACATCGACAGCTGGATTCATGACGACAAGATCGTCTTCAAGAAGAATCCCTACTACTGGAACGCGGAAAACATTGCCATCGACGAGATCGTCGTGCTCATCATCCCGGACGAGAGCACCCGGGTGAACCTCTTCCTCAATGGCGAGCTGGATCTGGTGGACTTCGATGCCTCCCGCCTCTCGGCCATCACCGCGGGCGGCTTTGAGGCCAGGACCTTCAACAACGGCCGTACCACGTACCTGAGCGCAAACCTGGACCGTCCCGTGGTCAGGAACCGGAAGATCCGCCAGGCGCTGTCCTCCGCCCTGGACCGGGATCTGCTGGTGGCCGGCGTGGTGAAGAACGGCTCCACACCAGCGGACGGCTTTGTCCCCGTGGGGCTGGCCGGCGATGACACCCGCACGTTCCGTGAGATCGTCGGGCCGACGCTGAAGTACCCCTATGACGAGGCAAAGGCACGGGAGCTCTTCGCGGAGGGCCTGGCGGAGGAGGGGATCGGCGCTTCCGACGTCAGCATCACGATCCTGACCTCCAACGCCACGGAAAACGCCACCGTCTCCGCGGCGATCCAGCAGATCTGGGAGGAGGCCTTCGGCATCACCGTGAACGTCGAGGTGCTGGAATCCGCTTCCTTCCGCACCAAGCGCTCCAACTACGAGTACGACTTTGTGTTCAACTCCTGGGGCGCGGACTGGAACGACGCCACCAACTTCCTCTCCGGCTATGAGCAGACAGCCGACCACAATCCGGCGCAGTATTACAGCGAAGCATTCAACGAGGCCTATCTGCGCGGCGTTTACAACACGGATGTGGCAGCCCGAGTCATCGACCTGGGCCAGGCCGAGGCCATCCTGCTGGAGGACGCCGCCATCATCCCGCTGTACTACACCTCTCTCTACTACGCCACCTCGGCACGCCTGACAGGTACGGAACGGCGTGCGGTGATCCCCTATGAGGACTTCTACTTCGCCGATGTGAAGTAAACCCCGGAAAGAACGGGCGGGGGCAGGAGCCGCCGGGTTCCTGCCTCCCGCCTGACGGAGTGTGACGGACGTGAAGAAATACATTCTGGGCCGTGTGATGATTGCGCTGGTGACCGTCTTTGTGGTCATCACCCTGACGTTCATCCTGATGCGGCTGATTCCAGGCACCCCTTTCAACACCGGCAACACCAACATGGATCCCGAAGCGCTGGCGCAGCTGGAAGCCAACTACGGCCTGGACAAGCCGATCCTCCAGCAGTACTGGATCTATCTGAGCAACCTGCTGCACGGCAATTTCGGCACCTCCATCACTTACACCAACCGCAGCGTAACGGAGATCATCCTGCGCGCCTTCCCGGTGTCGCTGGATCTGGGGATCCGGGCCATGATCTTCGGGATTGCCGCAGGCCTTCTGCTGGGCATCGAGGCCGCGCTGCACCACAACAAATTCATCGACCGTTTTTCCACGCTGGTGGCCATCATCGGGATCTCCGTGCCGTCCTTCGTGCTGGGCACCCTGCTGCAGCTGGTGCTGGGCCTCTGGTTCTCCGGATGGATCAAGGAGGTATTCCACACGGACTTTCAGCTGTTTCCCCTGGCGCGCTGGGAGAGCTTCCGGTACACGATCCTGCCCAGCTTTGTTCTGGCCATGGGTTTCATCGCCTCCATCACCCGCATGATGCGCTCATCCATGCTGGATGTGATCTCCCAGGATTATGTGAAAACTGCCAGGAGCAAGGGCCTGAGCGAGCGGGCGGTGGTCTGGCGGCATGAAATCCGCAATGCCCTTCTTCCGGTGGTCACCATCATCGGCCGGATGGTGGGCGGTCTGTGTACAGGCTCCTTCGTGGTGGAAAACCTGTTTGCCATACCAGGCCTCGGCAAATACTACGTCAATTCGGTGACAGCCCGGGATTACACGCTGACCATGGGCCTGACCATCTTCTACGCCATCTTGATCGTGGCAAGCACGCTGCTGGTGGACATCGCCTACTGTTTTGTGGATCCGCGCATCAGTCTGACCGGAAAACGGAGAAGATAGGAGGGAGGAGAAGCGATGACCACCATTCCAATGCCGTCTGTCTCCCCGCCGGAGGGGACGCCTCCCGTCAAGGATTTTACCCCCGTACCGAAGGATCTGCAGGCAAGCCAGCGCATCAACCGCATCTCCCTGACCTACTGGCAGGGAGCCGTCATGACCCTCCGGAGGAACAGGGCGGCCATGGGCGGCCTGGCCTTCATCATCCTGGTGGTGCTCGTGGGCATCATCGGTCCGATCCTCTGGCCGGCTTATCAGAAGACCAGCCTGCTGGCGACGCTTCAGGCGCCCTCCGGGAAGCACTGGCTGGGAACGGACCTGCTGGGCCGGGATACCTTCACCCGCCTTCTCTGGGGAACGAGGACCTCCCTGATGATCGGGTTCGTCGCCGAAACCATCAACCTGCTGATCGGCATCCTCTATGGGGGAATCTCCGGTTATGTGGGCGGGAAGACGGACGTCGTCATGATGAGGATCATCGACGTGATTGTCTCCATTCCGCAGATGATTATCCTCATTCTCCTGCAGACCGTGATGTCGAACGGGATCGGCACGCTGATCTTCTCCCTGTGCGTGACCGGCTGGGCCGGCCTGGCCCGTATGGTGCGCGGTCAGGTGATGGCGCTGCGGGAGAACGAGTATGTCTCTGCGGCCAGGGTACTCGGCGCAAGCCGCGGGGAGATCCTTCGCTGCCATCTGCTGCCGAACACGGTCGGCCCCATCCTGGTCAACTATACCATGAGCATCCCGGGCGCCATCGGCGCGGAGGCCTTTCTGAGCTATATCGGTCTGGGCATTCCGGTTCCCGCTGCCAGCTGGGGCAATATGCTGCAGGAGGGCGCCAACCAGTTCCCGGGATCCCTGTGGCTGTTCTTCTCCCCGGCGATTCTCTTCGCGCTGACCATACTGGCCTTCAACCTGTTTGGGGATGGCCTCCGCGATGCGCTGGATCCGAAAATGAGGAAGTGAACACATGCTCGAAATCAGGAACCTGCGGGTGTCCTTCCACACCTACTCCGGCGAGGTGCAGGCAGTACGGGGCGTGGACCTGACCGTGCCGGACCATGACATCACCGCCCTGGTGGGCGAGAGCGGCTGCGGCAAGTCAATGACCGCCCAGACCGTCGTCCGCCTGCACGACATGTCCATCACCGAGATCAAATCCGGCGAGATCCTGCTGGACGGTGTGGATCTGCTCAAGCTCAGCGACCGGGAGATGCAGCAGGTCAGGGGCAGGGACGTGGGCATGATTTTTCAGGATCCCATGACCTCCCTGAATCCCACCATGACGGTGGGCGCACAGATCGCCGAGGTCATCCTGCAGCATGCGGAACGGGACGAACGCGGACGGAGCAGAATCACGAAAGCGGAATCCATGGCCCGGGCCGAGGAACTGCTGCGGGAGGTCAAGCTCCCGGATCCTGAGAAGCGGGTGCACCAGTATCCCCATGAATTCTCCGGAGGCCAGCGGCAGCGCATCATGATTGCCATCGCCATGGCCTGCCATCCCCGCCTGCTGATCGCCGACGAGCCCACCACCGCGCTGGACGTGACCGTGCAGGCCCAGATCCTGGAACTGATGCGCAGCATGCAGCAGGAGCGCCAGGCATCCATCATCATCATCACCCACGACCTGGGCGTGGTGGCGAACTTTGCCCGCCATGTCTCCGTCATGTACGGCGGGATGATTGTGGAGAGCGGCACCACCCGGCAGATCTATGAGCAGCCGGAACACCCATACACCCACGCGCTTCTGAAAGCCATTCCTTCCAAAGGGATGGACAAACGGCGTGAGCTGACCGTGATCGAGGGAATTCCGCCCGATCTGATCGAACCGCCGGTAGGCTGTCCCTTCGCTGACCGCTGCCCCTGCGCGATGCGGGTGTGCAGGGAACATCTCCCACCGGTGACCCAGGTCGAGGAGGGCCACAGCTGCCGCTGCTGGCTGCTGGATCCGGACTGCCCACCCGGGATGCGGGCGCGAAGGAGGTATGAGGACGATGTCCATTCATGAGGAAGCCCTGCTGGAGGTCCGCAATCTGACCAAAAGCTTCGGCAGCGGACCGGAGACACTCTGGGCGTTGGACGGCGTAAGCTTCACCATCCGCCGTGGGGAGACCTTCGGCCTGGTGGGAGAGAGCGGCTGCGGAAAAACCACCTGCGGACGCACCATCGTCCGCCTGTATGAGCCGGACAGCGGGGAGATTCTTTACCGGGGAAAGCCCATCTCCGGGCAGAACCGGAAGGAGCAGAAGGCATATGCCGGCGCGGTGCAGATGATCTTCCAGGATCCCTACGCCTCGCTGAACCCGCGCATGACCATCGGAGACATCATCAAGGAGGGGATGCGGATCCACCGCAAGGGCACCGAGCAGCACATCAACGACCGCATGCTGGAGCTCCTCGGGCTGGTGGGCCTGAACCGGGAACACGCCAGCCGCTTCCCCTATGAATTCTCCGGCGGACAACGGCAGCGGGCGGGCATCGCCCGGGCCCTGGCGGTGGATCCGGAGTTCATCGTCTGCGACGAGCCCATCTCCGCCCTTGACGTGTCCATCCAGGCACAGATCGTGAATCTGCTCCGCCAGTTGCAGAAGGAGCTGGAACTGACCTATCTGTTCATCGCCCATGATCTGTCCATGGTGCGCTACATCTCCGACCGCGTGGGCGTCATGTATCTGGGGCACCTGGTGGAGACCGCCTCGGCGGAGGAGCTGTATAACGTCCCCGTACATCCCTACACCCGGGCACTGCTCTCCGCCATCCCGGATCCTGTGCCATCGGACCGGCCCATCTGTGAGAATTCCATTCTCCAGGGGGACGTGCCGAGTCCCATCGGCCGCAGCAGGGGCTGCCGCTTCGCGGAACGCTGTCCCTACGCGTCCGACAGATGCAGAAACGAGCAGCCGGCAGTGGAGGAGATCGGCCCGGGGCACACCGTTGCCTGCCTGCGCTGGCGGGAGCTGGTTACCAATGACTATGGCAAGAATGATCCGGCCTGCTTCTTCTGCGACGTGCGTGCGGAGGCCGGACTGAACCTGAACCGGGTTCGGAATGAGAACAGTGTGCTGTACCGGCGGCAGAACGCCGGGGAGCCGAAGACAGAATAAGGAGGAATCAACCATGGCAAACGCATGTGATCTCAATGCCCGTCCGCAGCCTTCCCGCAGCGGTCTGAGCGGTTTTCCGTCCATCCCCGGCTACACCGACGCCGAGGCCGAAGAGCATGCCCGGGAGGTGGGCGTGGTTCCGCGTCCCGCGGAAACACGCAATGAGCTGGATGAGCGCGGCGCCTTCGTACGCCAGGCCAACTCGTTCATCCAACCCTTTGGCAGCGCGCCTGGTACTCTCCGGGCGGAGGCAGGCCGCTATGCCATCTACTGGGCGCAGGGCTGCAACTGGTCCAACCGGCCTGTGATCGCCCGGGATCTGCTGGGACTGCAGGACGTCATCGGCGACACCAGAACCACCCACAGCGGGGAGACGAATGTCTACGGCCACGGTTTTGGCGACCAGCCCGGCCACCGGGACCGGGCCACCGGCGCATACTTCCTCTCCGAATTCTACAAAAGGGCCAATCCCGGATTCCAGGGACGTGCCACCACGCCCACCCTTGTGGACATCATCGAGAAGAAGGCGGTGAACAATGACTATCACCGGCTGAGCAATTATATCGAAGTGCAGTTCCGCCCCTTCCAGCCGGCGGACGCGCCGGATCTGTATCCCAAAAGGTTCCGGGACGTGATCGACGAGTTCAACGACTGGCTTTTCCCGCACGTCAACAACGGTCACTACCGCATGGCCTTCTGCTCCTCTATCGCGGCTTACGAGGAGGCGTTTGAGGACTTCTATGCCTCCCTGGACACGCTCGAGCAGCGCCTGGCGGTCAACCGCTTTCTCTTCGGCGACTATGTGACAGATTCCGATATCCGCCTGTACGTGTCCCTGGTGCGCTGGGATACCGGCTATTACCGCAACATCGGCCCCACCAGGCGCCGGATCGTGGATTATCCGAATCTGTGGGGCTATGTGCGGGATCTGTACGCCATTCCGGCCTTCGCAAAGACCACCTTCTTCCCGAAAAAACCCGAGGCTGCGGACGGACGCCTGTTCCGGGACTTCAACAGCCGTCTCGCCTGGCAGATCGACTATCCGGCCCTGTATGCCACAGACGGTGCCCGCGCCGCACTCAGCCGGACGCCGGAGGAGCGCTTCCTGCGGCATCCTGCCGGAGAGACCCCGGAGGCGTATCAGAGCGAGATCACGCCCTCGCCCTGGAACCGTCCGGGCTGGAAGGACCGGGATCCCTCCCTGCCGGAGAACAGCCCGCTCCGGGCAGACGCCTCCGTCAATCCCATCGACCTGCATCAGGCCTATACCTGAACAAAGCGGGACAGGCCGACGGTATGGGCACCGCCGGCCTGTCCGGTTCAAGGAGGAGCAGCATGTCATCTGCCATCTATGAGCGTCTGGCCGCCATCAGCTTCAGCCGGCCCAGCGGCACCCGGGAGGAGAAGAACGCGGCGGAATTCCTGGCCGGAGAGATCCGGCGGATCGGCTTCGAGCCGGAGGAGGAATCCTTCACCTATACCCAGCGCGTGCCTGTACGCGCAGAGCTGACGGCTGTCACCGCGAACGGGGAGCGCATTGCCTTCCCGGTCACAGGCCTGATCGACAGCGCGGACACCGCTCCGGGCGGCGATGAGGCGGAATTCCATTACCTCAAATCCCTGGACGAGGTGAGCCTGACGCGGGTCCGGGGGAAGATCGTGCTTCTGCACGACCGCTTGTCGGAGGAGGAGTACCGCAGGCTGCGCAAAGCCGGCATTGCCGGGTATGTCACCACCAGCGGCACGGTACGCGACACCCCGGAGAACAGTGACCTGGAGACCGGGCGTCTCCGGTATCAGCTCCCGGACCTGGATGCGGTTCCGGCTTTCACCATCCGGATGATCGACGCCGTGCGGCTGCTGCGCGCCAGACCGGTGAAGCTGCACGTCCTGCTGCAGACGGAGGAGCGGACTGTCCGGTCACAGAACGTGACCGTCGTTGTGCCGGGAAGCGACAAAGCGGCGGAGACGCTGGTGGTGGGCGCCCACTACGACAGCGTGCCCTTCTCCCTGGGCGCATGGGACAACGGCGCCGGTGCCGCAGAGATCGTGGAGCTGCTGTCCCACCTCAGGACGCATCCGCCCCGCAGGACGGTGAAGGCAGTCCTCTTCGGGTCCGAAGAGACCGGCCTGCGCGGCTCGAAAGCCTGGGTGCAGGCGCATGAAAACGAGCTGGCGGACATTCAGGGCATGGTGAACGTGGATGTGGGCGGCAGTATCCTGGGCAAGGAGATCGTCTTTGTGACCGCGGAGGACGACGCGGAAGTCTGGGCCCGGCAGCTGCTCCGGGAGGCGGGCTATGAGGCTGTGACCACCCAGCGTGTCATGAGCAGCGACAGCGCGGTGTTCAGCGACCATGGCATTCCGAGCGTCAGCCTGGGTCAGGGCGCGCCGCGCGGCGGCGGCTATATGCACACCCGCTATGACAATATGGATCTGATCTGTGCGGATGTGCTGGAGGCGGAGGCGGGTTTTCTGGCGCAGCTGACAGACCGGCTGGCCAACGCGGAGGTTTTTCCCATCCGGCGCGTCATCCCCGAAAAGCTGCGGAAGGAACTGATCCGGTACTTTGGCAAAGACAAAAGCGCCGCTGCCTCCCTTCCTCCGGAGGAGGAGGCAAAGCCGCTGCCTTTCCACTTCTGACGGCCGGGAGGTACATATGATTCCATATCCGATGGCTGGCGCTTACCTGATTACGGACCCCGTCAACATGCGGTATCTGCACCGCCTCCCCATGGCCCGCGGAGCCGTCTATCTCTCCGCACAGCGGCGGGTCTTCCTCTCCTGGAGCCGGATGCCCGCGGAGCCCCCGCCCGACAGGCTCCGGCTCCTGGCGATCCGGGAGGAGAGTCTCGGCGATACGCTTCAGGCGCTGCTCCGGGAGGACGGATTGACAGAGATCCGGGTGGAGCCCTCTGTACCCCTTCACCTGTACCGGCAGGTGGAACGCATTCCCGGCATTCATGTCAGGATTTCGGAGGACCCGGTCAGCCAATGGCGGGAGATCAAGGATGACTGGGAGGTGGCACAGCTGGCGGAAGCCGGCCGGATCACGGACGATGCCTTCGCCGGAATCCTGCCCTTCCTGCGACCCGGTGTGACCGAGCTGGAGATCGCTGCGGAGCTGGAGCGCTCCATGCGGCTGGCAGGCTGCGCGGAGTTCAACAAAACCATCGTGGCGGCCGGAGCGCACTCCGCCAAACCCCATCACTGGCCGACGGAGTATGCGATCCGGAAGGGGGATTTCGTCACCATGGACTACGGATGCACGGTGAACGGCTATCACTCTGATCTGACCCGCACCGTGGTGATCGGCAGGGCAAGCACAGCGCAAAAACGGGTCTATGAGGCTGTGCTGCAGGCCCAGCAGGCCGCGGAGGAGGCGCTCTCCGCCGGAAAGACTTCCGGGGAGATGGATGCCCTGGCACGCGGGATCATCGAAAGAGCCGGGTATCCGGGCCGTTTTCTGCACAACCTGGGTCATGGCATCGGACTGGACATTCATGAGGGCACCGGGCTGATCCGCGGCAGCGGGACGATCCTGCAAGCCGGCATGGTGGTGAGCGTGGAACCCGGCATTTACCTGGAGGGCGAGGGTGGTGTCAGAATTGAGGACATTGCCGTCGTGGAGGAGCAAGGGTGCCGTGTGCTGGAGAACGCAGAGCGGAAGCTGATCGAGGTGTGATCTCCATCTGAAGTGGAAGAACGGTTTACGTTATTCCACTTCATTTTCGTGGCATTTTTCACCGCCCGCCAACAAGGGAAACAGCGCACCCAAACTGCCCTTTTGCAGAAATCGCTCAAACAGGCCGGGAATCAGACTTCCTGGTCTGTTTGTTTAGTAAAGGTAATCCACGAGTATTCTCCAAATTCGTTAGCCGGCCGAACACGGCATCAAAATGCCAGCTAATTCTGGCAGATTATTCTGCTAAAATATTCTGCGTCGACCAAATCCGCAGCTGATGCAAGGCGGGAAAAGCGTTGTCACGGCTGCGTTTTCTGTATGCTGAGTTGGCATTTATGCAGGTTATATGTATAGGAAACTTGTACCGTTGATGCTCTTTATAATGGGTGTATGCAGCTAACATTACTATGACGCTGATTATGATCAGGCGGAGGAAGCGGTGCTTCACGCAATCGCCCTGTGCGATCGGCATCCGGAGGCGCTGCGATACAGAGAAACGGCCTTCGACGCATATTACTTCCTGGGAAGAATCTGCACCATGGCCGGCGAATATGTGAAGGCCGAAGAGGCTTACAACGAAGCCGAAAGACGGCTGCGCGGCACATTCTTCGACTTCCCGCTGCCGCTTTGTCCGGCAGAGGTTCGTGAGAAGGCGGCGCGGGAGAGAAACAGCCGGTCATAGCCCATGAAAAACAGATGGCACAAATCGGGACGGTGCATGGACTGCATCGTCCCTTTTCGTTCATGCCCTGAAGCGCTGCACCGGTAAATCCAATTTTTCTAAAGAACATGATAGGCTTTTCATGGACGAGGGGGGCTGCAAACAGCGGAATCTCTCGGACAGAAAATTGCGAACGAGGAGGGAAGTTCATGAATGCCGCTCAGATAGCACATTTCCTGAAAGACCTGGGAAAAGGGAGCGAGGTGTTGGGAATCGCCAATCTCTATCGAGCTGGAAGGATCGTTGGTGCCGTCCAGGCTCTGGTGCGCGTCGGAGGTGGGTACATCATCTACCGCATCGGAAAATGGGGGTATGAAAAGCTGGTGGATTACATGAAAGATAGGCAGTATCTCACCCAGGACGAAGTGACTTAAGGAGAAACGATGCCAAAGAACAAGCAGACACCCGGGATGAGCTACCGGATCTTATCCCAAAACGAGGAGCGGGCTGTCCTCGAATACCAGTACCATTGTCCCTACTGCATGCGGAAATCCTCCGTCCGGTCCGTCGTCTATCCGCCGGATTACGAGCGTCTGGAAACCGGGGGCTTCTATGATTCTCTGGCATGCAGTGCGTGCGGCAAGACTGCAGACGTGCGTTTCTGGCGCAACATGCGAACCGATTGAACAGAAAAGGAGGACCTCACCATGAAAAAACTGATCGCGCTTGCAGCGGCACTGCTGCTCATCACCCTCTGCGCCGGCGGCCTTGCGGAAGGCAAGCTGACGGTCACCTCCAAGAACGTGATCATCTACCCCGGTAAAGACTCCGGCGTGCTCGTGGCTCGGGTGGAAAACACCGGCGACGAGCCTATCTACTACGACAATGGCAAGCTGGTCATTTTCTCCGAGGATGACGATATCCTCGCGACAGAAAACTATGTCTATTCCTCGCCCAGCGACATCTTGCTGGCTCCCGGCGATTATACCTATGTGTATGAGTTTCTCTGGAGCAGCCCGCTGAAAAACGCGAAGCTGGGAGACATCAAGTTCTCCGTCACCTCAGACACCAGGGGCTACAGCTACGACAAAATGCCTGCCAGCGCTGTCATTGATATGCCCAGCAGCAATACGCTGAGCAATTACGTAAACGTGACGTTCACGAACACAAGTGATGAGATTCTGTATGGCGCATACGTGGTCTGTGCCATGATGGACGCAGAGGAAAACATTGTATTTGTTGACCGTAACAGCTATGATAATCTCGGCATCCATCCCGGGAGCACTGTCACACTGAAGATGTATATTGATTCCGACCTCGTTAATTACTACGAAGCCAATGGAATCAAACCAACGAAAGTGGATGCGATAGTCTACGTCAATCGCTCAAGGTAAAGCAGATCGGCTGAGAGCCGAAAAGCTGCCGTAGTCCCTGAAAGACAACGCGGCAGCTTTTTCCTTATCGGATATTTTCCAACACTCCTGTTTTCCTGGCAATCCGAATGACACCTTCATCCGTAATCCCCTCCAGATAACGCTGTGTAATGGAAACATTCTCATGCCCCAACAGCCAGGAGAGCGTATATAGGTCAATGCCGTTCTTCAGGTTGATGTGCGCAAAGGTATGCCGGCACGTGTGGGGAGAAACACGAATCTCCACGCTGACGCCGGCTGCCTTTGCTGCTTTTTCAGGATCTTGGCAACCGCTTCAGCACCGCTTCAACCGGGCACGCTGTCATGCAGTTGCCACAGTGCAAACAATGCGTCTGTTCGATATGGAAAGGAACGATTGCCGAGTCAATGCAGTTTTGTGGACATACCGCGATGCAGCTTCCGCAGCCGATGCAGGCGTCCGTGATAAAGAAGCCTTCCGTCTTCTCCTGAGCGCCGCCGAAAGTGAACGAGGCCCGCTCAATGGGTTTCTTCGAGAGGTCGAACCATTCGCCGGTACCCGCATAAACCTGGAAAACCGTCAGGGCATGCATTGCGTCCTCCGTCGGGTAAATCTGATGCATGTACGGATTCTTTTCAAACAGCGCAGGGATCCGCTCATAGCCGAGCTCTCTGACCTTCCCGCGAACGGATACCGCGACGCTGGACATGGTGTCCTGCCCTTTGATCGCGGTCAGGGCCAGGAAGCTGCGCTTCTTCAGCCGGTCATAGAAGCCCTTTCCCTTTGCGGTCAGGAAATACAGGCTGTTTTCGTCGCTGTCCATCATGTCGATGGCGGCGGTGACCGGAAGGCCCTCGTCGTCCACCGTCGCCACGATGGTCGTGTGGATCTCGTTCACGATATAGGCCAGATAATCTTTTGCTTCCATGTGCCGCTCCTTTGAAAGAGGCTCCGATGTCATCTGCACCGGAGCCTCCCTT
>OCTW013393402.1_pt1 | contig 16735 bp, 15 predicted proteins | sample 1539671 | NCBI WGS metagenome assembly OCTW01 (sample SAMN02144230, study PRJEB22623) | gut metagenome | biome: sheep rumen | host: Ovis aries | place: New Zealand
TATAGATAGCTTCATTGGCAAGATTCTTTGCTATATGGCACAGTTCTTTTATAGTTTTGTAGTCTTCCTTTGAAAGATGCTTTACTTGTTTTTTTACGGTAAGATGCATACAGCTTTCTCCTTTCTAAAGACTTGGAAATAGGATTTCCTGTATGCATATTATATCATATTCCTAGCCGACATTCATCCCACGGCCCAAGGGCACGTGGTTTTTCTGTCGGGAACTTTATAAAAATAATCTATAGAAAAGTGAAATATATCGATTATATCAATATATTTCACTTTTTTCTTTTGTAACTGTAAAGCATCAAAATGATAAATAAGGAAAAAGAGGTCTGCTATGCAGACCTCAAATATAAAGACAAATCTTTTTATTATCTTGTTAAATCGACATAGAGATCACGATACTGTCTTGCACTAGATTCCCAGCTTACATCCTTGTCCATGTTACGCTGTACCATCTCATCCCAGCACCATCTATTTGTGAAATAGAGTGTCTTCGCTCTGTTAATAGCATCCAACAATAATCCAGATTCATAACGGTCAAATGTGAAGCCATTGCCCCAGTTTGTAAATTCATTGTAAGGTTCAACAGTATCCTTTAAACCACCAGTTTCTCTGACAATAGGAATATCTCCATAGTGCATTGCGATTAACTGTGTTAATCCACATGGTTCAAAGCGAGAAGGCACTAGTAATGCATCTGCTCCTGCATAGATATGATGTGCTCTTGTTTCATCATACATGATATTTGAACATACTTGTCCTTTGTAGGCATTTTCATAATATCTGAAGCTATCTTCATACTGAGCATCACCTGTACCAAGGATAACAATCTGTGTATTACCATCAATAAGCTGAGGTAAGATTTCATTGACTAAGTCCAAGCCTTTCTGGTTAGTCAATCTTGAAACAAGACCAATCACAAACTTACCATCATCAACTTCTAAGCCTAACTCTTCCTGTAAAGCTTTCTTGTTTTTACGTTTTTCTGTTAAGACATTACCTAAATCATAGTTATTCGCAAGTCTAGGATCAGTTGCCGGATTCCAGATATCATAGTCAATACCATTGACAATACCTCTTAACTTGCCTGAATGATATCTTAAGTGTGCATCAAGATCTTCACCATATTCAGGTGTCTGAATTTCCCATGCATATGTGCCAGATACTGTTGTAATTGCATCTGCATAAGTAAGACCACCCTTAAGCATATTAGCATCCAGCCATTTTACAGTTAAGGCATCTTTATTGAAGACATAATCAGGAAGTCCAGTCCAGTAAGAAATCATCTTCTTGTCATAAACACCCTGGAAACGCAAGTTATGAATTGTTAAAACTGTCTTTGCTCTACCAATAGGTGTATCTTTAAACATTGTATCAAGATATACAGGAACCAGTGCAGCCTGCCAGTCATGGCAATGGATGATATCTGGTTCCCAATCCATATAGTTCAATGCAGCTAAAGCAGCTTTTGAGAAATAACAGAACTTTGGAATATCATCAATTAAGTTCGTATATGGATTACCATTTGTAAAGAATTCCTGGTTATCAATGAAGTCATAAACAACGCCATCCCATACATATTCCATAATTCCGACATAGAATGAGCGACCATCACTACATAAGTTCATATCAAATGATCCACGATAAACCATCTTATTCTGATATTTTTCAGGAATACAAGCATAACGAGGTAAGATAACCTTAACATCACAATTTTGCTTAGCTAATTCCTTAGGCAATGCATACATAACATCCCCTAATCCACCAGTCTTCACAAATGGATAACATTCAGAACCAATGAATGCCACACTTCTTCTTGGCTGTGGTAATTCTCTTACAGGTTCTTCTTTCTTCTCTTCAACAGGCTTTGTTTCTACCTTAGTTTCAGCCTTCTTTTCAGCTGGTTTTACTTCCACCTTAGCTCCAGCTTTCTTTGCAGCTGGTTTCACTTCTGCCTTAGCTTCAGTTTTCTTTGCAGCTGGTTTTACTTCTACTTTAGCTTCAGCTTTCTTTGCAGCTGGTTTTACTTCTGCCTTAGTTTCAGCCTTCTTTGCAGCCGCTTTTGCTTCTGCCTTAGCTTCAGCCTTCTTTTCAGCTGGCTTTGCTTCCACCTTAGTTTCAGCTTTCTTTGCAGCTGGTTTTACTTCTGCCTTAGCTTCAGTTTTCTTTTCAGCCGGTTTTTCTTCTGCCTTAGTTTCAGCCTTCTTTTCAGCTGTTTTTTCTTCAACCTTAGTTTCAGTTTTCTTTTCAGCTGGTTTCACTTCAACCTTAGTTTCAGCTTTCTTTGCAGCTGGTTTTGCTTCCACCTTAGTTTCAGCTTTCTTTGCAGCTGGTTTTGCTTCCACCTTAGCTTCAGCTTTCTTTTCTGCTGGTTTTACTTCCACTTTAGCTTCAGCTTTCTTTGCAGCTGGTTTTGCTTCTACCTTAGTTTCAGTTTTCTTTTCTGCTGTTTTAACTTCAGTCGCAGTTTTTACTGTTGTTTTTGTATCATCGGCTGCTTTAACAGGACTAGCAGTCGCAACTTTTGTATCATTTTTCACAGACTTTACAGCTTTTCTCACTGTACGTGTCTTCTTTTTTCTCGTAGATTTTGCTGGCATAATATTCTCCTCCATTTAATCATCGAAGACATTATATCACATTATCAATCATGAAAAAATCCCAGTTCAAATTCTCTTATAAAAAACAATCATCTTTCATATTTTGAAAATAAAAGAACCAGGTACAATAAGTATCCTGGTTCAAAATATTCTAAGTATTACAACTATTTGTGACATTCATTTTTGTTGAAGCAGGAGAATCCCAAATAGCATATAAATCATATACCTTACAATCATCACGATTATAGACTGGACTCATATCCGTTGGAAGATATGTCTTACCTGTACCATCCTGCTTTGTATTCCAATATAAGAAGGTATGACCTTCACGAACTGGTTTATAAGCAGATAGTTTTGATGCCTTCCATCCACAGATATCAAATTCCGATACAGTATAATCGAATGGATCATCATACTTACTTCCAGTTCTACTATACGTATATGTTCCACCATTCATATGCAATCTTCTGACTGCTCCCACGGGCAAGCCTGTGGGTTTTACGCCGCAATTTATAACTCACTAAATGATGTTGTTCTGCTTGTATCCATGTCTGCAAGCCCACTTATATCCTTTAGTTTCCATAGACAACTAAACATTGAACCAGCATCCGCACTCATATAAATAGGTTCACCATCAGCAGTTGCCTCACTCCACCAATATAACGTACCTTCTCCATCAGGCTTATCTTCAACAAACCATGCATAGATTTTATAATCAGAGTCTTGTGTTGAAACAAGATTTGTGCTTGCCTTATATTTTTCTGGTATTTGTGATGCATGTTTAATAGCTTCAATGTTTGTATTGACCCTTCTATAGCTACCCGCACTATAACTGTTCCATTTTGCGTTATGTGATAGACTTAGAATCTTATCATGGAAAGCTGGACCATCTATAAATGTTGCTTCTTTCTTCTTCCACACTGCATAAACATCAATATCATCAGTTATCTTTGCAGTATTTATATCAAAAGTTTTACCTGTACCATCAGGAGTGTAGTTCCAGCTCATCAAGCGATATGTTTTTCTACTAGGATCTTGATACTCATATCCTTTGGCAACATCATTTTTATTCGTTTTATCATTTTGTATATAGCCAACAATATGAGTATCTTTGCCTCCTGCAAATACTGCATCTTTCGCGTTCGCATGATATGTAACAACTGATGGGCGGAAGCTATATGTATAAGTAATATCTTTTGTTATTTCAGTGGATGTATCCGGTATTGCAGGACTCCAGCTTCCATGAGCTGTATAGCCAGCAGCAGGCTTCATATTTGTTGGAATTTGATTTAGAGATAACGTTTTTCCATAATGCACACTAAATGTAATAGGATCTGTTGATCCATCTTCAAATGTACCATTCTCAACAGTAAAAGTTACTGTCATATTCTTTCTCGCAATATATGTTATATCTTGTGTATTAGAGCGGGTTGTAGAATATGCAAATACACTGACTTCACAAAGAAGCATCATCACAAAAATAGCAGCAAGAGATGCAAGAAAACGTGTTATTTTTTCATTACTATTCCTCCCCTCTGTGATTTTTAAACAAACGCATCATTTCATAAATAATAGCACCACTAGAAGCAACTAATATCAAGGCATAAAGAGCTATTTGTGTATTGTCACCAGTTTTAAGCAATTTCGTCTTCTTTGCTGGCTGATGCGTATTCTCCATGTTTGTTGATGAGCCATTTGTTTTTTGCAGCTTTAGTAATGACTTGTGCTTTATCTTTACACGGTTCATCTTTTGAGTAATCAGGTTTATCAACTTCACTTGCATTAACAGCTTCAGAATAGGCATTTATTTTAACCTTTGATAATGAAACATCACTATTTTTCAATGTAACATCAACAAGCATTGGCGTTGAAATATTCTTTGATGCAAGTGCAGGTTCAAAATAATAATATTCCCCACACTTCTTCCAGTTTTCACCTCTAACATGAACGTCATAAGAAGCAGCTGTTTTCAAATCCGAAACAGTGGCAGAAATACGTACATATGATATGTCACTGCCATTGTTCTTAACGCTCAGCTTATATTGTTGCGTCTTCCCAAACTCTGTCTCAACGACCTCTTGTGCAGGTTCCTCCAACAAGGAAATAGCTGATCCAGATGCGTAGACAGGCGCACTAGAAAAAACTGGGATGCCTGCCATAGCCAGCATTAGACAACATATCTAGTATAGCTTTCTAAATGTAGACATAAATTTCAATCTCCCTTCATAGTATTATCCCAAATGATATATCTACATCTTTATTTTATTTTTTATAACATTTCAAGTTAAATAGAATACATATAACATGAATTTATAAAATGTATACTTAATATACGTCACATAATCACAATATCATCAACATAATGGTATATATATCACTAACGTTTTATTCTAGATTTTTATAGCCAAAACAACTTGTCCTATGTAAAATCCGCATTAAAAAAGCCACGAAGATTTCTTCGTGACTCTAAAAACTACCATGCAGTAGCGATATCTAATTGTGTTGGATTACGTAATGCGAATGATCCCGTATCAACGACAATACCCATACCTAATGATGTAGGAAGGATAGTGCCCTTTGGACGAATGGATAAGTTAGCTGCCACCATGACATAGTCACCAAGCATCTTTACGCCATCTTCTCTTACCCAATATCTTGCATTGTTGCCTCTAGCGCGCATAGCACTGACAACGTTATTCATATTCATATTATAAAAAGATTCTTTACCACTTGGGCCATTGAATACACCGGCACTTCTTGTAAGTCTGCCACCACGACTAACGTAGTGTGTTGTTTGTGCCTGTGCTTTTGCCTGAGATGCTGCTTTTGCCTTTGCTTCAGCTTCAGCCTTTGCTTTAGCTTCTGCTTCAGCCTTAGCTTTTGCTTCAGCTTCTGCTCTTGCTTTTTCTTCAGCGGCTTTTCTGGCTGCTTCTTCAGCTGCTTTCTGGGCATCAATTTCTGCCTGAATCTTTGCAGCTGTTTCTTTTACAACATTGGCTGTCTCTTCATGAGCAACCTGTAAGCTATCTTTTGTTGAAGCTGCCTGTGATGCAACATCAATGGTAATTAATTCTTGTTTTGTTTCCTTAATATTTTCAGCGTTAACTTTTGACACTTGTACGCTAGAGATTAAAGCTAAGCTTAATACTAACGCACTTAATTTCTTTCAATTCATCATAAATTTACCTCGCTTTTTAAGTTCTGTTTTACTATACACAACTTAAGAATTTTTGTCAAATATTTTATTGATAAAATCAACATTTTTTGAGTTTCTTAATTATTTCTTAAGCAAATTCTTAAGAAATTAAGAATCTTAAGAAATAGAAAAAACGCCCATTATATGGACGTTTTTTGAATTTAAATTAATTGTTCTAGAGAGACCATTTTTACGACTGTCGCAAAGACTTCAGCAGCTAATTTTATTTCATCAAGTGGCGGTAATGTAGGTGCAATACGAATATTTGCATCATCTGGATCCTTGCCATATGGGTATGTTGCGCCTGCTCCTGTCATCACAACACCAGCTTCTTTCATCTTACCAACAATTGCCTTTGCAGTGTTCTTGTTGCCAGTAAAGGAAATGAAATAGCCACCTCTAGGTTTGCTCCAGCTGCCAACACCTAAGCCTGTTAATTCACGATCAAGTATTTCTTCAACAGCTTCAAACTTAGGTCTGATAATATCCGCATGTTTTTTCATATGTTCCTTTAAGCCATTGATATCTTTAAAGTAACGTACATGTCTTAATTGATTAAGCTTATCATGACCAATCGTCTGATGTTTCATCTGGTTAAGGATATCTTTCTTGTTGTCCTGTGATGTTGCTAGGGCTGCAATACCAGCGCCAGGGAATGTAATCTTGCTTGTTGAACCAAATTTATAGACAAGATTAGGATGTCCTGCTTTTTCACATTCGTCTAAGATATCTGGAATATTGATTTCTTCATAGAGATGATGTACACAATAGGCATTATCCCAATAAATTCTAAAGTCCTTGGCAGCTGGTTCTAGTGCTGCTAGGCGTTGAATCACTTCATCACTGTATACGACTCCACCTGGATTAGAATACTTTGGTACACACCAGATACCTTTAACTGTAGGATCTTTGACATATTCTTCAACCATATCCATATTTGGACCATGATCATCCATCGGAATATTAATCATCTCAAAGCCAAAGAATTCCGTAATACCGAAGTGTCGATCATAGCCAGGTACTGGGCATAACCACTTAATTTTGTCCTGCTTACAAAATGGCATTTCACCCATCACACCAAAACTATAGCTACGAGAAATCTGGTCATACATGATATTCAATGAAGAATTACCATAAATAATCATATCCTCAGGTTTACTATCCATCATATCAGCCATGAGCTTCTTAGCTTCCATCAAGCCATCAAGACAGCCATAGTTTCTTGCATCCGTGCCATCCGATGCTGTTAAATCAGATTCTGCATTAATGACATCCAACATACCCCTTGACAAATCAAGCTGATCACTTCCTGGCTTACCCCTTGCCATATTAAGTGATAAATTCATATCAAGATATTTCTGATATTGAGCTTTTAAACGAGATAATTCTTCTTGTCTTTTTTCTTTTGATAAATCTTTATAAGCTTTCATCTATTCTCTCCTTTTTGCATTTATTATACACATGAAATAATTATCTCACAAGATTATAAGAGCACTTCAAAGGTAATCACATTGTCTTTCCAGCTGACACTGATTTTTCCTTTGCATGCTGCAACGATCGATTCAGCCATCGACAAACCAATCCCATAGCCACCCTTACCAATATGCGTATGGGAACTATCCGCACGATAGAAGCGCTCAAAGAAACGTGAATAATCGATATTGGCACCATTACGATAATCATTGGAGACAGTTAATCTTACACGTCTGCCCTTACTTAAGGTAACTAGGACAGTACCATTCTCATCACAATATTTAATCGCATTATCGACAAGAATATTGGCAAGTTCATGTAGACGCTTTTTATCCGCCTTGACAAAAACAAGATCTTCAATATCCGTTTTCAGCGTTAAGTTCTCACCAGCAGCCACTGACTTGAAATCCTGAGCGACACTCTTGACTGTTACTGAATAATCAAAGTGTTCCAGCATAATATCTTCACGTTCATCAAGACGTGCAATCGTGACAAGCTCTGAAACCAAGCCTGATAAGCGCTTGACCTGCTTCATCGTACTCTCCGTCCATTCATTCTTGCCATTCATCATTTCCATGACTTCAGTATTAGCACTAATTACGGCAAGAGGAGTTTTGAGTTCATGACCGGCATTGGTAATGAATTGTTTTTGTTGCTGCTGGGAGCGTATGATGGGTTTAATAGCCTTGCCTGAAAGCAAGCATAATAAGCCAAAGAATACGACAAAGGAACCAAAACCAAGCCATAAGCTCATTGACAACATCGAAGAGGCAAAGCTTGACTGATTTGTTCCATCGATAAAGACAATCATCCTGCTGCCATCTTTCTTATTTACCACTTTATAAAAATACGTGAGATCCGCATATTTTATATGTCCTCTATCATTATCCACCTGCCTTGTTAAAGCAATGGCATCTTCTTTTGTAATTGCAGCAACCTTGTCCAAGGAAGCCTTGGCAAGCGTACCATCTTTATTGAAAACAATGGTGAAATAACGTGTCTCATAGGATGTCTCCGGTGTAAAGTACTCATTGTCATCACTTTGACCTTTGACTTTAGGCAAATAGCCATTATGCGCAACGATATAATCCAGGGTTGTATAAATACGGTTGTAAGCACGTTCATGGATGGCTGAATTAATAATGCCAATAATAGTAACAAGAACAACAAGCAAAGCTACTGAAGCTGAACCAATAAATCGCCACCTTAATCTTCTAATCATAAACTCACCGCCTTATTTCTGCACTAAATGATAATTTGCACCTTCTTCACCTTCAATGACAATACTTGCCCCAATCGCACTAAGCTTGCTGTTGAGATAGGAAACATAGACATAAACAAGATCAATTGAAGCATCCTCATCGTCCTTCCAGACATGATTGAAGATATTTTCTGTCGAAAGCATCTTACCCTTGTTCAGCATAAAATATTCCATCAATTTAGCTTCCTTACCACCAAGTCTTACAGCATTCTCACATTTTATTTCCTGTTCATCAATATCCATAATGACATTGCCAGCTTCAAGCACTTTAGGCGTATATGTTTCTAGACGCCTTGTCAGACTCTTAATACGGGCTATCAGCTCACCGATTGCAAACGGCTTAGTCAGATAATCGTCCGCCCCAGCATCAAGGCCATTAATGCGATCCTCGACTTCAGCTTTGGCTGTTAGAAAGATAACAGGTGTTCGATCACCAGCTTCACGTATTTTACTTAAGGCATCCATGCCATTCATGACAGGCATCATGATATCAAGCACCATGCAGTCATAAGCATTCATTGAAGCAAACTTTACAGCCTCAGCCCCATTTTCCACCGCATCAACATCATACCCACTATGCGTCAGCACAGCGACCAAGGCTCTTTTTAAATCATGTTCATCCTCAGCTAATAATATTCTCATACAAATCAACTCCTATTAATAAGATCTCTGATTGTCTGCATCGAAAGATCACAGCTCGCAAGTTCATCCGCAACTCTCTTTAATTCAGATGAAATGAGTTCGCGATTTTTTATATTCTTTTTATAGCTCATTTGATGTTCCAAAGCAGCCCATGAATCCATGGCAATTGTTCTAATTTGAATTTCCACATAGAAGGATCCAGGCTGATGTCCTAGAACATCTTTTTGATGACTTGTGACTTGAATAATCATATGGTAGGAACGATAGCCATTTTCTTTCGCATGGGAGATATAGTCTTTCTCTTCTACAACGTTGACAAATTCCAAGCCTTTTATAAGACGCACGACTTCAAAGACATCATCTACAAATGTTGTGACAATACGTAAGCCAATGGCATCCTTTAATGTTACCAAGGCATTATAGGTTGTTGCTTCTAGATGTTTTCTCTCAAGTTTCTCAAGCATGGACTCCTCACTCTTAATACGATAATTTAAATGTTCATAGAGCGGTTCTCCATGTTCTTTTTGATAAGCTTCATTAAAGCTTTCTATTCTACCCACAATTCTCTCCATCACTTCTTTTAGAGCAGGCAAGTATTCACCATAAATAGACATTTTTTAACACCTCAAAAATATTCTAACACAGAAGTATGACGGAATTGTTTCATTTTACAATTTCACACAAGAAAAAGAGCTTGCTTACACAAACTCTTTTCCAACATATTTCTGCATCATTTCCACAAGCTTTTCAAGAGTAACAGGTTTTTCAAGAAAATCGTTCATCCCAGCTTGCTGACATTTTTCCATGTCCTCTTTAGAAGTATTCGCACTAAGAGTGATGATAGGTTTACGATAGCCCATTCGTCTTAGCTCCTTGGTCGTCTGCAAGCCATCAAGACGGGGCATCTGCATATCCATCAAAATCATATCATAACTATGCGCTGTAGCTTTTTGTAAGCCCACGAGCCCATCTTCAGCAATGTCCGCTTCTACATTCTGACTTTCCAGCATTGACTTGACAATCATGGCATTAATGGCCACATCCTCACAAATAAGCACACGTCTGCCTGACAAATCCTGCATTTTCTTTTCTTTCTTTTGTTCCTCACCATACCCAAAAGGAATGCGTAAGATAAATGTTGTCCCAACACCAAGCTCTGAATGGCAGGTAATGCTTCCCCCAAATAAATCAACAGCCTTCTTCACAATCGAAAGCCCTAATCCATTGGATGTACGGGACTTCGTCAAGGGATTATGTTCCTGGGTGAATGGTTCATAGAGCTTTGTTTCTACAAAGTCTTTTGAAATACCAACTCCATTATCGCGAATTTCATGTTCCATGATCATCTGACCATTTTCTTCAAAGATATTCTCATGCCACTCAATTCTTCCTCCATCATACGTATATTTAATGGCATTATTTAAGATATTGATAAGAATCTGCATCAGCCATTTACGATCAATAAGAATCTTACCAACATCCTTCTTGACATCAAATACAAATGTATGTTTGTTGCGATCAGCAGAAGGCTTAACAATATTATAGATTGAAGACATGATAGCATCATGATCCCATATATCTGCATAGAGTTTCATCTTGCCGCTATCAAACTTCTCACTTGAAAGTACATCATTGATTAATTCCAATAAATAACGAGAGGCATCCATAATCTTGGACATCGTTTCTTTATCTTGATATTTATCTGATTTTAATGCCAATTCACTCAAGCCAATGATTGTCGTTAGAGGTGTACGCATATCATGGGACATTCTTGCCATGAATTCACTCTTTGCCTTATTCGCCTTTTCTTCATTCTTCAAAGCTGTCTGAAGGGCACCATTGAGCTTCTGTATTTCTTTTTGTTGGCGATATTCTGAACTTACGTCTTCAAAGCTCCCTACCAATCCAGCAATCTCGCCATCAATATAGAGTGGTGCCTTTGAGGCAACAATATCGCATTCACGTCCACGAATGACACATTTACCATGAATACGATGGGTGCTTTCACCATATTTGATAACACGTTCCTCATCATTTTTGACTGGGCCAGGATCATTATGCCAGCCCATATCTTCATCCGTCTTGCCAAGAATGTCATCAAGTGAAGTAAAGCCATAATATTGGAGAAAGGCTTTGTTGGCACCAAGGAATCTTCTTTCATTGTCTTTCCAGAAGATATTTGTCTGGGTTGTATCAAGAATCTTTTCAAGCAAGGCATGTGATTGTACTGAACTTTTGATTGCACTACGCAATTCCCTTTGTTCATTTTCAATATTATGCAATTCAATCATCAGATAGCTATCTTCCTGATTATTGAGATACTGGCCATAACTCATAAACCAGACATACGGATCTTCTTGTCGTAAATGAAAGCGAAAGCGCACACGCATCTCTTCATTACGATGATCATAAATGTAGCGTAATCCCATTCTCATGGCATAAAGATCTTCATCATAGATAAAATATTCAGGATAGAGCTTAAAACGTTCAATATAGTTCTCAATATCATCATCACAAAGTCCCATATAATCCTTGAGTCCTTTAGAGAGAAGTACAACTCGTATTTTACGATGAGTTGTATCAAGAACGACAAAAGGACATAGTGAACTTTCAATAAACGCTCTGCTCTCTTCAAAATGACGCATATCACTCACCATCCTTTTGTATAAGTATATCGCATTTTAAGCTTTCATCCACCTTAGAAAAGATATTCATTAGAAAAAAAGTTAGAGAAATCTCTCTAACTTCGAATAGAATTACTTAATGTGATATATAATTCTTCAGGATCTAGTGGTTTTGTGATATAGCCATCCATTCCAGCATCAGTACTGCTCTGATAATCTGCTTCATAGACATCGGCTGTCATGGCAATAATAGGAATGATGCTTGACTCTGGATGAGTTGAATAACGAATCTTCTTACAAGCTTCAATACCATCCATAACCGGCATACGAATATCCATCAAGATGGCATCATAAGTATGGGGCATGGCATGGGTGAACATCGCAACACCTTCAGCACCATCTTTCGCATAATCCATCATCATGCCTTCCTTTTCAAGAATGGCTCTGGTAATTTCTGCATTCATCTCATTATCTTCTACAACAAGAATGTTCTTTCCGCGAAGAATGGAGAAGTCACGTTTTGTTGAAGCATAGCTGTTTTTATGACAATAAGCCCAGTTAAACTTTACAACAAATTCACTGCCTTCATTCTCCTTGGATGTGCATGTAATTGTGCCTTTCATCTGATTAACGAGCGAAGCAACAATTGCCAGTCCTAATTCATAATGCCCTTCATTGAATTTCTGGTTAGGATCTTTCTTGAAGAGATTATTGAGCTTGCGCTTACTTATACCCTGACTATCATCCTTGACAGTAATGGTAAGATCTAGCGTATTGCCTTCGCCGCTTGCCCCTTCGACCTTGAATAGAATATGTCCGCCTTCTGGTGTATATTTATTGGCATTTGTCAATAAATTTATCACGACCTGTTGTACTCTCGGGGCGTCAACAAGAACATAACGAAATTTATCAATATTGATATATTCGACATCAAAGACCTGGTTCTTAGCTGCAAAGCGTTCACTGACAAGTTCAACAATCGGACTAAAGACATTCTCAATTGTAGTTGGATTTTCTTTAAGAACAATTTCCTGATCAGAAACATGATATGTTGCCATCAAATCATCCACTACCGTCATTAAATAGAGACCGGCATTATTGATTTTTGAAAGGCTATTCAACATTTCCTGAGGATTATAATTTTCAGTGAGTTCAGGAGATGAGAAGTTGAGAATGGAATTCATCAAGGTACGGATATCCCTGCTCGCTCTTAAAAAAGCGACATTCTGCATATTCGTTACCCGGGCATTATAGTCCACATGCTTCGATAGATAATAGGCTATACAAAGAATAAATAATTCTTGAATAACCCCCATACCAATGACAACATAAATGGCTGTCATTGGTACATGAGGCAAACTGAACATAATCGCTATCGCAATAGCCATTATTGCTAAAGTTCCAGTTGCCAGACATACCAGCAAAGACTTCATTTTTCCTTTCACCATACCATCATCTCCTAAACATCAGTGAATATTATGCTTGATTAAGCCATCCATAAACCATGAAGGTTGCAGTATTCATAGACATGAACAACTTCTTCACCTTCAGCTAAAACAAACTGAGCTGCTGGTTTTTCACCAGGTTTTAAGTATTTAATCTGAGCTCCCTTATTTGTTTCAACGGCAATCCACTGGATTGAATGTTCTTCAAGCATTGGATGTTCAACACTACCAACGACAACATTAACAACATTTCCTTCTACGTTGCATACTGGTACATGTTTTTCATTTGCAGCATCGGTTGTATTTGGCGCTAAGACTTCCATCTGTTCACCACAACATGATGGGATGCATGTTTTTTCATCAATATAAGTAACAATATTTCCACAGTGATTACATCTTAAGAATTTCATTTTCTTAATCCTCCTTAATTATTTTATTTAAATAAATTCTAACACATTTTTGTTTAGTCTTATACGAAATTGCTTGAAAATTTTAAATCTTTAATAAGCCCTTACAAAAAAGTATATAAAAAAAGTCTCCTACCCAATTTCAACGCTCAGAGACTCTTTTTATTCTTCAGTATCATCTTGTATCAATTGTCCAAATAAAGGACTCGTAAAGAATTCTTCTAGCGATAGATTCAACCCATGACATACCTTTGAGATAGAAACAATACTCATATTTCTTGTTCCAGCTTCCAAAGTAGTAATATAGGTACGATCAACACCACTTCTCAACGCAAGAGCTTCCTGGGACATTCCCTGTTTCTTACGCAACTCTCGAATTCTCATACCAACCAACACCTGCTGATACTCAACTGTGAATTCTTTCTTCATTTTTTCAATCACCTAGCACTAGTTTAGTTTTTTAGAAGATGATAAACAACTGATTATAAGTCACATTTATTATTCAATTAGTATTATTTATAGCTTTCAACAATTTCAAATATATAGCGATGATGGGCTGTTGTAAGATAGATATAGCCATTTTGATCTTGCGTAATACTCCCCGGTGTCGTTTTAATATAATGGTATGGTTTTGTCGCCCCTTTAAAGACGGCAAAGACTTTTGTATAGTTTGATGTCCGGCTATATAAGATTTCTACAAGACCATAAAGACCGATATATTCTGATTGGCGAGTGAAAGAGGTTTTTGATTTTGAAGTGATATCTTTGATGATACCAGAGAATTTCATGTACGTTCTTTCCATATTCGCCTAAACAACCCTTCTTTTTTTCCTAGTACACAAATTATAATACAAATAGATGTGTTTGTACACGTAGAAGAATATGCTATAATGTCGTAAAAACAGGAGGGAATTATGTTAGCTGCAATTAATGATTTATCTTATTCGATTGGTGAAAGAACGCTCTTCTCCCATCTTCAATTCATTATCGAAGAAACGGATCATCTGGCCTTGATTGGTGTCAATGGCACAGGTAAGAGCACCCTGTTAAAAATGATTGCAACACGTCAGGGTGATATCAGCTTTAAAAAAGATACACGAATTGCCTATCTTCCTCAAACGCCGGAACTTGATGACAACTTAACAATACTCCAGCAAGCTTCAAAGCTCTCCCCTCATGCCAAAGAGTTCGAACTCAAAGCTTCACTTAATCGGTTTGGCATAGAAAATTATGATGCTCTTGTTGGTCCATTATCAGGTGGTCAGAAGAAACGTTTAGCCCTTTCTTGTGTGATGCTGAATGATTGTGACTTGTTGATTCTTGATGAACCAACAAACCATCTTGATACAACAATGATTGAATACTTGGAAAAAACACTCAAGAAATTCAATAAAGCCATTCTCATGGTTACCCATGACCGCTACTTCCTAGAACGCATTACCAACCGCATGCTGGAGCTTGACCGTGGTAAGCTGTATAGCTATGAAGGCAACTATGAGTCCTTCTTAAAACAGAAAGCCGAGCGCGAGGCAACTGATCTATCCGCCCAGCATAAACGTGAGCAGTTCTTGAAAAAGGAACTGGAATGGGTTCGAGCTGGGGCACAGGCAAGAAGCACAAAGCAGAAGGGACGCCTGCAGCGTTTTGAAAAGCTCTCACAAATTGAATCCATTAAAGAAGTCAACAATGTTGAAATGATCAATACGGCAAGTCGCCTTGGCAGCAAGACTATTGAACTTAAGAATGTCTCCAAGTCCTTTGGTGATCATTTACTTTTTAAGCCTTTCAGCTATTTATTCAAGCGTTATGATCGAATTGGTATTCTTGGTGTTAATGGCTGTGGGAAGAGTACATTGATGAATATGATTGCCGGGGAAATAAATGATTATGATGGCGAGATTGACAGAGGCAGCACCATCAAGATTGGTTATTTCAAGCAAGGTGTTGGTGAGATGGATGAAAGCATGCGTGTCATCGATTATGTTCGTGAAACAAGTGATGCTCTAGAAACAGCTGATGGCGTTCTAACGGCAAGAAATATGTGCGAGCGTTTCCTCTTTGATGATCATGCCCAATATACTCTTATTGGCCGCTTATCTGGTGGAGAGAAAAGACGTTTGTATTTACTTAAAGTCCTGATGGAAGGTCCTAATATCTTGCTTCTTGATGAACCAACCAATGACTTAGACATTGAAACAATCAGTATTCTTGAAGATTATCTTGATAGCTTTAAGGGAATTGTCATCACTGTCAGTCATGACCGTTATTTTCTTGATCGTATTGCTGATGGACTATTTGTCTTTAAGAATCAGACAATCACTTATCATAATGGAGGCTATAGTGACACCATCTCTATCGAAGAAGACAAAGAGACAAAAGTTTCTCATAAAGAAGCCTACAAAGAAGCCAATAAAGCAACCCGTAAAAAGAAACTCAGTTTTACTGAAAAGAAAGAACTTGAAGAACTTTCCAAGTCCATTCCAGAAGACGAGCAGAGAATCAAGGATATTGATGAGAAAATGAATGGTCTAACGGACTTTAATGAAATCGCTAGCCTGACAAAAGAACGTGATGCTCTTGAAGAAGGCTTGGAAGAAAAAAATCTACGTTATTTAGAATTACTTGAAATTGAGGAAGGTTAAGATCTTCCTCTTTTCTTGTAACGTTTTAAGAGTTGGGTTGTTAGTAAGGTGAAGGAGGTAAGAAATGGAAGACGAAGAACTTGTAGCCTATTACCACGATATCTATGTCTATGCCTACAGTTTATCGAAATCCCCACATGAAGCTGAGGATATCGCCCAAGAAACCATGCTGAAAGCCATCAGCAACATCTCTTCGTTTGATGGACGTAAGGATATTCGTGCCTGGCTTTTTACGATTGCCCGCAACATCTTTTACAACAAGAAGCGCAAAGACAAACGTATCATATTGGAAGACTTTAGTGCTTCACCCATTCAAGATAGCGGAATACATTTTCAAGAAACCCTCGTCCAGCACGAACAAGCTAAGCAGATTCATCAATACTTGCATAATATGAAAGAGCCCTACAAAGAAGTCTTTACCTTAAGAGTATTTGGTGAA
>OCTW013395590.1_pt1 | contig 16726 bp, 15 predicted proteins | sample 1539671 | NCBI WGS metagenome assembly OCTW01 (sample SAMN02144230, study PRJEB22623) | gut metagenome | biome: sheep rumen | host: Ovis aries | place: New Zealand
GACGTCGACGTGGTGGCCGGCGTTGCCACCGGCGGCATTGCACAAGGAGCCCTCGTGGCACAGGAACTCGGAAAACCTTTTGTCTATGTGCGTTCCGAAGCCAAATCGCACGGCCTCACCAACCAGATTGAAGGTGAAATCCACGAAGGTCAGTCGGTGGTAGTCATCGAAGACCTCGTATCCACCGGCAAGAGCAGCCTCATTGCCGTCCACGCCCTCCGCGAGCGGGGCTGCAACGTCAAGGGCATGGCTGCCATCTTCACCTACGGCCTCGAAGTGGCCGAGCGCAACTTTGCCGATGCCAATGTCGAACTCCATACCCTCACCAACTACGACACCCTGGTCGAAGTGGCCTGCAAAGAGGAATATATCCGCCCAGCCGAAATGGAGTCCCTCGCCGCCTGGCGCAGAAATCCAGAAGCCTGGAGCGACGCTCACATGTAATCAATTGTCAGAATACGTGAATGTGTAAATGCGCCAGTGCCAATCACATCGCGTTTACACATTCCAAATTGACACCACAACCCCAAAACCATGCGAAAACTGTTGTCCATACTGCTGCTCACCCTCGCGTTCCTGCCTTTGCGGGCCCAGCAGGTGGATAATGTGTCTTTCGCGCTGAAAGGAGACTCCCTCACCATCACCTACTCCCTCGACCGTCCTGCCGACATCTGCGTGCGCGTTGCTGTCGACAACGGCCGTTACACCCCTCCCCTCAACGGGCTGGAAGGAGCCGTCGGCAAAGGAGTGAAACCCGGCGAGGGGTTGACCATCACCGCCTACCGACTTCCCGAAATCAGGGGGGTCGACTCGGCCAGCCTCTCCTTCTTAGTCGAGATAGACGACGGGGCACTCCTCGTCTATGTCGACAGCCTACCCTTCCGCATGATGCCCGTGGCCGGAGGCAGTTTCACGATGGGATGCACCCATCCCCGGGGCGAACGGCACACCTATGCCGACGAACTGCCCACCCATACAGTCACCCTCAACCCCTTCTACATCGGGCAGCACGAAGTGACACAAAAGCTGTGGGTGGCCGTCATGGGCGAGAACCCCTCCAAATGGGTCGGCGACAGTCTGCCCGTCGAGCAGGTGTCATGGAATGCTGTGCAAATCTTCATTGCCCGCCTGAGCCAAATAACGGGCTACCGCTTCCGCCTCCCCACCGAGGCCGAATGGGAATATGCCGCCCGCGGTGGAAACCGTGGCCACGGCACACCCTACCCTGGAGTCCGCAGCCAGATGTGGGAAACATGCTGGTATGGCGGCAACAGCAACGGCCACAGCCATCCCGTAGGCCGTCTCAAACCCAACGAACTGGGACTCTTCGACATGGGAGGAAACGTCATGGAATGGTGCAGCGACTGGATGCAACCCTACACCGCTGCCCCGCAGAACTGCCCCCAAGGCCCCCGCACAGGCGACAACCGCATACTCCGCGGCGGATGCTTCAACAGCCCCACATGGGGTTGCAGCGTCTTTGAGCGCAGCTGGTATCTGCCCGACTACGGCTACAGCTACTTCGGCTTCCGGCTCGTACTTGACAGTGCCGAGCGCGACGAAGAATAGTCCCACACATCCTTCAACCCCCAAAAACCACCCATCATTATGGAAAAAATACAAGTCTCAGACAAACAATTCAAGCTCTACATGCCCCAGACCGAACTCCAGGACATCGTGCAACGCCTTGCAACCCAAATCTCACACGACTACCAAAGCCGCAACCCCATCCTCTGCCCCATCCTCACTGGCAGCTTCATGTTTGCAGCCGACCTTGTTGGCCAACTGGACTTCGACGCCCCAGTATCCTTTGTCCGCTATGCCTCCTACTCCGGCATGTCCTCCTCCGGCCAGGTCGAAGAAATCATAGGATTCCCCAAATCCTGCCAGGGCCGCGACGTCATCATCATTGAGGACATCATCGACTCCGGCATCTCCATGGACTACGTCCTCTCCCGCATCCGCAGCCTGCAGCCCGCCTCCGTGTCCATCTGCACCCTCTTCTTCAAACCGGGCTGCTTCACCAAAGACTTCCCCATCCAATACATCGGCAAAAAGATAGCCAACGACTTTATCGTCGGCTATGGCTTAGACTACAACGGTCTGGGCCGCACCTACCGTGACATATACATTCTCGACGAATGATGAAAAAGCATCTTTTATTCAGTTTCATTGCCATTGCCGGACTCCTGCTTTTTGCCGGGTGCGACAAACCAACAAAAAACTATCCTCCGGTTGATGCCAACCTTCTGATTGGCACATGGACTGCCACCGACCAACCCACCGAACACTGGCGTTTCGACACCCAGAGGTCGGGTGAAACATGGGACACCGGCGACGACGTCCAGGAAGGCGAAGGCACCCAGTTCAACTGGTCCACCGAGTCCGACCAGCTCCGCATCGACCTCTACGGCCAGATGGGGCAGCACGTCTACTACGACTGGACCGTCACCCACCAAACCACAGACACCCTCACCTTCAAAGACATCTACGACCTGAGCCGCACATTTGTCAAAATCTGACCCCCACAGGCCCTCACTTCGGCTTTGGCACATGAATCAATAACCATACATCGCATTTATGAAAAAAGGTTGGAAAATAGCCCTCATATCCCTGGGTTCAATACTTGCCCTTCTGCTTGTCGGCATCGCAGTGGTGTGCTGGCTCCTCTTCACGCCCGCCCGTCTGACATCCATCGTCAACAACTTAGCGTCCAACTACATCCTTTGCGAAAACCATTTCGGCAAAGTCAACCTCTCGCTCTTCAAAACCTGGCCCGACGTAGGGCTGGAGGTTGAAGACGTCGTCCTGGTCAACCCCTACCAAGTCCCTGCCGACAACATCATGGCCCCCAACCCCATCCACGACGACACCCTGGCCCGCGTCAAGTCCCTCACCGTCGGCCTCGACCTCAAAGCCTTTCTCAAAGACGGCTCTGTCGTAGTCCGCCAGGTGCGGCTCGACGACACCAAAGCCAACCTCTACACAGCCCCCGACGGCTGGAGCAACCTCGACATCTTCCCCCCCAGCCAGCCCGACACAGACACCGCCACGAGCAACACCCCTCTGCCCGAAGTCATCCAACTCGAAAAAATCAGCATCAACAACCTCCACGCACGCTACTGCAACCTGCCACAACGCCTCCTGGCCGAAGTGGGCGGACTGGACCTCCACATCAAAGGCTCCCTCCTCAACAGCCAAATCGACGGCGACCTCAAAGCCCTGGCCCGCACCCTCAAAGTCGACATGCGCGACAGCACAGGGCACTCATCCCTCTACGCCCTGGCCCAACCCCTGGAACTGAAAGCCGAAGCCCGGGGCAACACCGACACCCTCCAGGGTAAACTCACACTCGCCCTCCCCAAAGGCACCGTCGCCCTGGGCGGGCAGACCTACACCACCGAAGCCATGCTCGCCTCACGAAGCGACCTCCTGGCCATCGACCTCCCCTTCAGCGCCAACCTCAACACCATGCACTTCTCCACCTCCGACGCCACCCTCAGCCTCACCGACTATGACCTCGGCGTGAACGGCGACATAACCCTGGCCGACAAAACCTCCCCCATGTACGTCGACCTCCGACTCCAGGCCGACCGGTGGAAAGTGGCCGACCTCCTTGCCATCCTCCCCCAGTTCATCACCAAAAGCCTCTCCGGCATGTCCGTCGACGGGCGAGCCACCCTCTCAGGCCACGTCTACGGACCCCTGGCCGACGGGCGCATGCCCTTAGTCGACGCCGACATCGAACTGGAAAAAGGCACCTTCTCCGCCCCCAAACTCCTCCCCTCGCCCCTCCGCTCCATCAATGCCAAACTCAGTGCCAGCCTCAACCTCTCCACCGACTCCGCCTTCAGCGGACTCTCCAAAGTAGACATCCGCCAACTCGACGCCCGCATGGACCGCTCATCGCTCAGCATCACCGGCACCGTCGACGACCTGATGGGCGACATGCTGGTAGACGCCCGCCTCCAGGGCAACGTCCATCTGCCCGACCTCCGCCCCTTCCTGCCAGACACCATGCCCCTCAACCTCGAAGGCACCTCGCGCCTCGACATCAACGCCAAGAGCCGCCTGAGCGCCCTCACCAACATGAACCTCAACAAAATGCGCCTATCGGGCAACCTCATACTCAACAACATGAAAGTCCGCTGGGACAGCATCCGCGCCGCCTCGCCCCACCTCGTCGTGGGTCTCACCCTCCCCACCAAACGCCAAAGCCCCAAAGTGGCCGAACTGATTGGCGCCCGCATCAAAGGCGGCGAACTCGACGTAGTAATGGAAAACATGGACCTCACCGCCCAAATCTCCAACCCCGACATCCAAATCGGCCTCCCCAACATCATGGACAGCCGCCAGCCCCTGGCCGCCGCCTTCCAAATCGGAGCCAGCAAACTCAGCGCCGCCATGGACTCCATGATCGTCTACTCCGACACCCTCAAACTCAAAGGCAGCGTCAAAAACGACACCACACAGGACAACATCCTCAAACAATGGAACCCCGATGTCGACATCGACCTCCACCGCGCCGTCCTGGCCCTGGGCAGCATGTCCGAAGCCATCCGCATGACCGCCTTCAAATTCAACTACCAGCCCGAAGTATGCGACATCGAGCAGGCCGACATCCTGTGGGGCGTGTCCGACTACCACCTGGCGGGCAAAGTCTACGGCATTGAAGACTGGCTCAGCCACAAAGGCATGATGCACGGCGAACTCGCCTTCCACTCCGACTACTCCGACATCGACCAGCTCCTCGGCCTCATCAGCGGCCTCGGCAGCGACCCCGACACCCTCCAAAAACAACGTGTCGAAGACAACGTACCCAAAGAAGCCAACCCCTTCATCGTACCCAAAGACGTCAACGTCAAACTTAACACCCACATCAAACGCTGCATCGCACTCAACAACGACCTCAACGACCTCGGAGGCTCCATCACCGTCAACAACGGCACAGCCATCCTCGACCAAATCGGCTTCACCTGCAAAGCCGCCCGCATGCAACTCACCGGCGTCTACCGCTCACCCCGCGTCAACAACCTCTTCGTCGGACTCGACTTCCACCTCCTCGACATCCAGATTGAAGAACTCCTCGACATGATCCCCACCATCGACACCCTGGTGCCCATGCTCAAAGCCTTCAAAGGCAACGCCGACTTCCACCTGGCCGCCGAGTGCAACCTCGACGCCTTCTACCGTCCCAAGATGAGCACCCTCATCGGCGCCGCCGCCATCAGCGGCAAAGACCTCGTCGTCATCGACAACGAAACCCTCGCCCAAATGGCGCGCCTGCTCCAGTTCAAAAACTGGCGCGAAAAAGACAACAACATCGGCATCGACAGCATCAGCGTCGAGGCGCAAGTCTTCCGCAAAGACATCGACATATACCCATTCGTGCTCAACCTCCACAACTACCAACTCTGCATCGCAGGCCGCCACAACCTCCAAAACAACTGCAACTACCACCTCGAACTGCTCAAATGCCCCCTGCCCATGCGCCTGGCCATCGACGTCAAAGGCAACCTCAGCAAACCCAAAATCGAACTCGGCGAAATCAAATACAGCGACCTCTACAAACCCGAAAAGAGCGACGCCCTCGAACTCCGCACCATGGAACTCAAACGGCTGGTGCGCCGCGCCCTCGAAGCCAACGTGCGCTGACGCCCGCCCTATACCGCGCGAGGGGTGAAGGCACACCTGCCGCCATCCCTCACGCATTTTTTTCACCCCCCACGATATTATCCTTCACTTTTCTGCACCCAACCAACTATAAAGGCATAGCGGATGCCGCCCCAACGCCCCTGCACGGCACACGGCACCATCCCCTGACCCCACAACAAACAAAACACGACACCAACACCTACACACAGTGCAAGAAGTAATCGACAACAAAGAACGCGAAAAAGCCTTCCGCGAACTGGTGGCTCGCAACAAAGACTACATCTTCAATCTGTGCAAAGGCTACCGTTTCAGTGCCTCATGGGAGATTGAAGACGCCTTCCAAGAGGTCCTCTGCACCCTTTGGCGCGACATGGACCAATTCGAAGGCCGCAGCAGCGAGCGCACCTGGATATTCCGGGTGGCAAAAAACACCCTACTCCAACTCAAACGCAAAGAAAGCAACCTTCCCCAGCCCGACATGCCCACCCCGGCCTCCTACTACGACGAGCGGGTGCCCGACATGGAAAACTACCACTACCTCATGCAGCTGGTCAACAACCTCCCCCGGCTCGACAGCCAGATAGTCCACGCCCACATCGAAGGCTTCTCCTACAAAGAAATAGCCCAAATGACCCAACTCACCGTCCCCGCCGTGGCCATGCGCCTGGCCCGTGCCAAAGAACGCCTGCGCCGCCAATACGAAAAAATGGAATAACATATATACGAACCGACCCTTAAAGCATTACAGTATGGATAAAGATTTTGATGATTTATGGAACGAATGCAAAAAGATTTCGCGACAACAGCCTAACCCCATCGGCGACGACCGGCTCGAAGCCATGATCAACCACGCCCTGCAGCAGCCCCTCGACCCGCCTGCCCACGGCCGCCGCCTCAAAGGCACCCCGGCCCTGCTGCACCAACCCTGGCTCCGCGCCGCCGCAGCAGCCCTCCTCCTCATACTCATCCCCCTCACCCTGCTCCAGGGGGGCCACCCCGACATAAGCCACATCGACTTCGAAGGCAAACCAATCGCATTCTGCTCCAACGGCGACTGCAACCCCCGACACATAGTCAGCCTCGTGGCCAAATACATCGACACCCCCACCCCGCCGACCGCCGACGGCCTTACCGCTGCGGCATTCGGTGCCACCGCCCCCAACGCACAACGCCAAATCTCATTCCGCTAAACACCACATCGATATGAAAACACTGATAATCATTTCACTGCTTACAATCGGAGCCCTCGTCCGCTGCTCCATATCCTCCCCCACCACAATGGCCCTTGACATGTACAAGCGCTATGCCGCACAGCCTGACCGCCTGTTAGTGGCCTACGTGGGCGACTACCAAGCCCAAGGCCACACCTACCAAGCCCTCGTCCTCCAAGCCCGCGACAGCGCCGAGTGGGTCTGGCTACAGCAGGAATTCAGCATCGGAACCACAGACGACCGCGTCGCCAGCAGCGTACTCACCGCCGACGGGCGCAACCTCGACCAAGCACAGCTCAGCAACCCCGACGGCTCAATCAAAGTATACCTGCGCCGCACCGTCGACAACCCCGACACCAGCCTGGTGCTCAAGCCGCGCAACCGCCTCGCCCCCACCACCCCGGACCAATCCCCGAACCCCGCCGGCCATAGCCATGCCCTCCGCATCAACATCACACGTCCGGGCCAGCCCAACCGCAGCGAAACCACCGGCTACGTGATGGGATGCGACCAAAACGAGCGCGCCCTCTGCCTGCTCTTCTACGAAACCCTCGACGAAGAACAGGCCATCCTCACACAAGTCCAAAAAAACATCACCTGACCCCCCATCCCCACCGCCCCGCACTGTCACATAACACCTTACTCATATTCTTCAACGATGCCGCAGCCAGGCTGCGGCATCGCTCTTCCCCCGCCCGGCCCACACTGCTTATTCCCCACCTAAACACCATTCCCACCTCAACGCAAAGTCCATCTGCCCGGCATGAATCGCCCGTCGGCCGTGCACCAAACGAACCTGCAGCCCCCCCGGCCCGAAAATCCTTTTTGAACATTTCTTTCCCTGAACATAATCCAATCCTGTCATTGTTCAGCAGTACCGCAACCTCGAGGCCGAAACTACACACAGGAGCGAAATAGCATGAAAGGCAATAAAAACCAAACATCCTCGTTTTTAATTTGATTATGGAAAAACACAGCATACAAGACCAATCTTCCTTCACGGGGAAAAAGCGCGACGAGGACACCGGCTTCGGCTACTTCGGTGCAAGATATATGGACCACGAACTGATGACCATGCGGCTGAGTGTTGACCCGATGGCGGACAAGTACCCTGGCATATCACCGTATGCCTATTGTGCTTGGAATCCCGTGAAACTGGTTGACCCTGATGGGAAAGAGTTTTTTTTAAAGAAGGGAATTCGTATTACATATATCGCAAAGATTCAAATGGCGAGTATGGTTTTTTCCATTATAAGACTGGTAGAAAATACGATGGAGATAATAAGGAATTTGTTCGCAATATCGTGAACTCATTAGCCACTCTTAAAGAAGGTTATTATGGTAGAAAACTAGTTGAGTTTTTTGAAGGAACAAACAATCATATCTTCATTTCAAAAAATAGCGTTGAAAATTCTGCAAATGGTAAAAATATTATGATTACAGAGGAACCGACAAAAATACCTGTGGCTATGAACTCAGAAAGTTTAGTGCAGTGGGAATCCTCAGAACTCTTTGTAGATCTTGGGCATGAAATGGCTCATGTTCGCGATACCTATAAAGGTCGAAATTTAGATGGAAGAAACGAAGGGACGGCCATGCTTACTGAAAATCTTATTCGCGTTGAACATTTTATTCGACAGAGAACAAGTCATGGGTTAATCAAAACTGACAAAGATGATTATAAAACGGATTTCGATGTAGAGATGGCACCGATTGTCCCTCAAGGTATTGGGATTGACTCAAACGGCAAATTTCGTCGTGTCATTTGGAATGGAACTGTTTATGAATAAAAATAAAATAAATTTAAAAATGAGAAGGACAATCTATTTTTTCTTTTCTTTGCTTTTTCTGTTATCTGGGTGCGGTTCAAGTGATTATGGGGTCTTACTAAACAAAAGCCAAAAGGATGCTCTATTAGAGAATCATAAAAAAGAAATTGGTATTTCTCAGGCACTTAATCTTTCTCGAACCTCTTCAGCTGTAAGTCAATTAATGGATTCTGTCATTACAATAATCAATCAAAAAGAAAGGTGCGACACGGTTTTTATTGTTGACGAATGCAATCCCCCTCTTTTTGAATATCATGCATATATATGGGGCAGAACAACGGTTTATTTGTTGAAAGATGGGTGTCCCACGGCTAAAGTATGTGTTGATAATTCATTCGATAAACGTTTAAAATCACTGATTGAAGAATGGAATCAACAGTTAATCCTTATATATAGTAACTCAAAACCTTTTACTTACTATCATCCGTGGACACGAAATGTTGTGGCCTCACGAATCGTTTTATCAAAAGGAATGCCAACAGATATTAGTTCGATAGTATTCAAATCGATTGATTTCGACTATCTGGGTACCCCAAGTTTCATTAATTAATCAAATTTCAGCAGCTCCGAATAGTCTTTGTTTTCTGACGGCGCGTATTTTTGGCAAGGTAATGATCCCGACCCGGCGGATGTTTGGTACCATGCCGTTGGTCTGGATTTGCAATCCAGACCCATTGAGTATAAGGATTTTCAATCCGCTGGGCAACAATGTACTGAAATAAGTAATTGCTCAAATATATTTTACATATAATTTCTCGTTGGGCTGGATTTGCAATCCGGCCCAACTGAGTAACAGAAATTGCAATTCACAACAACAATGTGCAGGACCGAAATAGAACACGATGCAATCCGTCATGGCGGCAGCATGATGGCCTACACCTATGACTGTTTAGGACGCCTCACCTCGGTCCGCTCGCCCAAAGATACCGCCAGCCCCCGACCCGGCGGATGTTTGGTACCGTGCCGGTGGGCCGGATTTGCGGTCCAGGCCGCATGAGTATGAGGATTATTAGTCCGCAACAATAATGTACATCCTTGGGCTTTTTATTGGCGACACAATAAATAGTGACGACAGTCGTTGTTGAGGTATGAGACTGAACGAATTATTAGACAAAATCAAACAGGGAGAATCTGAAACGCTGGAACTCAAGAAGAGTACTGGCCAATTGGAGCGCGGAATGGAAAGCCTGTGCGGAATGCTTAACGGTGAAGGCGGCAGCGTGGTGTTCGGCGTGACCGACGAAGGCAATGTTGTGGGACAAGAGGTCGGCGACAGTACCAAGCGTGAAATCGCATCCTGCATCCGTGAGTTTGAATCGTTCCCGTTACTCAACATAGAGTATATTGGACTCCCAAATACAGATAAGCAACTTATAGTCATCACCACCACAAGTACCGACGACAAACCGTTTGTATACAAAGGGCGGCCTTATATGAGAGTGGAGAGCACCACCACTACAATGCCACAGGCAAGGTATCACGATTTGCTCGACCGAAGCAACCGCACAGTCATTCAGTGGGAACGGAGGACAAATCCAGAACTCACATTGTCGGACCTTGACGAAGAGGAAATCAAGCGTACTGTCCGCATCGGTGTGGAGACGGGAAGATTGCCAGAGGCTGCCTATAGGTCGGACACCCCTACAGTGCTGTCCAATCTGGAGTTGATGAGGGATGGGCGGTTGACCAATGCCGCTGCCGTGTTGTATCTGAAACACGAGACGATGGAATACCCACAACTGCTGTTGCGCCTTGCCCGATTCCAAGGCACAGACAACCGCGTGTTCCTCGACAACAAGCAGGTGCGTGGCAACGTGTTCCTTATGCTTGAAGAGGCAATGGCCTTCTTCTTCCGTCACCTCAACCTGTCGGGCGAAGTGAAAGGGCTGTACAGGGAAGAGCGGCTGACCGTGCCGCGCGATGCATTGAGGGAGTGTGTGATTAATGCGCTCATCCACAGAGAATACAACACCCCAGGAGGCTCTATCGGAATAGCCATATTCAACGACCGAATAGAGATTGTCAATTTCGGGCAGATACCCCAAGGGGTAGATTATTCAAGCCAAAACCCACAAATGATTTCCAAGCCTAACAACCCCATTATTGCGCGTTCGTTCTTCTATCGTGGCACATTCGAGAATTGGGGTCGCGGTCTCGGACTTATGAAAAGCAAGTGTCTGGAAGCCGGTTTACCCGAGCCGGAAATCACCTCCCGCAATGGTAATGTCATTGTTGTTTTCCGTTTTGCCAAAATGCTCAACGGGCAGCCGATAGAGAGGAGTGGCACATTAAATGGAACATTAAATGGCACATTAAATGGCACATTAAATGGCACATTAAATGATAGTCAGCAGGTGGTATATGAATATATTAGGACTCATTCAGGCTGTCAGGCTTCTGAAATAATTGACCACTGCGGTATTCCACGAGACACTCTTAATAAAATACTGCGGAAACTAATAGATGAACGCAGTCTGATAGAACGCCGTGGAAGCAAACGCACAGGCGGATACTATGTCAAGTGACGCACACCGAATAATGTTGTAATTAGGACCAACGAAGATGAACCGATTGATTCATAAAACCCCGTTGCAGGACAATGTCGTGAAAGGTGAGAGAAAAGAAATCTTGATTTCTCAAAGCAAAGTCACGGGACGTAAGCGTATGCATGTGGCAGTGGATGACAGATACTACAGCTACTATGCCTACGACCACGGCGGGGAACGGAGACTGAAACTGACGGGCGACAACAAGTCGCTGGATGTGAATGCCGACTTTATGGCCACCTATACAATACTGACCGAGCCGACCCTCTATCCCTCGGCCTATATGGTACTGACCAACAAGGGCTACACCAACGTTACGGAAGTCGAGCGCAGAACAAGTTCACTTGTTTTGCCGAGATGCAGTAACGTCACCGAAGGTAAGCATTACTATGCCGGCACGGAGCGCGTGGCCGCACGTCTCGGCGGCGGCGGTTTGAATGCCCTGTGCCGCGCTGTCGGCAACGATGAGGGGCTCCAAACGAAGGCTGATTTGCTGTTTGGCCAGAGCTTTGATCAGGTGAACAGCCGTGTGCTTCAAGAGAACGACCTCCACTGTATAATGCGAAATGAGTTTGCAAAAGAGGGGTTCGGCCACCCAATTGGCGGTATTCCCAACCGAATGAAGGCTGGAACCAATCTCAATCACGGCCGGTTCAAGTATATGGTTCACTCGATGTTGGACGATTTCCAAAACGGACAGGAAAACGAGGTGTACTTCTACCATTCCGACCACCTTGGCAGTGCCAGCTGGATAACTGACGTCAGCGGAGTGGCAGTGCAGCACATTCAGTACCTGCCATACGGCGAGCCGTTCATCAACCAGCGCACAAGTGGCTATAATGAGCGGTTCACTTTCACGGGCAAAGAACGCGACGAGGAGACAGGCTACGGGTATTTCGGTGCGAGGTACATGGACCACGAGCTTATGACCATGTGGCTGAGTGTCGACCCGCTGGCGGACAAGTACCCGAGTATATCACCGTATGTCTATTGCGCGTGGAATCCAGTCAGAATAATTGATCCCACTGGTGATACACTTTTTGCGTTGGATCGCCAGTCCCAGCTTGATATAATTAGTTTGGCTGATATATATCGGAATAGGATTCGGTTTGATGATAGCGGGGTTGTTTCGATTGACTATTCTGGGATGTCTAATGATGATATTAAAACAATGAATTCTCACCCTGGAGTAGCATTGATAAAAGATATTTCGGATTCTCCTGTAAAAATACTATACGAAGCAACATATCTGATACTTTGTACTAATCCTGATGGTAGCAAAACAATTGGATTTATGACGAACAAACGGACGAGGATTTTTAATCTATCACGAGGCGGCCTTGATAGTAATAATGACCATACTTATTTGCCTCGAGAAGGATATGATGGGCAGGTAATTATTTCTCCTAATGCGAAATATTACTATGGTGAACTTCAGGTATTTCGGACGGAAATTATCGGACATGAACTTGCTGAAAACTATGCTCGGACAGCCTTTAAATGCAACTATAATCCTAACATCAATGGAAATACCACCATGGAAAAATTAGGGGCGCATCAATATGCCAATCAAAGAATGCAGAATCCTCATGAAGAATATACGATTAGACATAAACCACTGCGTAATTCTCAATATAATAAAATAGCATATGAGTACATGTGTCATTAGGAGCTTTTGCCTTTTTATATGTTGCATTGTTGGGTATCCGTCATATTCTCAATTATACATTTGGGATTGTAGTGACAATTATTCAAGAGAGATGAGCAATCCTGCATTCTGTCACACTTACAAAATAGATGGATACTGGAGACAGACATACCTCTATTACAAAATGATTGACAAGGCTCAATTCAACAACAAAATAGAAATAGTCAATAAACGTTATGACAATGAATGGAGTCATTATTCCATACAATTGCACATTGACAATAAGGACACATTAATTTTTGCAACAAGCGATAGTAATGTGTGTAGCTTCGTTTTGGACACCATTCCAAGTCAGATGGCACTTACATTATTTGACCGACCGAACAAGAAAGTCCAGATACCGATTAATGAAAAGGAAATTCCCTCCAAAATAGTTATTCTATGGGGATATAATGATAGCCACGGCATTATGACCATTCGTAGCAAAAAAGAGCTTGATGAGAAGACCATCAGACATATTCAGCGAGAGGTTTCAGAAGGAAGGCAACCAATCCACTATGACGATTACTACTATTTCATTTCAGAAATGTAAAGTGTCCGACCCGACTCGGCGGATGTTCCATGCCGTGCTGCTGGTCTGATTTGCAATCCAGCCCAACGGAGTAACGTGCAATCCCCACCAGTCTCACTACGTCTACGACCCCGCGGGTAATCTGGTAAAGGAGTGGAATCCTCTATGACACCGATTTCTCCTCCCTCTCTGCCGATTACATCCTCTGCGTCCAAACTGAAATCAACCTCCGTCCGGGAAAACTTTTGAACTTTTCTTCACCAAACAAAAAATCTTACTATTTTTGTTCAGCAGTGCCGCACTTCGGGATTGAATCTACAGCTGTTTTTTAACACTGACGTCCACAATAAAAAACGCCACAGAACGTTAAGAAAAGGTTATGATTATAACCTATCAAGACGCACTGCTACATATCGGGCCCGCTCCCGAAGGGACGGGCCGACAGCAGACTGAGGCCAGCGGCGACAATACAGAAAAGATGCTCGACAGCTGCTTCGACCGCATCGTGGCCGGGGAACGGGAGGTCTACGCCCCTGTGGCGGACGATTCCCGGCGGGTGGCGGCCTATCTCCACAACCGTTTCCGGATGGTGAAAGCCGCCGGAGGGCTGGTGACCAACCCTGACGGCCACTGCCTGATGATACTGCGCGACGGGATGTGGGACCTGCCCAAGGGCATGGTGGAACACGGCGAGACCCTCGAACAAGCCGCGCTGCGCGAAGTGGAAGAAGAGACGGGCGTGAAAGCCTTTCCCCACCCCGCCCTCATCGGGAAGACTTATCACATTTACGACAAATACGGCGGCTGGCATCTGAAGCAGACCTCATGGTACGCCATGCGCGCCCCGCACGCCCTCACTCGTCCGCAGACCGACGAGGCTATAACACAAGCCGTGTGGGCGTCCCGCCAAGTGTGTCTGGAACGGCTCAGCGGCTCGTACCGCTCGCTGCAGATTTTGGCTCAGACCTATAATAACCTTTATCCCGCGAAAGAGTGAACCCATACCATATAGCCCTGACCCTTGTCCCCGGCCTTGGCAACAAGACTATCCGCCAACTGCTTGCCTGCTGTCCCAAGCCGGAGGAACTGTTCAGCATGTCGCGGCCACAACTGAGAGAGATTTTCCAACGCCACGACGGGATTATCGCCTCCATCGAAAGCCGCCAACCGCTGGCCCAGGCCGAGCAGTCTGTAGCCGAAATGCAGTCGTGGGGCGTAGAGTGCCTCTTCTGCTCCGATGCCGACTATCCCAAACGGCTGAACGAGGCGGGATGCGAGGACTCGCCGGTGCTGCTGTACCGCATGGGGCGATGCGACCTCAACCCCCACCACAGCGTGGCCCTGGTGGGGTCGCGCAAATGCTCGGACTACGGCCGGACAGCCACACACCGCCTGGTGCATGAGTTGGCGACCGACGGCGCCACAATAGTGAGCGGTCTGGCTTATGGCATCGACACCGCAGCCCACACTGCGGCCTTGGAGAACGGGCTGCCCACGATAGCCGTGCTGGGCCACGGGCTGGATATCGTATACCCCAGCCAAAACCGCCTGCTGGCAAGGCGTATTGTGGAGCAGGGCGGGGCACTGCTGAGCGAATATCCGCTGCACACAGGCATCAACGCGGCCCACTTCCCGGCCCGCAACCGCATCGTGGCCGCCTTGGCCGACGCCACCATCGTGGTGGAGGCAGCGGAGCGAGGCGGAGCCTTGATTACCGCCAACATAGCCAACAGCTACAACCGCGAGGTGTTCGCCGTGCCGGGCCGGCTGTGCGACCCCCTCTCCGAAGGTTGCAACAACCTTGTCATCCACAACAAGGCCGTGATGATACGCAACGCGGGCGATCTGTTCTACCAGATGGGGTGGAAAAACACCTTCGACCAGCGGCGGCAGCGCGAGGAGCAGCTGGCCATATTCGCCTCGCTGGACAGCAACCAGCAGACTGTCGTGACCCTGCTGAAAGACAATAGGGAAATGACCCTCGACGAAATCGTGGCTCAGAGCGGCCTGTCGCTGCCCAAGGCCGCATCGGTGGTGACAGATCTGGAGCTGCGGAACGTGGTGAGATGCCTACCTGGCAGACTATATAAACTAAATTAACACAGATATTTAGAGCCGACAGCAGTTTTTTTTATGTTAAAAATTTTGCCGAATGGGAATAAAATTGTAATTTCGCACTTTCAAATGCTCAGACCTCTTTGGTTGAATAATAATAGATAAATATAAATGGAACAAGTTGTTAAAGGAAAAATTTCGCAAATCATCGGCGCCGTTGTCGATGTAACTTTTGAAGATGGAGCCACGTTGCCCGACATCTATGACGCACTGAAAGTGGTACGCCCCGACGGCACAGAGGTGATTCTGGAGTGCCAACAGGACATCGGCGAGAACACCATGCGCACCATAGCCATGGACAGCACGGACGGACTGCAGCGCGGCACAGATGTGGAGCCCTTGGGCGGCCCCATCACCATGCCGGTGAGCGAAAATATCAACGGTCGTCTTTTCAACGTAATCGGCAAGGCTATCGACGGTATGCCCGATCCCGCCCACGAGAAGCGCTACGGCATCCATCGCGAACCTCCCCGTTTTGAGAATCTGGCCACCAGCCAGGAGGTTCTCTTCACCGGCATCAAGGTCATCGACTTGATTCAGCCCTTCCTGAAAGGCGGTAAGATTGGCCTCTTCGGCGGTGCCGGCGTTGGCAAGACGGTGCTTATCCAGGAACTTATCAACAACATCGCCAAGAAGTATTCGGGCATGTCGGTGTTCACCGGCGTAGGCGAACGCACCCGCGAGGGCAACGACCTGCTGCGCGAAATGATTGAGGCAGGTGTTATCAACTATGGTCCGGAGTTTGCCAAGAGTATGGAGGAGGGGAGCTGGGACCTCTCGAAGGTGGATATGCAAGCCGTGAAGGATTCCAAGTGCACCATGGTGTTCGGCCAGATGAACGAGACCCCCGGCGCCCGCGCCCGCGTGGCCCTGTCGGGACTGACGCTGGCCGAGTATTTCCGCGACGGCGACGAGAAAACCGGCGGCCGCGACATCCTGCTCTTTATCGACAATATCTTCCGTTTCACCCAGGCTGGTTCGGAGGTGTCGGCTCTGCTGGGCCGTATGCCCTCGGCTGTGGGTTACCAGCCCACGCTGGCCACGGAAATGGGTATGATGCAGGAGCGCATCACCTCCACCAAGCGAGGCTCTATCACATCGGTGCAGGCCGTGTATGTGCCCGCTGACGACTTGACCGACCCCGCTCCCGC
>OCTW011609482.1_pt1 | contig 16723 bp, 11 predicted proteins | sample 1539671 | NCBI WGS metagenome assembly OCTW01 (sample SAMN02144230, study PRJEB22623) | gut metagenome | biome: sheep rumen | host: Ovis aries | place: New Zealand
TTATTTACTAGCCTTAATCTTAGCATCAACTTCGATCTGATGCTTTTCTGTATCGAACTTGTAGAGGTCATCAAAGCCGAAGCCCTTAACTTCTGCAGCAAGCTCGTCCCACATCTTATCGAATTCTGCATCGTTCTTAGCAAAAATCATACGCCATGAAGCATCGCAAACAGCCTGGTTAACCTGATTTCTGATTACTGAAATATCAGGAGTATCTGAAGGAAGGCTTACAGAAACTGATGGAGATACAACAAGCTTATTGTTCTTTTCCATCCAGTTTGTAGCGTCTGAAGCATTATACTTTGCTTCCCAGTCTTTTCTCATCTGAGTCATGTTCTTCTCTTTGTAAGAAGCCCAGTACTGAGGAGCATAGATTTCTCCAGTAATTGGGTTTGTACATTCAGATTTGCAGATCCACTGGTTAATAGCGTTATTACCATCGCTGTAGCCGCCGCCACCAAACTCTGCTGGAACAGGAAGGTTATCCATAAGAGCGTTGTCGTTCATCTGCTCATACTTACCGTTAGCAAGCTTCTTATAGTTGAAGCCTTCAAGACCAATGTGCTGATACTGACATCCTTCTGGGGAAGCATACCAGTCAAGGAACTTCATGATTCTTTCATATTTTGCAGGGTCAACATTTGCACCTACACCAAATACACGGCCGCTTCCAAAGTAAGCATCTGAATCAGTATAGTAGTTCTGATCCTGTACAGGGATAAAGCAGAAGGCTGTTCCATCCTGATAGCGGGCAGTTGTATTCCAGAAGCCGATTTCCCAGGTATACCAGATGAAGTCTACCTGACCGTTAGAAATCTTAGCACATACAGAGTTCCAGTCCTGAGTTCCTGAGTCAGGGTCAACAACACCCATTCTCTTACCCTTGTTAAGGAACTTAAGCATCTTATAGTAAGCTCCATCCTTTGCAGTAAGCGGATAGAAGGTGTTATCTGGACGAAGTACGGCAGAACCCTTAATCTTGTCGCCATACCAGGTAGTAAGCTGAACAACGTTGGCAATACCAATCATACCATCACCACCGTCCCAGTCTGGCCAGAGAGAAAGAGGATAAGCCGGGTCACCCTTTTCGTTTGTTGGATGAACCTTTCTGATTTCTACAAATGCATTCAGAAGATCATCAAGATTCTTAATTTCCGGAGCACCAATTTTGTTATAGAGGTCCCATCTGAGCTGTGGAAGAGAATAAATTCTTTCTGCTGTTACAGATGTTGGAGAGGTATCCATCATTTCTGTTGGAATACCATAATATTTTCCAGCGGCATTGTTAGGCAAAGCTTTGTTGAAGGTTTCAAGCTGCTTGCTGAACTTCATAAGATTTTCGCTGCCTGTAATTTTGTCACTGATATCTTTAATAAGACCAGCTTCGAGACAATCATTAAACTGAGTAGCATCAAGAATAACAATGTCTCCCAGATTACCTGAGCTTGCTCGTGTCTGGAAGATAGCATCTCCTGCAACCTGAGGAGCAATAATGTTAAGCTCAATATTGAACTTATCTTTAACAATCTTGCCAAACCAGCCTGTCTGCATACCCTGATAGTTAGCAGCAACGTCATAAATTTCAAAAGTCATTGGTGAATTGTCATCAGCAACCTTTGAAGCCTTTTTACCGTTTCCACAGCTGCTCAATAAAGCAGCAGAAACAGCCATCATAGTGATAACAGAAAGAATTTTTCCTTTTTTCACTTTGATTTCCTCCTTTTAATTTTTTTGCTTTTTTATATCAACCCTTTACTGCGCCAATCATGATTCCCTTTGTAAAGTAACGCTGGAATACAGGATAAACACAGATAATAGGAAGAACTACAATTACCGAAACCGTCATTCGGATTGAAGTAGCCGTCTGAGCATGGGCAAGGCTGGCAGCCATAGCGGCAGCAGAAGTTGAGTTATTTACAAGAGCTTTAAGCGAACTTGCCTGATTTATATACTGATAGAGAGTAAACTGCAGGGTGTACAATTTTGGATCTGTTACAAGAAGCAGTGTATCCTGGAAAGAGTTCCACTGGGCAACTGAAGCAAAAATTGCAACCGTAGCAATAATAGGTTTAATTACAGGAAGAATAATACGGAAAAATATCTGGAGCGTTCCAGCACCATCAATTACCGCTGCTTCTTCCAGGGAATCTGGAATACTTTCCACAAAGGTTTTACAAAGAACTATATAGAAGGGCTGAACCGCAACCGGGAAAATATAAGCCCAGAAATTATTTGTAAGATGCAGGTTTCTCATTGTAATAAACCATGGAATAATTCCCGCATTAAAATACATTGTAGCAACACAGAAACGGTACCAGAGCTTTCTCTTCCACAAGGTCTTTTTGGTGAACATATATCCCAGGAAGCCGGATACCACAACTGTAAAAATTGTTCCAATCACGGTACGCAGGATAGAAATTTTAAAAGCTGTTACAAGTCCGTTTATCTTCATTACCTGCTTATAGTTATTAAGGTGAAACTTAAGCGGAACAATCAGAACCTTACCCCGCTCGCTAAGGTCATTTGCACTTACCGAATTAATGAGAATATAGTAGAAAGGATAAACGCAAACAAAAGCAAAAATTGTATAAATTACATAAGTTGAAATATTGATGATATGATCTTCAAGTGTCAGACGTTTTAAACTCATATCTTCCTCCTCTTTAAATAAGGCTTTCGCCGCGGATTCTCTTAGAAACCCAGTTAGTTACACAAAGCAGGATAATACTTACAAAGGTTTTCAAAATACTGATAGCTGTTGAAAGAGAATATCCGCCGCTACCCATAGCGAGGTTGTAAACGTAAAGGTCCAGAACTTCAATTTTGGCCTTGTTGAAGGAGTTTGCAAATACAAAGTACTGCTCCATTCCGTTTGAAAGAAAATTTGCAAGGCTGAGCATTACAAGAACAAAATAGGTTGGAAGAATACAAGGAATTGTAACATGCCAGATTCTCTGCATTCTGGAAGCTCCGTCTATCATAGCGGCTTCCATAAGAGAGTCATCAATTCCGGTGATTGCGGCTATGTACATAATAGCTGCCCAGCCGGCGTTCTTCCAGGTAAGCCATACCCACTGCTTAAACCATACATGGCTCGAAGACTGCAGGAACATAATAGGCTCATCTATAACTCCCATATTCATAAGTACAGAGTTTACAGCACCGGTGCTATTGAAAACACTGAAGGCAATGGAATACACCAGAACCCAGCTGATAAAGTTTGGAAGTGTTGTTACAGTCTGAACAAATTTCTTAAAAGGAACGGATTTAATTTCATTCAGGAAGACTGCGAAAATCATTGGAAACCATGAGAACAAAAGGCTGAGTCCGCTCATTGCAAAGGTGTTGGTAAGAACCTGCAAAAGTTTTTTTACTTTTACCGGATTTTCAACCATTGAGACAAACCATTTGAAACCAACAAATTTATTCCAGGAAAGAGGAAAAGGCGGTTTGTAGTCAAAGAATGCATATACCCAGCCATAAAGCGGATAATAAGCAAAAACAGCTATAAGCAGCAGAAAAGGAAGGATTAGAAGAAAATCTTTTAAGGAGTTTTTCTGCTTTGCAGTTTTTATGAATTTCATATTCACCTCAAACTTTTAGATTAATAAGTAAAACGTTTTAGTAAAACGTTTTACTTATTATACCACGCTTTTGCCATAAGTCAATTTTTTTCTAGGGGATTTTACTGATTGAATCACTCGGACTGGTCTACTTTATCCAACTTTATCCATATACTTCCACCATTTCATAAAAAGTGGTATTATCGAAATGCATTTTCATTATAGGAGGGTACATTATGGTACCAGTATTAATTAAAGATTTACTGTCTTCTAAGCCAGAGGGGCAGAAGGTAACAGTATGTGGTTGGGTGCGCACTGTCCGCGACTCAAAGGGTCTTGTTTTTATTCAGGTGAACGATGGAAGCTGTTTCTCTAATATCCAGCTCACCTTTGACCGCAATAATCCTTCTAATAATGCAAATGTAAATGAAATCGAAGCTGAACTCAAAAAGCTCAACACTGGAGCAAGTCTCCGCGCTGAAGGACTTCTGATTGAATCTCCTGCAAGCGGACAGGCTGTAGAAGTAACTCTCGAAAGCCTTAAGTGCCTTGGTCAGGCAAATCCTGATGAATATCCATTGCAGAAGAACAAGATGTCTATGGAGTACCTGCGCGACAATGCTCATCTTCGTGCCCGCACAAACACTTTTGGTGCTGTTTACCGTATGCGCAACCAGATGGCTTTTGCTGTGCACTCCTTCTTTCAGGAGCGCGGCTTTCAGTATATTAATGCACCGGAAATTACCTGCAGCGACTGTGAGGGAGCAGGCGAAATGTTCCAGGTAACAACTCTCAGTCTTGAAAAGATTGCTGAGATGGGTGTAAAGGCCGGTGCCGGTGGAATGAAAATCGAAGATGCTCATAAAATCGTAGATTACAACAAGGACTTTTTTGGAAAGAAGGCCAGCCTCACAGTAAGCGGCCAGCTCGAAGCTGAAACTCTTGCTACAGCCCTGAGCCGTGTTTACACCTTTGGACCTACTTTCCGTGCAGAAAACTCTAACACTCCACGCCACCTTGCTGAGTTCTGGATGATTGAACCAGAAATGGCTTTCTACGACCTCAACGACGACATGGACATTCAGGAAGACTTTGTAAAATATCTTTTGAACTGGGCTCTCACAAAATGCCGCGAAGACCTTGCCTTCTTTGACAAGAGAATTCAGCCTGGCCTTATCGAAAGTCTTGAAAAGGTAGCTAAAGCTAAGTTCACCCGCATAAGCTACACACAGGCTATTGAAGATTTGGAAAAGGCAGCGGCTAACGGCGCTAAGTTTGAATTCAAGCCTTACTGGGGCTGCGACATCGCAACTGAGCACGAGCGTTATCTTACAGAAAAGATTTACAACGGCCCGGTTATGGTTTTCAACTATCCAAAGGAAATCAAGTCTTTCTATATGAAGCAGAATGACGACGGCAAAACTGTAAAGGCTGTAGACGTTCTGGTTCCAGGAATCGGCGAGCTTATCGGCGGTTCTGAGCGCGAAGAAGATTACAGCAAGCTTAAGGCAGAAATCGAACGCCGAGGAATGGACGAGTCTATCTACGACTGGTACCTCGACCTCCGCAAGTTCGGTACAGTTCCACACTCAGGCTTCGGTTTGGGCTTTGAACGCCTTATGCGCTACGTAACAGGTATGGAAAACATTCGTGATGTTATTCCTTATCCTAGAGCACCTAAGTTGGCAGATTTCTAACAGGTTATAGGTGCCAGGTTTTAGGTTCTAGGGTAGTTGGGGGAAGTATCCCCCTCGCTCGCACTTCGTTGCTCACTACCCCCTCTGCGGGCTCAAACGCCGCCCGCAACGCCTGCTTTCCTGGCACCTGACACCTGAAACCTAGAACCTAAAAATATGACAAACAGGCTGAAAATTTACTTCAAAAAAGTTTTCTCTCGCTTCTCTCAGATGCTTTACCTGACGCTTTCGAACTTTACGAAAAATGCCCTGTGGGAAAGTGCTTCGGCCTGTGCCTTTGGTTTTATTTTTTCTTTTATCCCGGTCACCATGATTATTTTTACGGTGCTGGTAGGAATCTTACGAATCTATCCCAACATCTATAACTTTATAATCAGCTTTACAGAACAGTTTGATGCCGTTGTAAAAATTACGCCGGTGCTGGACAGGCTGCTGCAAATCCGTTCCTTCTCTTCCTTTAATATTTTTCTTGCCGTATGGATAGTTTGGATGGCCCGCAAGCTTTTTAACTCTATCATCATTTCCATGAACAAGGTTTTCCGCTCGGTTTCTAAACGCAAGTCCTGGTTCAATCAGATTCTGACTTTTATCATTGAGTTTTCAATTACTCTGATTATTGCCGTCATTATTATTGCAGCCTTTGTTTTATCACGGATTATGTCACTGTCCTTTTTCCAGACCCTGCTTGCCTATTTTCCGCTTTTGCAAAAACAGAGCTCTTCAAATCTTGGCACCTTTGTTCTTTATTTAATTCTTTTCATAAGTACTGTACTTGCCTACCGTATAATTCCAGGAACAAAGCCTCTGCTCCGCCGCTGTATTTTTTATGCGGCTTTGAGTACAGCGGCTTTCTTTATTGTTTCCTGGTTCCTCAACATGTTTATGAATGTCACAAACTACAATACCGTTTATGGAACAATCAGCTCACTTGTAGTTTTGATGATGAAGGTTTACCTCTTCTTTATAATCTTCCTTTTCTGCGCACAGATGATTTACGTTTCGCAGTTCTTTGTTACCCTTCTTCGCTCAGAAATCTATCTGCTTCCAACCTTTGAATCTAAGGGAATAGGAAACTATCTCCGCCGATTTCTCTTTATTAATCCTTCTGAAATTCAAACTAAAGAAAACACTGTAAAGCTTGAGATTGGAGAAACTCTTTACCGCAAGGACGAGAAGGTTACCCGTGTATATTTTTTGAAGAGCGGTGCTATTTCGGAAGCCTCAGACAAGGGCTTTACACTGCGCTCTCAGGGCTGCTTCCTTGGGGATGTGCAGTGCATTTTGAATCAGACTTATCAGGCAGAGGCTCAGGCACTTGCTGAGTGTGAATTAATTTCCTTTACCGCCGAAGAGTTCATGCAGATTATCGAACGAAGCCATCACGCTGCCCGCAAGGCAATCTCGAAAATTTCTGAGTATACAGCAACTGCATATAATGCTGAGAATGAATAGGTTGTAAACCGCGCCCAAAGTCGTTATAATCGTTCTATGTCAAGAGAAAAGATTGTTGTTTTAGACTTCGGTTCACAGTATGCACATTTGATTGCCAAGCGTTTCCGTATGCTCGGCTACTATTCTGAAATTGCCCTTCCTTCGGCAGATGTAAGTTCGCTTGCCGGTGCAAAGGGCATTGTTTTTTCCGGGGGACCTGCTTCGGTTTATGATGAAAACACTCCGGATTTTAATTCTGAAATTTTAAATCTTGATATCCCGATTCTTGGTCTCTGCTACGGTCACTATATGGTTCAGCTTGGTTACAATGGAAAGGTTGGAAAAGCTGAGGTTGGCGAGTTCGGTTTTGCGGAATTGAACTTTGCTGATGGCATGAATGGTGGTGGAGCTAAATGTCCACTTTTCAAAGGCATTGAAGGCAGCCAGCAGGTCTGGATGAGCCACCAGGATGGGGTTTTGAAAATGGGTGATGGCTTTGAGATGGTGGGCTTTACTAAAGACTGTCCTTTCGCTGCGACTCAGAATCTTAGTAAGCGCCGCTTTAGTTTGCAGTTCCATTGCGAGGTAAAAGATACTCCTTGTGGAAATCAGATTTTCCAGAACTTCGCTGATTACTGCGGTATGGAAAAGAACTGGGACCAGGATACTGTATTAAACATCATTCTTGAAAATATTAAAAAGGAAGCTGATGGCCGTAACGTTCTTCTCTTCCTCAGTGGTGGAGTTGATTCAACAATCACCTTTGCTTTGCTTAACAAGGCTCTGGGACAGGACCGTGTTCTCGGCCTTCATATTGATAACGGCTTTATGCGCAAAAACGAAAGCGCTGCCGTTGCAGAGGCTTACCGCAAGTTTGGCTTTACAAACTTTATCGTAGAAGATGCTTCGGAAAGTTTTTTGAAGGCAATCGCCGGTCTCACAGATCCACAGAAAAAGCGAATGGCTGTCGGCGAAAACTTTATCACAGTTCGTAACGAAGTAACTGCCCGCCAGAATCTTGATGACTCCTGGCTGCTTGCTCAGGGTACCCTGTATCCTGATATTATTGAATCGGGCGGAACAAAGAACTCTCACACAATTAAAACTCACCATAACCGCGTTGCAGGAATTCAGGAGCTTATTGCTAAAGGGCTGATTATTGAGCCTATCCGCGACTTGTACAAGGATGAGGTTCGTGCAATCGGTAAAAAGCTCGGCTTGCCTGATGAACTTGTTATGCGCCATCCTTTCCCGGGACCAGGCCTTTCTATCAACGTGCTTTGTAACGATGGTAAGCAGAATGAAAAGGATTTGGAAGAATTGCCTTTGGCTCAAAAAGAGCTGGATGAAATCAAGCTTGATATGTTCTGTCCTAAGTGCAGCGCCAGCCTTAAGCGCAGCGTACTGCCAGTTCGTTCAGTTGGTGTTCAGGGAGATTTCAGAACTTATAGATTCCCGGCACTTTTGACCTTCCGCGAGGAAGAGACCGGTACAGGTTTCTACCACTTCCCGGACAAGCGTGAGAAAATTGAAGAATGTTCTTCTACAATCACAAATGCCGCAAAGTATATTAACCGCACCTGTATTAAACTTTTCCAGCGCCCGGGACTTTCCGACGACGCACTTAAAATTCAGGAAGGCTACTGCGACCGCCGCCGCTTAGACCAGCTGCGCGAGGTAGACAACATCGTACTCACCGAGCTCCACAAGAGCGGCTGGTACGACAAAATCTTCCAGCACCTTACAATTGACCTGCCATACGCAAGCAGCGCCGACCACGCAAGCTTCGTTCTGCGCCCGGTAATTTCAGAGGATGTAATGACAGCAAGATTTGCAATGTGGCCAAAGGATTTGCTTAACACAATCGTTCACAAGATTGCCGACCTGCCATTTGTAGACGCCCTCTACTTCGACGCCACAAACAAGCCGCCGGCAACTTTTGGATGGGAATAAAGGCTAAAATAGAAGAACCGTTAAAAAATGGGCTGCGACAGCGGGCCATTTTAGGTTCATCCACCGTTCCGCCTCAGAGGCAAGCTGTGCTTGCCGACTGTTATAGGTTCACACTGGCGCCATCCTGTCGCCCCGTATTACGTATTACTCTTTCATTATTTTATTTGTCAATATTTTTATCTACATATATAACAACACGCCGCTCAAGGCCCTTCTATTATTTTGAGTTTCAGAGTATCTATGCTATAATCTTTATTTATGGAAGAAAAGTTCATAAAATGGTTTATCAAAGAGATTCCTGTTCTTGTTGAAAAAGGAATTATAACAAGTCAAACTGCGCATTCATTAAATGAATATTATTACAAGAAGCTTGAAATTCTGGAGCAGCCCGCAAAGGCTCCGGCAGCAACACAAGAAGAGACTGTCGAAAAACAGCCAGCTTCTCCGGAGGTCAAACTTGACCCGGCCTTTACAGAATTTTCTGTTAATCTTGATACTGAAAAAGAAAGAAAGGAGGCGCCAGAAAAAGAAGCTGTAAATGCAAATTCAGCCGCAAGTGGAAAAGCTCCACTTTCTAAACCTAAGGTTTCGGTTTCTGTAATACTTACAATCATCGCAAGTGTACTGATTTCTACGGGAATCATTTCCCTCATCGCTTACAACTGGGCCGCAATTCCACGACTTGCAAAGGCAATTACCGCAATTATTCTTTTGCTCGCGACCCAGATAACAGGCTTTATCCTGCTAAAAAGCGGCAAAGCCGAAGAGACAAAAATCCGGGAAAGTTATTCCCTTTTCTGGGCTCTTTTATTTGGCGGCATAGTAGCCTTTGTTTCGCAGATTTTCAAATTTGCGGGAAACACCTCTTCCTTCCTTTTTATATGGACCATTTCCACAATAGTAATAACCTGGCTTTTTAAGGCTCACACAAGTTATTATCTTTCACTTCTGCTTACAATCATATTCAGCTGTTCGGGTATAGATGCAGAATCCTACCTTCTTGTTTTCCTGCTTTGTGCGGCACTTTATTTACCTGCCCGAAAAGCAAAAGCAAAATTCATCCCCCTCTTTATTTTTTCAGCCATCTTTTTCCTGATATTTCTGACAGAAACGGCTATGCCCGCCTATATCAAAAATACAATATTTTTTACGCTTATTTGCTCTGCAGGCTTTATTTTTCTGCACAAAAATATTGTATGGAAAAAAAATCTGGGAATTGCTTTAATCTGCCTTGCTTCTCTTGCCTCCGTTTATTCATGGAAGCCTTTCTCTTTATTTTCAACCCCTGCTATAAATGCACTGAGAATTGTTAATATAATTTTTACAGGACTTATTACTCTTGGCTTTCTCAGCGAAGGAATTATCATACCCCTTATCAAAAAAATCAAAGATAAGAATATTTTTGCCTTAGAAAATCTGATTTACCTGATACCTCTTGCCATTGTCCTAAATCTTTTATTTATAAAAAAGGCAGAAATAATAACTTCGGAAAAGGCACTTGTTTTCTACAAAATATTTTTATGCCCACTAAGCTTTTCAATTCTACTTAGCAGCCTTTTATTTGTAACAAGTTCAATAAAAAAATCAAATGCGGCCTGGATATTCTTAAGCTTTATGATTTTTGAGATGCTCAAATTATTGGCTGAAGAAAACTCTTATCCCAGCATCTTTTTTATTGTAACAGCTCTTATTATTTTCGCACTGGGAACAATTCTCTGGAAGAATGCATTTTCCATCGAAGGTGAAAATAAATACTGTCTGCTTATAGCCCGCGCACTTACAGCCATAATGCTTTTCCTTATTGCCTTTGCGGTAAGATTTCCGGGAGAAGAAAAAAGCATTTTCAATACATCAAAACTTCCTTATTTGATTTTCTTCTGTTATCTACCAGCCGCAATTTTTGGTTTATTCCAGTTTGTGATTTTTGCAAAAAAGAATTTGAAAAGTTTCCTTGCACATCTTGATATTCCGGTAAATCTTTTATTTGCCGCCGCAATCTATGCGGCTGCCCGCGACGCAAATCAAAATCAAATCCAGCTGCTTGTAAATATATGGATTGCGACGAACTTTATTTACTCAGTTATTGCCGCAATCAAAGCAGAAAAATACAGTCTGCTTATTTATTCAGCTCTTGCACTTGCTTATTTCTGCGCTTCCTATATCAAGCTTGAATCCACAATCAGTCTTATGTATTTCTTCTGTTCTCTTATGCTTTTTGCTGCCGGTCTCTTCTTATGGAAAACAGACTTTTCCCTTACTTCTTTCAGCAAAAACTCTTTAATCATAATTAGAATTCTCGCTGTAATAAATCTTTTCATTATTAATCTTCTTGCCCGTAATGAAGCTTCTGTTTTGTATGAGAACTCGGGAATAGATCTCTTTATGCTTATATGCTTTACACCGGCGGCAATCTTCGGACTTCTGCTCTTCTGCCTTTTTGCAAAAAGGAATATCAAAGACTTTTTATTGAACATTGATATTTTTGCAAATCTGCTGGTAACAGCTGTAATTCTTTCTCTTTCACATATTGCGGCTAAAGATGTAATTCTTTTGACCTTGCAGATTATTACCGCAATAAATCTTCTGATATCCTGTATTTACATTATCAGATCCGGCAGATACGAATACGCCTTTTACACCCTCTTCGCCATCATCTACTTCATCGTTGTTTTTGCCTCTTTGGAATTTTCCTCAACAATTCTGTATCTCATAAGCACGTCCGTAATTTTTGTTTCCGGAACTTTCCTCTGGAAAAACAATTTTGAAAACAGCGACAATACAAAAACTGTACTGCTGGTTTCTAAAATTGCAGGTGCAGTGCTGCTTATTGGAACTGCTGTCTTTGCATTAGACCAGTCTCCGGTTTTGTTTGAGGGATCAGGAATTACAAATTATATTGTAATCTGCTTTACACCGGCTGCTCTTTTTGGTCTCGTACTTTACGGCTTCTTTGCTTTCAAAAATCTGCACAGCTTCCTTTATAATCTGGATATCATAATCAACCTGATTTTTATTTCTGTCGCCTATCTGATTGCTCATCTGTGCACGCCGGCTGCTCTTCTGCTTGCTCTGGAAATTCTGATGATTTTAAATCTTGCTGCTGCTCTCATTTTTGTCTTACTGCAAAAGAAAAACGAAACGACAGTTTATTTCATAGCTGGAATTCTTTACTTTTTTATAAAGCTTGGCTTTACAGAAAATTCAAATGCTGCTGCCTGCATTTTCCTGATTCTCGCACTTATATCTCTCTTCTTCCATTATTATGGTCAGGCACAAAATCTTACAGCCCTTAAAATTCTTTCAGCCATAATGACAGGTCTTGTTTTTTTCTATGAAAGCTCTTTGCGACACACAATAGAAGGAGACCTTTCATTTATCAGCTGGAGTTTTTATACTCTTGCCTTCCTTATTCTTTCGGGGCTTGCCGCAATTTATTTCATCACTCTGCTTATCAGGAAAAAGATTCTTTTTAATCCGGCATGTTTTCTTGCTCCGGCTTTAGTTCTTCTGCTTACAAGACTTGAAGATAAAATTTCTATTGTGGCGGTACTTCCGCTTCTTCTGCTTTTCTGTGTGTATTATTTTTATCTTGCTTATAAAAATGATTCTCTCAAAATTGCAAACCTCAGCACAATTTATTTTGGACTCACGATGATGATAAGGTTCTTCTCGGCTGGTTATGGACTTGCCATTCAGGGAATCACATTTATTGTAACGGGTATTCTTTTACTTGTAATGAATATTCTTATGACAAAAAGGAGAGAAAGAAATGAATAAAAAGAAATTGATTTTGCTGCCACTGCTTATTCTTTTACAGCTTTCGGTTGTCTGCGCAATGTTTATAAAAACTGCTGCCATCAAAAAATATGCCGTCGAGAATAATACCGTGGCACGAATCCGTTGCACTGCTTACGATCCTTTTCATCCTCTAAAGGGCCGCTATGCTCAGTTAAGTTTGAATTATGATGACATTAACGCAATTGAAGAAAGGCTTGGCTGCTCATTAAAAAATGTCTTGGACACGATTGATGAATATTACCTGCAGGAAGAATATGCCCTTACCATTGATGCTATGTCAAACAATGATTTTAATTTCCTTGAGCCTGTACTTGAAATCTATGTTGGCAAGGATGGGACGGCCGTTCAAAAGGAACTCTACGTTCACGTTGATGGCAGGGAAATGCCGATTGAAGAATATATCAGAAATAAATAGATTGCTTCACCTGTGGTTCGCAAATACGAAATAAATCAGCATCATTGGTGGCCCTCAAAGTGTAGCGAACTGGCAACAACATAATCTAGTCATTGAGAGCCCTCAGAGCGAAGCGACGTGGCAATCTATTGTTATACGCTGTAATTAAGAACCTGTTCCGTGATTAAAGGAATCAGCTGTTTCTTTCGACTAACAACATCCTTGAGGTAGTAAACCCCATCTTCCTGTTTTGGGAAGGTGATGAACTGAGTAAACTTTGGATCGCAGTCTATAAGAAGCACACTTGAAAGCTTTGTGATATCTGTAACCAGCAGGCAGGCAAAAAGCCCTTTGTTGGCTCGTCGCTCCACGGCAAGCTCTTCCATAAACTCTGCCTTACGGTCCAGGATTTCCTGAGGGTTACCAACTTCAATCTGGCTTGCAGTGTAAGTAAGCTTGCCCTCTGTGTATTCCTTCATATCCTGATGGATGATTTCGCTTGCAGGGCGGCCGCCGACTTTACTTCCCGCCATGAGGATTTCGTTACCAAGCTCTTTGATGTCCAGGTCTGTGATGCTGGAAAGATATTCTGCCATGTCGCGGTCTGTGTCGGTAACTGTTGCAGACTGCAAGACGAGAGTGTCCGAAAGAATACCGCAGAGCAGGAGGCTTGCAACATCCTTTGGAATCGGGATTCGGTACTCTTTGTAAAGGCCAGCAATCTGAGTAGAAGTTGAACCAACCGGGCGGTTAATAAAGGTAATAGGATTTTTAGTCGGAATTGAACCAATGCGGTGATGGTCAATTACCTCCTGAATCTTGTAGTGCTCAATGCCTTCAACCGCCTGAGTGATTTCGTTGTGGTCTACAAGAATTACTTCTACATTCGGTTCCTTCATCAGGTCATGTTCAGAAATAATTCCTATAACCTTGTTTTCATCATCAACTACAGGAAGATATTTGCAGTGGGCATTTTTAAGGATGTCTTTGATTTTTGCGATTGTATCATTCTGATGAACGGTTACAATTTCTTTGTCACCCATGCTTGAAACCGGCATGGAATAAGCAATGAGCATTGAAGTTGGAGAAGTTGAATAAGGGCTCACAATTACAGAAACACCGTTAGCCTCTGCTAACTCGCGCAGGCTCTTATCAATCACACAGTTGGAAGTTGTGATGAGAAGCTTTACCTTATGTTCAATGCAGATGCGCTGAATGTCTTCGCGGTCAGAAGAGATTACTACAATGTCTTCGCTGGCGTGAGCTTCCAGACGCTTTGCAAAGCTTTCTGTAGAAGAAGAGCCGACATGAATAGAAGCGTTGAAAGTTTTATCTGCGTCGCCAGCAATGTAAATCGGCTGAGCGTTAAGGGTTTTCTGAATCAAGCTGATGCTTGTTGAAAAGCGGTGCTTTTTTTCCGGATTTAAAATTGTGAGAACTCCGCGGGCAAAGCCGGAATAATGCAGGAGGGACTGATAATGACCTTCTGCGTCCACAACAGGCAGAACACGAATTTCCGTTTTTTCCATCTGCCCGATTGCCGCCCAGACAGAAACATCTGCAGTTACAGTTTCCACTTTATCCTGCATGTAATACTTTACCTTTGGAACCAGGTCCGGCAAATACTCGGGGCGAGGGATTCCAAACTTTTCAAAAATATATGAAGTCTGCGGATTAAGATGTCCAGCCCGCGCCGCCTTGTATTCAGGATGTCCTAAAAGATTTTTAAGAGTAGCATAACCGACTGCCGAAACCACAGCGTCAGTATCCGGGTTTCGATGCCCGATGATGTAAACTGTTTTGTCCATATTTTGATTATAACTGAATGCTTAAGAAGGGGGAAGACACCTCAGAATTAAATATCTCAAGCCTATTAAAGGCGTAAGTTCAGGATTATGATGTTTTTTTTGAAAAAGTGTTCGAAAAACTTCCTTTTTTGACATATTAAAGCAATATTATATGTGGAGATTTTTGAGAAATCGGGATTTTCCGACAAACTGTGGGCTAGACTCTGTGATTGGGAGGAAAATGAGCCGGGGTGCGAGCAGAGAGTTCGGAGGTTTTCCGACAAAAACAGGTCGCACGGGGGCGGTTTGTCGGAATTGGTGGGCGGTTTTGTGCTGGGAACTCTAGGATTTTCCGACAAAACAGCTGACACAGGGGCGTTTTATCGGAACGGGCAGGCGGTTTTGTGCTGGGAACTCTAGGATTTTCCGACAAAACAGTTGGCGCAGGGGCCTTTTGTCGGAATGGGCTGGCGCTTTTGTACTGAGAACTCTAGGATTTTCCGACAAAACAGGTCGCACAGGGGCGGTTTGTCGGAACGGGCGTGCGGTTTTGTGCTGGGAACTCTAGGATTTTCCGACAAAATAGCTGGCACGGAGGCGTTTTGTCGGAACGGGCGGACGGTTTTGTGCTTGGAACTCTAGGATTTTCCGACAAAACAGCTGGCATAGGGGCCTTTGTCGGAATGAGCTGGCTGTTTTGTGCCGAGAACTCTGTAATATTCCGACAAAACAGGTCGCGATGAGGTGTTTTGTCGGAATGAACAGGCTGTTTTATGCTGGGTGCTCTAGGATTTTCCGACAAAACAGGTCGTGCAGATGTGTTTTGTCGGAATATGAGCCAGTATATTCGTTGGAAGTTCGCTGTTTTTCCGACAAAACAGGTCGCACGGGGGCGATTTGTCGGAAAAAGCTGGCTGTTGTGTGCTGAGAGCTCCAGGATTTTCCGACAAATCAGGTCGCGAGGAGACGTTTTGTCGGAATATGAGCCGGTATATTCGTTGGAAGTTCGCTGTTTTTCCGACAAAAACAGGTCGCACGGGGGCGGTTTGTCGGAATTGGTGGGCGGTTTTGTGCTGAAAGCACGAAGTTTTTCCGACAAAACAGGTCGCGATGAGGTGTTTTGTCGGAATGAGCTGGCTGTTTTATGCTGTGAACTCTGGGATTTTCCGACAAAACAAGTCGCGATGAAGCGTTTTGTCGGAAAAAGCTGGCTGTTGTGTGCCGAGAACTCCAGGATATTCCGACAAATCAGGTCGCGAGGAGACGTTTTGTCGGAATGTGAGCCGATTTTTGAACTGGAAGCTCGGTGATTCTTTAATAAGGAGATTTATTATGTCTGTAGATTTACTAAAACCCACGGAAATTGGTAAGGAACTGGAAGAAAGGCTTTTTGAATTAAAACAAGCCCTGCTCAAAGTAAAAAAGCGTCTCGAAAATGCGCCGCCAGGCCACCTTAAACTTTCTCGAAAGAAAACTCATACTGAGTTTTACCACATTACACAGCGCGGCGCATCTCGGGGTACCTACATTGCCAAAAAGAACCGCGCCCTTGCGGCCAAGCTAGCTCAAAAAGAATACGACCGCCGCCTGCTTACAGAACTCCCTAAAGAAATCCGCGCCCTTGAAAATTTTCTTAAACAAACTGACAATCTTTCTCATCTGCCGAAAATCTACGAATCACTTTGCCCGGAACGTCGCGGCCTCACCACCCCACTTACGCTCACAAAAGAACAGTTTGCCGCCCAATGGAAAGCCGTCACCTGGAAGGGCCGCGACTTCCAGGATGAAGACAAAAAACTTCTTACTGCCAATGGCGAAACTGTGCGCTCAAAATCTGAAGTAATCATTGCAGACACCTTACACCGCATGGGCATTCCCTACAGATATGAGTTCCCTCTGAAAATCAAAAAGTCGCCTTCTGAAACGCGAACCTTTTATCCTGATTTTTTATGTTTGAATCTTCGCACGCGGCAGGAGTTTTATTGGGAACACTTTGGGTTAATGAGTTCCCCCGGATACGCAACTAACGCCATTGGAAAAATTAACCTCTATGCCTATAACGGATTTTTTCCCGGACAAAACCTGATTATTACATTTGAG
>OCTW013398427.1_pt1 | contig 16715 bp, 13 predicted proteins | sample 1539671 | NCBI WGS metagenome assembly OCTW01 (sample SAMN02144230, study PRJEB22623) | gut metagenome | biome: sheep rumen | host: Ovis aries | place: New Zealand
AAAATGGCAACTCCAAGTTTAATGCAATCCTTGCTGTAGTACAACAGTAAGATAACTACTCATGCGCCGGAGGGTGCTGAGTAGTTACAAAACATGGCGGAGTCCTAAAAATTTGTTAAACGTTGTCGTTTTTTCTCTTGTTTTTTCTTCGATGTTCTAGAAAATGGCTACCTTTGCATTCGATTTCGTCGATAGTAGTAACCACGGTGCGTTAACAAAGCGGTTATGTGACGGTCTGCAAAACCGTATAGAGCGGTTCGACTCCGCTACGCACCTCTCTACAACTAAGTTCTTGACATTTCAAGCTTTTAGGGAAGGTTGGCAGAGTGATCGATCGCGCTGGACTCGAAATCCGGTATACCCTTTCTGGGTATCGGGGGTTTGAATCCCTCACCTTCCGCCAGAAGATAGGAAACCTTGAAATATGGGTTTCCTATTTTTTTATGGAAAGAAATGAAGGGGGGATTTAGAAACGAATTATTCTAATTGATTTTAATTTTATCACGAATTGGAGTTTTTGAAAGAAATTGGAATAATGGACAGAAATGAGGAAAAAATGAAAGGGTGGTTTAGAAACGAATTATTCTAATTGTTTTTAATTTTATCACGAATTGGAGTTTTTTTGCCACGGACTGGCACGGACTGGATTTCGTCTCAAAATCACGAATTGGAGTTTTGAAAGAAATTGGAATAATGGACAGAAATGAGGAAAAAATGAAAGGGTGGTTTAGAAACGAATTATTCTAATTGATTTTAATTTTATCACGAATTGGAGTTTTTTTTCTTGACACGGACTGGCACGGACTGACTCGGAGGGGTCTTTCGCGGGAAAAGGACGGACTGGCACGGACTGGGCTGTCGCCCCTTTGGGGCTCTTCTGTAGCTCTCTGGTTATCATGAAGGGGTTGCACCCCTCCCTGTGGTCTGTTCTTCCCTTCGAGACTCTTTCAAGGGGAATTGTTGTTCCAATAGGTTACTTCTAGAAGTTCAACAAATCATCTGTGGCATCCGCATTCTATCCGTGTTCAATATTCTGCGAAATAGAAAAAAGCTAATTCTCAAATTCGTGATCAATAGAAAGTGCCAATGATGAACGTTTCTTGGGGAGCGTTTTGTTTTCGGGATGGATGAGAAAAAGCCGTGAAAGTGGGGGCTTTCACGGCTTTTACTATGTAGGGGGGATGGCTGACGCTTATTTCTTGGCGGCCTTCGTGGCGGCGGCTTTCTTGGGCGCTGCCTTCTTCTCTGCTGCCTTGTCAATCTTTGCCTTCAGCTTGTCCTCTGCGGCCTGCATCTTTTCGACCTTGGCCTGCAGACGGATGATCTCCTTGTCCTTCATGGCGATCTCGTCGCCCTGGTTGCGGATGGTGGTGAGCAGGGCGTTGAGCTCGTCGTTGTCGATGTCCTCGGGATAGAGGCTGCGCACTCGGCTGATGAAGTCGCCGAGGATGTTCATGTAGTTGGTGAACGCATCGAAGGGCGAGCTGTAGATGCCGCGGTCGAGTCCGACGTTGGACGGCTTTGTGGTCATGAAGCGGAAGTTGTTGGAGGCCTGCAGGTAGTCCCAGTCCTGGTTGATGCGCGGGTCGTTGGCGATGCGCAGACGGTCGGCCACGCTGTAGAGCTTGTTGAAGGCTTCGCGCTGCATGGGGTTGCCCAGCCAGCAGCTGACGTCGCGCTCCTCGTCGACCCACGACAGGGTGTCGGGCACCTCGAGGTTGCCCACGCTCTTCATCTTGCCGATGATCTCGGATGGGGTGGAGAAGGTGATGCCCTTTTCCTTGGCGCAGGCGGGCAGGGCCCTGATGAACTCAAGGATGTTGCTCGACAGCGGCTGGGCGATGCCGAGGGCGGAGAGCTCCATGAAGATGTTGATGACCTGCTCTTCCTCGGGGAAGTTGGCGATGCGCTGGATGTAGCTGTCGGCAAACAGTGGATAGCCGTCCCACTCGGAGTCGTTGAAGCGCAGCGAGATGTCGTCGGATAGCTCTACGTCGCGCAGCAGGAGCTTCAGGCTGGGTGCCTGTGCGCAGTTGTAGACATAGTGGGGCGATTTCCATCCGAGCACGTGCTTGGCGCCTTCGGTGAGCATGCCCTTGAAGCCGAGAGCAGCGGCCTGTGCGCCGATGTCGTCGCTGTAGATGAGCGACGAGTTGCGCAGCACGGTGGGCTTCTTGCCGAAGTACTCCTCAATCTTGGCGGCCTGCTTCTTCACGTCGGCGGCGAAGCACTCCTCGTTGGCGAGGGCGGAGAGTCCGTGGCTGTAGGGCTCGGCGAGGAACTCCACGCAGCCGGTCTCGTTGAGCTTCTGGAGCTTCTCGAGCACCTGCGGGGCGTGCATCTCGAGCTGCTCGATGCCGGTACCGGAGAGGCTGAAGGCGAGCTTGAAGTACTTGCCGTGCTCCTGTATCATCTGCTCGAAGACGCTCAGGGCGGGCATGTAGGAGCGCTCGGCAATGTCGGTGATGCTGCGCTCGTTCTCGTAGTCGTCGTAGTAATAATGGTCGGTACCGATGTCGAAGAAACGGTAGCGCTTCAGATGGATGATCTGATGTATTTCAAAATATAAGCAAATTGTTTTCATAAGAACCTCCCCCGACCCCTCTCCTGGAGGGGAGTGCCTGACAGATTTCAGGGGGATGATCAGGCTTTCTAATTAATGTGTATTGTTAATTGTAGGGGTTTGAAACGCTGCTCGCTCCACGGGTGTGTGGAGGCGTGAGAGGCCTAATCCCATCCGAGGGTGCGACGATAGAGCGTGCGTATCCATGCGCCCACCTTCACCCATGTGATCTGGTCGACCTCCTTCTTGCCTTCTTCCTGAAGGTACTTGAAGAGGCTCTCGTTGGTGCAGATGCTGTACATGGCGTCTGCCAGCGCGTGGATGTCCCAGTAGTCGACCTTGATGCAGTTGTTGAGAATCTCGGCACAGCCCGACTGCTTGGAGATGATGGAGGGCGTGCCGCACTGCATGGCCTCGAGGGGTGAGATGCCGAAGGGCTCTGACACCGACGGCATGACGTAGACGTCGGAGTCTTTCAGACACTCGTAGACCTGCTTTCCGCGCATGAAGCCGGGGAAGTGGAAGCGGTCGGCGATGCCTCGCTGGGCTGCGAGGTAGATCATGGCTTCCATCATGTCGCCGCTGCCGGCAAAGCAGAAACGGATGTTGCGCGTGCGGTGGAGCACCATGTTGGCAGCCTCGACGAAGTATTCGGGGCCCTTCTGCATGGTGATGCGGCCGAGGAAGGTGACGATCTTCTCCTTGCCGGTGTGGTCGGGGCGCGGGATGTCCTGCAGTTCCTGACGCAACGGGTAGACGGCATTGTGGACCGTGAAGCACTTGCGCGGGTCTTGGTGGTAGTGGTTGATGACCGTCTGGCGTGTGAGCTCGGAAACGCACATGATGCAGTCGGCATTGTCCATGCCGTCCTTCTCGATGCCATAGACGGTGGGGTTCACCTTTCCGCGGGAGCGGTCGAAGTCGGTGGCGTGGACATGGATGCACAACGGCTTGCCGCTGACGCTCTTGGCATGGATACCGGCGGGATAGGTGAGCCAGTCGTGGGCGTGGATGATGTCGAACTCCTCGGTGCGGGCCACCACGCCGGCAATGACCGAATAGTTGTTGATTTCCTCGTGGAGGTTGCTGGGATAGCCTCCCGCAAACTCCATGCATCCGAGGTCGTTGACGTTCATGTAGTTGAAGTCAGCGTAGATATGCTCGCGGAGCTTATAGTAGTAGTCAGGGTCCATGATGTTGCCGACGCGCTGCTGCACATAGTCGCGCTCTACTTCGCGCCAGGCAATGGGCACTGCGTTCATGGCGATGATGCGGGCAGCATGCTGCTCCTCATCGCCGAAGGGGTGGGGCAGACAGAGGGCAATGTCGATGTCGCCCTGCGCCTTCAGTCCTTCTGATATGCCATAGTTGGCTGTGGCGAGTCCGCCGAACACATGAGGGGGATATTCCCATCCAAACATTAGAACTTTCATGATCTCGCCTCCTTATTTATTATAGGTGTATTTTTCCAACATATTGAGTGTGCGCAGCACCTCGGCCACATTCATGGCGAACGACATGGCACCTCGCGCACGGAATGGCGGGTTGCCGTCGGACATCTCGGGAATGGTGCCGATGCAGTTGAGCATCATCTCGTCTTCATAGCCCACCATCTGCCTCTCGACGAAGCTGATGCGGGTGCGCTTGTAGAGTTTCAGGCATGCCTCCATGTAGAAGCCGCCCAGCCATGGCCATGCCGTTCCCTGATGGTAGGCATAGTCGCGCTGTGTCTGCGGGCCTACGTACATGGGGTTGTAGCCGCCACTCTTGGGCGAGAGCGAGCGCAGGCCCTTGGGGGTGAGCAGTTCGCGTGTGCAGATGTCGAGCACGCTCTTCTTCTGGTCGTTAGACAGGGGGCTGTAGTCGAGGGCCACGGCGAAGATCATGTTCGGACGGACACTCCAGTCGATCATGTTGCCATCGACGTAGTCGTAGAGGTAGCCGTAGTCGTTGAGGAAAGTGTCGACAAACGCTGCCTTGGTCTGTTCTGCCATTTTCTCAAGGCGGTCGGCGGCCTCCTCGTCGTTGTTCATCCTTGCCAGCTTTGCACAGAACTTGAGTGCGTTGAACCAGAGTGCGTTGAACTCCACGACGAAGCCGGTGCGCGGCACCACGGGACGGCCGTTGGCAGTGGAGTTCATCCACGTGACGGCTTTCTCGCGCCCTTCGGTGCTCACCAGTCCGTTATCCTCAAGTTTCAGGTTGGGGTGCTTGCCCTTCTCGATGAACTCCACGATGTCGTGCACCAGCTGGCCATACATCTTGAGGCATTTCTCGTCGCCAGCCTCCTTGGCATATTGCTGTACTGCCCAGATGGCCCAGAGGGGCACGTCGGGCTGCTCCATCTCGTAGATCTTGCCGGCAGGCTTTCCTGCCATGAAGTTGCGGAGCTCCTTCTCGGCGGTCTTCATCACCAGCTCGAAGTAGTCTTGCTCCTCTATGGCGAGCGTCAGTCCGGGCAGTGCGATGAAGGTGTCGCGGGCGCGGCACTTGAACCAAGGATAGCCGGCCAGGATGTAGCGGTCGTCGTTGGCCTCGCGGTTGTGGAACTGATGGGCTGCGTTTACCAAGCAGTGGAAGAAATTGTCTCTCGGAGCACGCATGGCCACCTCGTCTTCAAAGAGTTTCTTCAGCGAGCGGCTTGCAATCTTGCTTGTGCTGCCCGAGAAGACAATGCTCTCGCCCTTCTTGATTTCCATCTCGAAATAGCCAGGCACGTAGAGGTCTTCGTTGGAGGCGTAGCCGCGCTCTTGTTCCTTGGGATACTCAACACCTCGGTACCAGTCGGGCTGGAAATGGAAGGCGTTCTTCTTCGAGAACTGCATGTACAGGTCGGGATATCCGGCATACATGCATGTCTTGATACCATTGTCCACCTCGGTGTATTCGCGGCTTGCCACGCTGTTCTCGTGGGTGAACTGCCTGACAGAGCGGAACGCCAGGAACGGGCGGAAACGCAGCGTGGTGGCCGAGTGGGCGTCTTCGAGCGTGTAGCGAATCAAGATGCGGTCTTCGTAATGCTGGAACACCACTTCCTTCTTCAGGATGACACCACCCACGCGATAGATGGTGGTAGGCACTTTGCCACAGTCAAACTCGCGAATGTACTTGTGGCCTTTAGGACTGTAGTTGTTGCCCTGATACTTGTGGAGACCCAGGTTGAACTCAGCACCATGCTGTATGACCGTCGCATCGAGCGATGAAAGCAGCACGTGGTTCTCGTCGTCCAGTTCGGGAACCGGAACCACGAGAAGTCCGTGATACTTTCGCGTGTTACAGTCTACGATGGTGCTGCTGCTGTACGCTCCAGAGCGGTTGGTGCGAATCAGTTCGCGACCCAGCGACTCTTCAAGGTTCGTCATCAGAGCTTTTTCAAATCGCAGATAACTCATAGATATTCTTTTAGGTTCTTGATTATTTATGATAGTTCGTTAGATAAAACGGTAAGTTCCTCACCGTCGTGACATGCGCCACAACTGGAGCAGCTTGTTTTTCGCACTTCAAAAGTACGCATTTTTCACTTTATGGCAAAACTTTTTGGGATGTTTTTTGTTTAATGGCACCTTTTTCACGCTTTTTTACCTTCTCAGGGCGCAAATGATGCTTGCGGCCGCCGTTGCTACTCGTCGTCCATGGGGTAGCTTACGCCCCACTTGAAGCGGAGGTCGTCCATCAGCTTCATGATGGCCAGCGTTTCGTCGAGCGGCATGTAGGGCGTCTCGGTGAGACCCTCGGCCAAGGCCTGACGGCAGGCAAGGAACTGGTACTCGTAGCCGGTAATCTGCTTGGGCACTCGCATCTCCTCGATGAAACGGCGGTCGGGACCATAGATGCGCAGCGTCTGCGGATTGTTGATGTTGTCGACCACCAGCGAGCCTTCTGTGCCGGCAATGATGCCCTCGTTGTGGCCCACGCAGCATGCCGACGACTGGATGTTGGCCAGCATGCCGTCGTCGAAGACAAACGAGATGGCGTTGGTGAGGTCCATGCCGGTGTCGGACTTCACACACTGCGACTCCATGCCGACGATGTTGCCTGGCCAGAACATACGCACGAAGTTGATGCCGTAGACGCCGAGGTCGAGCAAGGCGCCGCCGCAAAGGTCGGGCCGCATGATGCGCGGCTTGTTGCCCATGCTGTAGCCAAGGGTGGCGGTGATGAGGCGGGGCGTGCCGATCCTTCCCTCTGCCATCAATGAGCGGATGAGTGGCACGATGGGCTGGTAGCGCGTCCAGATGGCCTCTGCCAGAAACACGCTCTTTTCGCGTGCGAGGTCGACAACGGCCTTGCTCTGCCGGTAGTTGGCCATGAATGCCTTTTCAACCAGGCAGGGCTTTCCGTTGCGCAAGGCTTCCATTGTCACATCGAAATGATGAGAGTGTGGGGTGCCCACATAGACCAGGTCAACATCCTCGTCGGCAATCAGTTCGCTGTATGAACCGTAGGCCTTGGGAATGTTCCATTCCTTGGCAAAGGCCTCGCCTTTCTCGAGTGTTCGCGAACCTACGGCTATGCAGGACAGCCCTTCTTGTCCATTCAATGTGATGGCAGCCTTCTCAGCTATCCATCCTGTGCCGATAATGCCGACACGCAGTTCTTTTGTTTCCATCTTTATTGTATTAAGAATTAGTCTTCATAAGTACGCCACAAAGATAATAAAAAAAGCCGTTCCGACAAAAGACGAACGGCTTTTTGTAGCATTATTCTGTTTTTTTAGTGTCTGGGATACGCAACAGATTAATGATCGATTTACGACGATTTACGTTAAAAACACATAGAACGTAAATCCTCATGAATCTGGCTTGAATGACGTTTTCTTTGTTGTCACATCGTTACCCGGGGGCTAACACCCCCGTCTGTGTTCTTTCGTCTCTTCGAGACTTTGACGGGCTTGCCTACTCTGGAATGAGGAAGTTGATGACCTCCTGCTCGATGGTGATGCGGAACTCGCCTACGGGGGTGTTCATCAGTCGGCCGTCTACGCCCACCATGGCATGGGCGGCTTCAAAGACCTGAACTTCTTGTGTACGATATGGGTGTACATTCTTGTGGTTGAGGAACTTACCAGTGAAGAGCAGATAAAAGCCTTCAATCAGTTGTGTCACTTCAGGATGATAGACCACCGAGACGTCGAGCATGCCGTTGTAGGGCACGGCATTGGGCGTTTGTCCATAGCCGCGTGCGCTGCCGATGCAGACGGTCATGACGCGGCGCTTCACGGTGTCGGAGTTGATTTTCAGGTGCATTTTGTATTCCAGCCGCTGGAAAATCATGAGCAGAAACGACGAGATGAACGATAGCGTGCGTGACCCGAAGATGCGGCGCGTCTGGCGTCGCAGGTTCATCACCGCAGCCACGAGGCCGATGTTGATGCAGTTGAGGAAGTAGCGGTGGCAGTGCTCGCCTTTCTTGTTGACGTAGCGTATGCGTCCCAGGTCTATCTTCCTGACGCGCCCCTTGATGAGCCAGTCAACGGTCTGCTCCACATTGTCCTCGTCGAACTCCCAATAACGGGCGAAATCGTTCATCACGCCATTGGGAATCACGCCGAGATGTATCTGGCTGCGCACCTCCTCGGGTGCCTGCATCAGACAGTTCACCGCATCGTTGAGCGCCGAGTCGCCGCCAACGATGACGATGGTCTTGTAGCCATTGCTGATGAGCATGTTGCACAGTCGTTCCACGCTTTCGGTGTTTTCGCTCTGCACTTTGTCGTAGCACACGCCACGTGCGTCGAGCACTTTCTGTATCTTCTCCCAGCGTTTCTGAGGGAAGAAGATGTCACGACGTGGGCAGTAGAGTATGCCCCAACGGGTGTCTTTTTCGTCCATATTCATGAGTATGATGAGTTGTCGTCTTTTATGAGTGTCGCAATACGCTCCAGTTTCTCTTCCATAGGAAGACGGGCGTCCAGCCAGTTGATGTTGAAGCCCCGGCGCTCCATGCCCCGGAACCACGTCATCTGTCTTTTGGCAAACTGATGGATGGCTATTTCCAGCTGCCGGAACATCTCGTCGAAGGAGAGGCGGCCGATGGCGTATTCGGTGACGTACTTGTATTCCAGTCCGTAGTAGATGAGGTCGTCTGCCGGAATGCCCTGTGCAAGCAGGGAGCGCACCTCGTCCACCATGCCGTCGTCGAGTCTCTGCCTGAGGCGCTCGGTGATGCGCCGCCGGCGCTCGTCGCGGTCGATGTCAACACCTATTATAATATAAGGTATGCGTGGAAAAGAGCGCCGCTCGGTGGGATTCTGCAGGTTGTAGGTCTCTATTTCTATGGCCCTTATGGCCCGCTGGGCGGTGTCCACGTCGGTGGTGTTGTGCATGTTTGAGCCCGTTTGCTGTTTCAGCGCTACCAGCATGTTGGTGAGCTCGTCGAGCGTCTTCCCTTCAAGCTGCTGCCGCAGTTCGGGATTCTGTGGCACAGGCGAGAGGGCATAGCCGCCCAGTACCGATTCTATGTAGAGTCCGGTGCCGCCGCAAAGGATGGGCTGTGCACCACGACGGCGGATGTCCTGATAGGCTTTCAGGAAGTCCTGCTGATATTGAAACAGGTTGTACTTCGTTCCCGGGGCGCAGATGTCTATCAGATGGTAGGGGATGGCGTGACCGTCTACGACGTAGTCGTCAAGGTCCTTTCCTGTGCCGATGTCCATGCCGCGGTACACCTGACGTGAGTCAGCCGAGAGAATCTCGCCGCCCATGCGAAGAGCCAATGTTGTGGCCAGCGACGTCTTGCCGCAGGCAGTGGGACCTAATATGGTAACAAGTGGCTTCATCAGGTTATTTTGCAGCGATTGTTTGTTTTCGCCATCGCGAGCGCAAAATTACGAACTTTCGTTCAAAGTTCCAAATTTTCGCTGAGAAAACATCGTGTAGGGTGATGTGAGGGCAGCAGAAGCAGCGCAGCCCACATGAAGAAGGGTGGGGGAGAGATGACGTCTTAGCCGTTCAGCGCAGCCGTTCGAGGGCAGGAATCTGGATGATGCCTCTCGAGAAATGGAGCAGTCCCTCGTCCTGCATGGCGTTGAGTTCGTGCGAGATGTTGAGGCGGCTCTCAGCCAGTTCGTGCGCCAGCACCTCCATTTTTGCGTGCAGCACCTTGGGACCGGCGGGACGCAAGGCGCGTTCTTCTATGAACCTCACGATCTTCTGTCTGATGGTGGCGGGCTGCTGTCGCCAGGGCAGACGTGCTGCGCGCTGGCTTTGCGTGCATATCATGTTAAGGAGGTTCAGTCGGAATATCTCATGTTGCTCGCAGAGTCGCAGCAGCTCAGCCTTGCTGATGGTGATGAACTGACACGGCGCGGCGGCCTTGCATGTGCGCGTGTAGCGCTGCGTAAAGCCGAAAAGCACGTCGAGCTGTATCACCATCGGTGCCGCCATGGTCTCCGTGAGTCTGTAGGAATGGTCGTCGGCACGGCTTTCCACACGCATCGTCCCAGACAGAAGCATGTAGAGCTGACTGCACGGCTGGCCTTCCTCCACCACCGTCTTGCCCGGCGAGAACTTATGGAAGCCGAAGGCCGTGCGGCCCACCACGTTGTCCATGTCGGCAACGGTCATTCCCTGAAACAGCGGGAATTGCAGCAGCTGGGTGACGATGCTTTTGATGATCATGGCAGAAGGCGCGCTGCGCGCTTAATGATAGAGTGCGTGGTTAGTGTTGACTGGTGATTGGACAATTGGGAAACTACTGGGCAATCTTTGATTGCAGCGAGGGCGAGAACCATACAGCATAGTCGCCGTTGGCATCGGTATAGATGAGGTAGGCCATGAGGTCCTTGTGGCGGTCGAGCACTTTCTTCGCACCGTCAAGGCCCATCACCATGAAGGCCGTGGCGTAGGCATCGGCCATGGCGCAGTTGTTGGCCAGCACAGTGGCCGAAAGGATGTTGTGCTGAACGGGGCATCCGGTCTTGGGGTCTATGGTGTGGGCATATTTCCTTCCGCCCATATAGTAGAAGTTGCGATAGTTTCCGCTCGTGGCCATGGCCTTGTCGGTGACATTGAGCACTGTCTGAAGTTCTCCTCCAGTACTGAGCGAGTCTTCAGTGGGCTTGGTGACGCCGATGCGCCAGGGCAGACGTTCGGGGTTGATGCCATGGGTGACCACCTCGCCGCCAATCTCCACCATGAAGTTTTCCACGTCGTGATTGCGCAGGAATGCCGCAACGACCTCGCTGCCGTAGCCTTTGGCAATGGCCGAACAGTCAAGCATGATGCGAGGGTCCTGCTTAGTAACGCTCTTGCGACGAGCATCGACGCTGACTTTCTGATAGCCGACGAACTTCCTGATGCTGTCCACGGCCTGCTGGCTGGGCTTCTGGTCTTTCTTGAAGCCAAAGCCCCAGAGGTTGACCAGTGGCGCCACGGTGATGTCGAAAGCTCCCTCGGTGTCTTCTGAAATCTGCATGGCCAGCTGGCAAACGTCGAAAAACATGCGCGTCTGCTCGGTGTCGTCGGCCTGATACTCGCCACGGTTCACTCGCGATATGACAGAATGCTCGTTGAACATCGACAGCGCCTCGTCCACTTTCTTCAGCTCCTTCTCAATGTCGGCCTGATAGGCACGGTCGCTTTGGTAGGTAATGGAGTAGGTGGTGCCAAACACCATGCCTTCATGATGCTGGTAGGGCATGCTGCGCTGGTGGCGGATGATGAGCACCGTGCCAATGATGAGCGCAGCCAGAAAGGCCGTCTGCCATGTTTTTATCAGCTTTTGTTTCATATAGGTAAAGAATGAGTGGTGAAGAATGGTGAATGACAGCCTGCGTTCAGATGTCTATGATGACGTTGAAGGTTCCTCCAAAGGCCGTCTTGCCCGACTTTCCGAACCCCGGCACATACCAGCAGTTGTCGAGAGGACCGGCATCGTAGAACAATCGGTTCTTGTATCTTACGCTCCATCCAAGATGGAAGGGACCAACAATCTTGGCGTCCACACCAAAGCACACCTCCAGCCAGTGGTAGTAGCATTTCGCGTCGTGGGCCTCAAAGGGAACCACATTCCCCCATACCGGGTCTTTCACTCCTGGGTTGCCCAGGTCGTACTTGAAGTTGGTGAAGGCGTAGCGTGCACCAGCATAGATGCGGTAGATGTCGTGTTTGTTCTTCATCAGGTTGAAGTCTCCTCCCAGTCGAAAATAGGGCGAGCTGACCTTATATGATGTCTGCGTGGCATCATCCACGTGGTCTGTCTTTCCTAATCCCACTTCGAGGACAGGGAACCACCTGTCTTTCAGGTTCACGCGAAGGGCGGCCTCATAGCTGCCATAGTCGCCAAGCCAAAGCATGGCTGGTCCGAGGAGATCGGCAGAAACCGCTATGCCGTTGAAGAAGGCCGTCGTGTCGGGAAGGATGACCTCGCGTTTCTTCTTCTTCAGTCCATACTGCGCCGATGCCTCCAGTGGCACCAACAGCAGCAGGCTAAGGGCGAGAATGCAGGTAGATATGGAAATGTTCTTTAGACGAATCATAGTTCACCTCAGGATTATTGATAACGATGGAATCAATCATGTTGTGCGTGTGGTTCACCTCGGTGATGGTGTGGAAATAGGAAGGATTGCAGTCCACACTCTCAAGATGTGGGCGGTTGGTCTTTCTTACGCTCACCGTGTCGATGGCATAATAGTCCACTGTGTCCTTGAAAAGGAAGAAGAAGACGTCCTCGTCGCCGCTGTAGCTGATGGGCACCGTGAACGACGACAGGCCGACGGCGCGGTTCACCGCCACGGGGTCTTCGTTGGGCACGATGCGTTTGGTCACGATGCTCAGCGTGTCCTTCAGCGTGTCGCGCTCACCGTTGGCACGCATGAGGTTGTAGACCGTGTACACGGTGTTGTTCATCGGGCAGTCCACCGAGTTGCAGCTCACCATCAGGAAGAACAGCAAAGCGGGCAGCCACAATGTTGGAAACCTGTTCATCTATTGTTGATATTACGATAATTAGAGGTTCAATGTCAAAGGAAACGTATTTCTTCACGCTTTGTTCTTGTCGCCATCAAGGCCAAGTGTCTTCTCTATCTGGTAGTCGTTGCGTCCTTGCGACGAGCGGCTGATGAGGTCGCCAAGGAATCCTGCAAGGAAGAGCTGCGTACCGATGAGCATGGTGGTCAGTGCGATGTAGAACCAAGGAGAGTCGGTGATGAGACGCTGTGGTATGCTGTTGGCAAGGCAATACAGCTTGTCGGCACCGAGTGCCACAACGGCGATGAAGCCGATGACGAACATGATGGTGCCCAGAAATCCGAACACATGCATGGGCTTCTTGCCAAAGGTGCCCAGGAACCACAGGGTGAGCAGGTCGAGATAGCCGTTGACAAAGCGGTTCAGTCCCATGAATTTCGACGTTCCGTATTTCCTGGCCTGGTGGTGAACGACCTTTTCTCCTATCTTGTCGAATCCGGCATTCTTGGCCAGATAGGGAATGAAACGGTGCATCTCGCCAAACACTTCAATGTTCTTCACCACTTCCTTCCTATAGGCTTTCAGCCCACAGTTGAAGTCGTGCAGGTTCTTGATGCCACTCACTTTGCGGGCGGTGGCGTTGAAAAGCTTCGTGGGGATGGTCTTCGACAGCGGGTCATAGCGCTTCTGCTTGTAGCCCGACACCATGTCGAACCCATCTTCCGTAATCATACGATACAGTTCTGGTATCTCATCCGGGGAGTCTTGCAGGTCGGCGTCCATCGTAATCACCACGTCGCCCTTGGCTTCCTTGAAACCGCAATACAGCGCCGGACTCTTGCCGTAGTTCCGGCGGAACTTGATGCCTTTGGCCTGCTCGTGTTTCTCTGCCAGTTCCGAGATGATTTCCCAGGAGTGGTCCGTTGAGCCGTCGTTCACAAAAATCACCTCGTATGAGAAGTGGTTTTCCTTCATCACGCGATCTATCCACGAAAAGAGCTCGCCAATCGACTCGTCCTCATTATACAGAGGCACAATAACTGATATGTCCACTTTCACTTCTATTTCTTTGTTTTGTTGTTCTTTCATTATTTGTTTTCCGTCAACTGCGACGGTGTCGCAGTCACGTCCATCACTTCTTATTCTTGTCTTCTCACATTGTAGCGTGTGTGTTTCATCAGCAATGCCACGGGAATGCTTACGAAGACTCCCATCATCACGTCCATCGTGAAGAACTGCATGGCAATGCGGATGGGCGTGAGCGCCCCGATGTTTTGTATGACGAAGCTGATGTCTTCTTTCGTCAGTCCATACACCTTCTGCATCATCGCCTGTGCCTCCTCGTCGTTCAGCATGGCCAGTTGTTGACGGATGAACTCGCCACCATCGATGAACTGGAAATACAAATACTGCACGAAGGCAAACAGAAGCGAGGCATAGAGGTATGTGAGAATGCTGTATGCCAAGGCACGTCTGTAAGAGATAAACCCATCAAGCACATTGTCGCGAAACCGTTTCAGCCGCAGTGCTGCGTAGACCAATGCCCACGCGCCAATGGCCAGCGCCACCAGAAAAAGCATCGGATTCTGCCCCATCTTTATTGCACAGACAAAGCTCACTGTCCACAGCAGTGCAACCAGCGCACCATCAATGCGCGCATACGCCTTCACTTGTTCAAAATCTTTATATGTTGCCATAATTGGGTGCAAAGGTAAACAAAAAAAAGAAGAATGAAGAATGAAGAGTGAAGAATCTCCAAAAAAGTGAAGAGTGAAAAGTGAGAAGCCCCCCAAGCCCCCGAGGGGGATGTTTTAAGTGATAAGTGAAAAGTGAAATGCGTTCCGCAAAAGAATTATAATAATTATGGTAATTTCTGTCCAAAAACTCCGTGCGGCAGCAAATTCTTCACTCTTCACTCTTCACTCTTCACTTACCCTTCTCACCAGTCTCTGAACAGCTCAAGCCCGACTCTGCAGCCAAATCCGTCGTAGTGTCCGTTCTTCATGCCGACAAACAGTCCTATCGAGAAAATTCTGCATGTAAAGCCGTAACCAAGTTCAGAATAAGGATGTATGTCCTTGGCCAACAGTGTGTTAAGGTAGATTCGTTCCATCTCTACATACTTGCCCAGCAATGGCGCATGGCTTAGGAAAAACAGTGGCGACTCATACGTCAGGTTCGTCCTCACATAATACACCGAGCTGTTGTAGTCATCGCGTTTCAGCAGCTGGAATTCGCCTGTCCAGTCGTCGCTCCAGCCACTTGGCATGTTGTCTTCCCGGAAATTCTCGAAGTCCAGGAAATAGGCGTCTTTGTCCTTCATCGTGTACAAGCCAGCACCGGCGCGCATGCTCAGCGACCGCAGCCTGTTGAAGCGCCTCAGCCATACAGCATCGGTCTCCAGGCGGCCATACTCCATGTTTGCTTTCCCAAGGCCTTTGATGCCTTGCTCATAATTGATGGTAAAGATGGGCCCGTTCCATCCCCAAGGCCTTATCTGTGTCTCCACCATCGGTGCCAGTGAGTGATACGTGGTGGGCCATCGCTCTTTGCGAAACGCTTCCTTGTCAACAGCCGAACGCCGGTGAAACGTCAGGCCTGCCCCCAAGCTCCAGCGGTTCGATATGTCATAGTTGGCGCGGAGCTTCATATATGTATCCTTGAAGTAGTCAAGGTTCAGGCTTTCTATGCGCGCACTGTCCTCCCTCATCTCGTCAATCATCTGCTCGACGATGCTTCGGTTCGTAATCCTGTTGCCATTACCCACCTCCAGCTCTACATGTCCGTCGTGTCGTCGGTCGAAGGTGTATTTCACCGGCAGCCTGAAATAGAACTGCTCCTGCTTGAAACTGTAACCTCCTCTGAAATAAAGGCTCAGTTCCTGGTTGGGCGTAAACGCATAGCTTCCCCTCAGTCTCATCTTGTATGTGAAGCCCTTTCTCTCCGAATAGCTCAGCGACAGCGGGTCCAGTATCGGGTATATCTTGAACATTCCCTCGTTGTTTTTCCCGAAGTTTCCCTTGATTCTGTTCACCAGGTTGTCACCGATGATGTCCCACATCACATGCTTCACCATGTTTCTGCGCCTCACCTTTTTCGGAAGCGTCGTCTGAAGCGAGTCTATGCTGTCGGCCTTGTGGTAGATGTAGTTCTGCATGTCCGTCAGCTCATGGGGCCTCACCATGTCCATTATCTCTCTGTCATGGCTGTCCACCAACGTGTCGGGCAGTTCATGCTGCATTCCGTAGTGGGCGTGGTAGTTTGCCTCAATGCGGTTGCCTGCCATGTGGAACGTAGCCTTCATGTCGCAGGTACGAGGAATCAGCGACAGTGGCGCCATGAGGCCCATTTCAGCCTTCAGCTCAAACGAGATCATGTCATATTCACCCGTCAGCTCTACTTCCTCGATTCTGCCCGTCTCGAAGTCCACGATGGCGGTTCCTTTCACCGTCTGTGTGTTCCTCGTCTTCGGGATAAATGCCACACGCATCCGTCGCCCACGTCCCCTTCCTTCCGTGGGTGCAGTGGGAGCAACCTCACTCACTCCGTAGCGGTAGAATTTCCGGTTCTTGTGGTGAAATGGCGACAGCAGCCTTCCTTTCATCAGTGTCACCTCATACAGCGTGGGGGTGAGCATGCCCGTCATTGTCGGCAGCGTTAGCCGGTAACGTGGAACGGTGCCTACCACCACATGCCTTAGCTCTGAGTAACTGTTCACATCCTCAAACGTTACCTTCGAATAGCTCTCACTCAGAAACTCAGAATCCTTCTTCCGGGCCAGTGTATACATTGTTGGCACCATGATGAGCAGTTTGTTCTTCTTCAGCGTCTTCACTCCATGGCGCATGTACACATGCGTCGTGTAGCCGCTGATGTCGCCGCCGTAGTTCACTCTGTAGCTGAAGATACGTCCCAGCAATAGCGAGTCCTCATGCACACTCGCACTGGCACACACCTTACATGGCCACAGCAATGCCGCCGCCAGACATACAAAGAAGATGATTCTGTTCCTTAAAGTCATTTTCGCCGACAAAGTTACGAATAAACGAGTGAAATGCAAAAGGAAAGCTTGCTTTTCTTTACATTTCCGAGTAACGAATTTTGCAGGGCCCAAAATGAAGTCCCGAATAACAAATAGCCCTCGGCAAGCCGAGGGCCTTGGGAATTAGAGGAATAGTTACTATCGGCACTGTTTAAGCTTGACCAAAGACTTGCAGAAGCCTCCTAAACAAATTTGTTATATG
>OCTW011550437.1_pt1 | contig 16714 bp, 15 predicted proteins | sample 1539671 | NCBI WGS metagenome assembly OCTW01 (sample SAMN02144230, study PRJEB22623) | gut metagenome | biome: sheep rumen | host: Ovis aries | place: New Zealand
AAACCACTTGTAATATAATAAATTAACAAAAATAATTTGTGTACGGCAGATATATACATCCCAGACGGTGGTTCTGAGATTGCAGTCTCGAGGTAGTTGATGAGCAGAAGGAGTATAGTTTTTATCGTTGCGCCATTTATGCTAGTGCTGATATCGGTATTTGTGCTGGCCGCATACTTCGACCATAAGACAACGGCAGATGTCATCGATACGGCATATATCTCACAATACGAGACTGAGCCGGCATATACAAACGAGAGCCTGACATCTGATACCGAGCCGGACGACAGTGAGCAGGCTGAGGCTACCGTTACTTCAACTCCGACTCCGACGCCGAAGCCCACGAACACCCCTACACCTACTCCGACTCCGTCTCCGACGCCAACACCCAAGCCTGCAGCTCCCGCACAGCCTGCACCTGCGCAGCCTGCCGCACAGCCCGCCGAACAACCGGCAGAGCAGCCTGCTGAACAGCCTGCCGAACAGCCCGCCGAGCAACCGGCAGAACAGCCTGCCGAACAGCCCACCGATGCCCCGGATGCAAATAATACCGAAGCAGGTGATGCTCCTGAAGGAATGGTATCCGGTGATCCTGTAGATTATGTAGGCACTGACAATGAACCCGGTGACGGGTAAGTTAGAGATACCGTACTATATAAGCAAGTTAGTCGCTATTATTGACCATAAGATCCATCATGCGGGTGAGCATCTTTTTATCAGAAGCCCCCAGTGAACGGAATGACTCTATTAATTCAAATTCATCGTCGCTCACCAGATTATCAGTGGTCGGATCGAGCACCTCGTGTCCTATCAACAGATCCACACTTACTTCAAGGGCATCAGAGAGCCGTATGAGATTATCTATATCAGGTTCGACCTTACCGTTCTCATATTGGTTGATCGCCTGCTGAGTTACACCAATGCTATCTGCCAGTTTTTGTTAACTGAGTCCTTTTGCAATGCGTAAAGCCTTAAGATTCCCAACCATTGATCAAGAATCCCTCCTATTCAATACTATATTCTCCATTATCTTAACAATGCGAATTTGCCTTAATAACGAAGAGACACTTGTTACAGATGTCCACAACAAGTAAATTGTGTTACCATTTGCACATGTGGTACGTAATCTGGACAGCTACAGGCAGGGAGAGGAAAGCCATAGAACTCATTGAGGATACCTGCGGCGATCTGACCGGGAGACTCTTTGTTCCGCTAAGGAAGGTCAACATCAAGAGGGCCGGTGTATGGACCACGACTGATAAGGCTCTTTTCCCGGGATATATCTTCGTTGATACCGGTAAGCCCCAGGAACTTGCCCGAAGACTTCATAAGATCGACGGGTTCCACAGACTTCTGGAACAGGACAAAGAATACCAACCGCTCTCCGAAGAAGAGACTGCATTTATCGAAGAGTTATACGTCAAGGGAGGCATGTTCGATCCCTCCGTAGGCATCATCGAAGGTGACGTGATAAAGATAACCTCAGGACCTCTCTTCGGCATGGAGGGCTATATCAAGAAGATAGACCGGCACAAACGCACCGCCGGCATTGAATTCAATATGTTCGGGCGAACGATCAAGACCATCGTGGGGCTCGAGATAATCGAGAAGAACTGATCATCTTGCGTCCGCATAATTCCATTGACAGAGATATAGTGTTACAATATTTGCTTGTGAAGTATCTTCGATAACAATCGTCGCCTGTGAGCGCGTTGAAGTCATCTTACTGACATAAGTTAACCATGCGGGATATACTCCCGTATAGCGAAGCATACTCACGAGAATGGGAATTACGCGGGTCACATCCTATAGTCGATCGGCAGACACATGATAATATATCTGATAGATATCGGGTAAGCGATATCCATATAAGGCGCGAGAAGAACGTCTACAGGATATTTCTCGTAAAGGCGATCAAGCTCATTACGGATGTCGGCCTGTTATATTTTGCATGGCTATTCTTCCGCTACGGGCAACTGTCCGATATGTCTCCGGTCGGATTCAGGTACAATCTCTTCATGACAGGCGCCTATGTGATCCTGTTCTACTGGTTCTCCCAGACCTACAATGCATTCCTGTTCGGGTACTTCAGGATAAGACAGCTTGTCCTGGCGCAGTTCTTCTCGCAGATATTCTCGGTCACGATAATATACATACTGGTATCCATCGCCTGGCATAAGTTCCAGGCCCCCTGGGTATTCCTGATCCTCCTGGCGATCTATCTGGCAATAGATATCTTATGGGCATACTTCGGCTCATACACAAGAATAAAACGAACAATGAGAACGTTGAATGCTGCAAGAATGATAAATACTGAACGATATGCTGATTTTATATCAGTCGTTGTGAGATGTAATACATCTCGCTATTTTTATACGCGCGCGCATTATAAGGATCACGAATAACGATATGAATAAGGCTGACAATTCAACACAGGATAGTAGCACAAAGAAATCAATAAGGATTGATTTTTCAAACAAGAAATGGATCCGTAATTCTGCTCTGGTACTTATTGCAGATGTCCTAGCAACATACCTTTGCTTCTTCCTCGCATTGTGGTTGCGTTTTGACACATTTAGAGATATACCTTACAGATATCTTGAGGCGTACGTATATTTACTCCCTTTGTGGTGCGTATTTATCGTATGTGGATTCTACATAGGGCGTCTTTATCACAGCATTTGGAGTTTTGTAAGTCTTGATGAGGCATTACAGGTACTTAAGGTTTATCTTGTGCTTGCGCCGTGCATTGTTATTTCTTCTTTGATTCTTCACAAGAGGATGCCTATATCGTTCTACGCGATAGGGATAATCGGTAGTGCTATTTGTCACATAGGAATACGGTTCTCTTATAGACTACTGAGACGAGTTAGTAATGAGACAAGTAATGTTGTTCGCAATAAAGATTCTGCTGTAGATAGGGTTATGATCATCGGTGGTGGTGATGCAGGTTCAGTTTTGATTAAGGAATTACAGCATGCAACACAGGCTAATATGATTCCCGTATGTGTAATAGATGATAACATCAATAAGCAGGGAAGGTCTCTCTATGGTGTACCTGTAGTTGGTGGAAGAGATGATATCATCTCAAAAGCTGCTGAATATGATGTAAGTACAATTATTTATGCTATACCTACGGCATCCGGTTCAACGCGTAAAGAAATCTTTAACATTGCAAAAGAGACTGGGTGTAAGCTCAGAACAATTCCTGGCGTATATCAGTTGGCAAAAGGTGAAGTCAGTGTCTCGAGAGTACGTAATGTCGAATTGAATGACCTTCTGGGAAGAGACCCCATTACGGTGGATAACGAAGCAGTATTCAATATGCTGACAGGCAAAACGATACTTGTAACAGGCGGTGGCGGATCGATCGGTTCCGAGCTTTGCCGCCAGATAGCATCGCATAATCCTAAGCAGCTTATTATATTTGATATTTACGAGAACAACGCATATGAGATACAGCAAGAACTTTTGAGAAAATACAGGGATAAGGATCTAAATCTTGTTACACTTATCGGTTCTGTTCGTAATACACATAGGATTTCTTCAGTAATGAAGGAGTACAAACCTGATATCGTATTCCATGCAGCAGCTCACAAGCATGTACCGCTTATGGAAGAAAGCCCCAATGAGGCCATCAAGAATAATGTAATGGGTACATATAAGACTGCAAAAGCTGCTGCAGATGCAGGAGTAAAGAAGTTTGTTTTGATCTCTACCGATAAAGCGGTTAATCCTACGAACATTATGGGTGCTACAAAGCGAATCTGTGAGATGATAATTCAGATGATGGATCGTGAAACTCCAAACACCTCTTTTGTTGCTGTAAGGTTTGGTAACGTTCTTGGATCTAATGGTTCCGTAATACCGCTCTTCAAAAAACAGATTGCAGAAGGCGGACCAGTTACGGTAACTCACAAGGATATCATCAGATACTTCATGACTATTCCTGAGGCAGTATCTCTCGTTCTTCAGGCTTCATTCTATGCAAAGGGCGGAGAGATATTCGTTCTCGATATGGGAGACCCTGTCAGGATCGATGATATGGCAAGGAATCTTATCAAGCTCTCAGGCCTTAGACCTGACGTTGATATCAAGATCGAATATACTGGTCTTCGTCCCGGTGAGAAGCTCTACGAAGAGAAACTCATGGAAGAAGAGGGGATGCAGACTACAGATAATAAGCTCATCTTCATAGGTAAGCCGATCGAGATGGATGATGAAGCATTCAAGGCCAAGCTTGCTAAACTGGATGATGACAGCAAGGAAGATGACGAGAATATAAGACAGTACGTTATGGACATTGTACCAACATATAGACCGAAGAATAAGTAACATGGGACTAAAGGAATACATCAGACTAGTATTTACAAACTTGTACTTCAAACTGAAGGGACAGTAATATGATCGATATTAAGAAAGATTCCAGATTTGCGGGAATAACACCATTTGGGAAGAAGATATGGCTTGCTTCTCCAACAATGCATGGTGAGGAACAGAAGTGGATCAATGATGCATTCGAGACCAACTGGATGAGCACCGTAGGCGAGAATATAAATGAAGTCGAGAAGATCGCCTGCGAGAAGGTAGGAACAAAATATGCGGTTGCACTCTCGGCAGGTACTGCAGCCCTTCATCTGGCGGTCAAATTAGCCGCTCAGGATATCTATGGTCAACCACAGGTAAGCCACGGTTCTCTTGAAGGAAGAAGAGTATTTGCAAGTGACATGACTTTCGATGCTACTGTAAACCCCATCGTTTACGAGGGCGGCATTCCGGTGTTTATAGATACGGAAGAAGATACCTGGAATATGGATCCCGAAGCGCTCGAGAAAGCTTTCGAGATATACCCGGAAGTAAAGATAGTGGTAATGGCACACCTCTACGGAACTCCCGGCAAGATAGATGAATTAAAAGCGATATGCGATAAGCACGGAGCCATAATCGTAGAAGATGCAGCGGAATCCCTGGGTGCCACATATAAGGGCAAGCAGACGGGATCGTTCGGTAAGTACAACTGCATAAGCTTTAACGGCAACAAGATAATCACGGGTTCTTCCGGCGGAATGCTTCTAACAGACAGCCTCGATGCAGCCGACAAAGTAAGAAAGTGGTCCACACAGGCAAGAGAGAATGCTCCCTGGTATCAGCACGAGGAATTAGGCTACAACTACAGAATGTCCAACGTGATCGCAGGTGTCGTAAGAGGACAGTTCCCTCACCTTGAAGAACACATTAAGCAAAAGAAAGACATCTACTTAAGATACAAGGAAGGCTTAAAAGATCTTCCGGTCAAGATGAATCCATACGATGAGGAAGCAAGCGAGCCCAACTTCTGGTTAAGCTGTATGCTCATCAACAAGGAGGCCATGTGTAAGCAGGTAAGAGGAGAGAAGGACGCTCTCTACATACACGAACAGGGCAAATCCTGTCCTACAGAGATCCTCGAAGCGATCGCATCCATAAACGCAGAGGGCAGACCGATTTGGAAGCCCATGCATATGCAGCCGATCTACAGGATGAATCCGTTCATCACAAAGCACGGTAACGGCAGAGCAAGAACAAACGCCTACATACAAGGTGAAGCAGAAGACACAGGCCTGGACATCTTCACGAGAGGTCTGTGTCTTCCAAGCGATAACAAGATGACTCCTGACCAACAGGACAGGATCATTGAGATTATTCATAGGTGTTTTTGGTAATATTTTCAGATATGCATAGGTGCGTAATAAGAAACAGTCATCGGTTGCATGTGACTGTACCGGTCGTATTGATTTATGTGGGATATCAGTTGTGTCAAAATGATTAAATTGAATCTTCTGATAACAACTAGAAAAAATGAGGTGCTTGATGTACGCAAAATGCTTTAAACGATTGATTGATTTCATTCTATCATTGTGCGCCACAATCATCCTTTCTCCAATTCTTCTCATACTTACTGTTGTTGGTGCAGTTGAGATGAAAGGAAATCCATTTTTTATACAAAGAAGACCTGGCATGATTGGAAAGAACGGAAAAGAAAGAATCTTTAAGCTTATCAAGTTCAGGTCAATGACAAACGAGAAAGACTCAAACGGAAAATTATTGCCCGATTCTGTACGATTAAAAAAGTATGGAAGATTCTTACGGAGTACTTCTCTCGATGAAATCCCGGAATTAATTAACATCCTAATCGGTGATATGAGCATTGTTGGTCCTAGACCGTTAATGGAAAGATATCTTTCTTTTTATACTGATGAAGAAAGAAAAAGGCATACAGTACGTCCGGGTCTAACAGGATATGCTCAAGTTCACGGAAGGAACACTGTTTCGTGGGGAGATCGAATCAACCAAGATTTGTATTATGTCGAGCATATTTCGTTGATATTAGACATCAAGATTATTATTCAAACTATTATGCTTGTCATCAAAAGAGAAGGAATAAGCAATGATAACATGGAGAATTTTGATGACTATAGGAAACGACAATGGGAGATGGAGAAGAGGTAGTTTAGATGCAGAATAGTGAAAAGAAAACTCCCTTTTTTCTAATAGATGAAGATTTTCTTGACAATAATTTTCAATATCTAAAGGAATCATTAGAGAGTTCTTGGGACAACTATATAATTGGCTATTCATATAAAACTAATGCCTTACCCTGGGTTATTAATCATTTTAAAAAACTCGGATGCTATGCAGAAGTGGTATCTGATGATGAGTATGAATTGGCTATTTCAATAGGAGTTCAGAAAAAACATATAATATACAACGGAATAGCAAAAAATAAAGAAACTTTTCTTGAAGCTATTAGAAATCATGCCATAGTAAACGTTGATGCTGATTATGAAATCGATTGGCTTAATGAATTGGATAAAGGGGACTATTCGGTAGGTATTCGTTGTAATTTCGATCTTGAGTCTATGTGTCCTGGGCAAACCCAGTGTGGAGAAGATGGAGAAAGATTTGGCTTTTGCTATGAAAATGGAGAATTAAAACGAGCCATTGAAAGAATTGAAAAAACCGGTGTAAAAGTGACTGGGTTACATCTTCACAAAAGCTCTAAAACTAGAATGCCAGATATATATAGAGCAATTGCTGAAATTGCGGTTAAAATTACTCGAGAGTACCAGCTCAGCTTATCTTATATTGATATTGGCGGTGGCTTTTTTGGCGGTTTGAGAACAAAACCTCAATTTCCAGAGTATTTCGATATGGTTTCTGGGATTCTTAAGCAACAGTTTAATCCGTCTGAAACAAAAATCATTATCGAGCCGGGCATGGCTGTAATTGGAGCATCGGTCGATTATGTAACGACAGTTATTGACACCAAGAGAACAACGAGAAACACATTTGTTGTAACAGATGGTAGCCGTACGCAAATTGATCCACTAATGACTAAATCAAATTACTTCTATGAGATACAACGATGTAATGAAGATAGGATTACTGTTAATAGACAAGTGATATCAGGATTTACCTGCATGGAACATGATAGATTATTCGATTTGCTCGATGATAAGGAAGTACTTCCGGGTGACAGGATTATTTATCACAAGGTTGGAGCCTATACAATGTGTTTATCGCCATTGTTTATAAAATGGTTCCCGGAAGTATATGTAAAGACTCACGGCGGAGTTGTTAAAGTACGTAATAGATGGCGTGCCGAAGATTATAAAAACAGGAGCACACAAGAATGAACTTCCTAATTCTTGCCGCAGGTACGCGGAATAAAGTTGTCCAGTATTTTAAGAGAACATTTGATGGTATTGGTAAGGTGATAGCTACAGACGCAAATAACTTGGGGCCTGCCATCTACGATGCTGATAAATACTACATTGTCCCACCGATTACAGAGCAGGGATACATGGATATCATATTTGATATATGCAAGAAGGAGCAAATCAATGGTGTTCTGAGCCTTATCGATCCGGAGTTAAGCCTGCTGGCTGCCAATGAGGATAAATTCAAGGCTATAGGTGTAACAGTGATAGGCTCTTCATACGATCTTTGTGAGATGGCCTTGGACAAAATGCAGATGTACAACTGGCTCAACGAGCATGGCTACAACTGTGCCCGTTCTTGGATGGATAAGGATGAGTTTTTTAAGGCTGTGGATGCTGGTGAGGTTTCCTATCCTGTCTTTGTGAAGCCCTATAGAGGATCGGCTTCCATCAGTATCTCAAAGGTCTACGATAAAGAAACTGTCGATCTTCTCTTTGCTCATGAAGACGATCTCATGATTCAAGAATTCCTTGACGGACAGGAAATCGGAGCAGATGTATATATTGATTTGATCTCTGGCGAGGTTGTTTCTATTTTCACAAAGAAGAAGATCAAAATGCGCGCCGGTGAAACAGACAAGGCAGTCAGCTTTAAGGATCCAAAGCTCTTTGCTTTGATTGAGAAGTTCGTGAACGAAGCTGGCTATCGCGGGCAGATTGACATCGATATATTTGAAATCAATGGTCAGTATTACATCAGCGAGGTGAATCCTCGTTTCGGTGGCGGGTATCCTCATGCTTATGAGAGTGGCGTTGATCATATGAAGCTGATCCTAAACAATTTGTCTGGAAGAGTGAATAAGAAGAATATTGGTGCTTATGATGAAGGTATCTATATGATGAAATACAATGAAGTGAAAATTGTAAAGGAGGAATGACCATGAAAAAAGCATTAGTATTTGGAGCAACAGGTCAGTTAGGTTGTTATAGCGCATTAGCACTAAAAGATGCTGGATATGATGTGGTCGCAGTAGGTAGAAGAAAAACTGATAACGGGTTCTTTGCAACAAGGGGAATCCATTTTGTTGGCAACGTTACAGTGGAAAACAAGGAATCGTTTAATCTCTTGCCTAAGACAGAGTTTGATGTTGTTGTGAATATGGCTGGAACTATGCCTGCTCATGCTAACAGGGATATGATGCCATATGTGCAGAGCATAGTTGTAGGAACAGTTAATGTTGTTGAATGGATGAAAATAAATGGATGTAGAAGAATTATTTTCAATACAACCCCTAGTGATGTCGTTGACTATTGGGGAACGACAGATCCGATTGATGATGATGCTATAAGGTCTTTCCCGAAGAATGGGAACGATCATGCAGTGTATGCAATTTGCAAGAGAGCAGCTACAGACATACTGGAGCATTGCCAGATAGCGGATGGATTTGAACCGTGTGTTTTCAGACATTTTATGGTATATGGTTGGCACCCTGTGGCAACATATTATCTTGATGGAATTGAGAGAATGCTCCCATGGCGTTCGATGGTAAGGAAATGTATTCAAGGTGAAAACATTGAGATATACGGAGATACATCTCGTCTCAAAGAACTATTGTATATCAAGGACTTCTCAAATGCGGTTGTGCGAGCAGCTGACACACATATTTGTGGCATATTCAATTTGCCAGGCTATAAGCCCTATTCCCTTAAGGAAATGGTTGATGGTATTGTTAACGCATTTTCAGATGGAAGGACGAAAGTTATTCCAAGGCCAGATATGCCTGATACTCCTCAAATTCTTCTTGCCCATGATAAAAGCGAAAAAGTGCTGGGCTGGAAACCAGAGTGGACTTGGGAAAAAGCGTGTTTGGATATGAAGAAGGAATCTATTGAGAATCCAATTGAGCTAATGTGGGGGAAAAATGATCCTCTAGATCAGATTAAATAAAGAAATGGAGCTGAAAAATGGGCAGGAAGGTGCTGATACTTGCCAATAATAGTGATGGCTTATTCAGATTTCGCCATGAATTACTTCAAGAATTGAAGAACAAGTTTATTATTATTGCATCAACGCCTTTCGACAATTTTATCCCGGAACTAGAAACCATCTGCAATAAGGTTATTCAGACAGAGTTTGATAGAAGAAGCGTTAATCCAGCAAAGGACTTTCGATTGCTAAAATCTTACGCTCAAATAATTGATAAGGTAAAACCGGATCTTGTTATCACATACACAATAAAGCCCAATATTTATGGTGGTCTTGTAAGTAGATTCAAGAAAGTCCCATACGCAGTTAATATAACAGGATTAGGTACTGCATTTGAAAACGAAGGGATAATCCAGAAGATAGTAGTCTTTCTTTATAAAATAGCCATGAAGAAAGCAAAAATTATTTTTTTTGAGAACTCTGGAGACAGGACTATTTTTGTAAACAAGACGAAGATTTCAATTGACAAGACACATGTGTTATTTGGGGCTGGTGTAAATACACAAGCATATGCCTATCAACTGTATCCAAGCAATGATAAAGTAAGATTCCTATTTATTGGACGAGTAATGAAAGAAAAAGGAATTGAAGAACTTCTTGAAGCTAGCAAACGCCTTACTCATGAAGGTTTTCAATTTCATATTGATATTGTCGGTCCATGTGAAGAGAACTATAAGGCACTATTGGAAGAATGCGAGAAAGCAGGGTGGCTAAAGTACCATGGGTTCCAATCGGATGTAAAGCCATATATAAAAGACTGCGATTGTTTTGTCCTTCCTTCATATCATGAGGGAATGGCCAATACAAATTTGGAGTGTGCCAGTTCGGGAAGACCTATCATCACCAGTAATATTCCGGGATGCAAAGAAGCTGTTGTAGAAGGATCGGGTTTCCTTTGTGAACCGAGGGACTCACAGAGTTTATATGAGTCAATGAAGAAAATGATGGAGTTGAGCAGAGAACAAAGAGAGCAAATGGGTATAGTTGGTCGTTCTCATATGGAAGCTGTATTTGATAAGAGAAAAGTAGTTGAAGAAACTATAAGAGTAATCTCAGAGGCTATAAGTGAAGAGTAAAATAGTTAACTTGTTAAAATACAATAGATTTATATATTCAACTTATTATTATGTAATGAGTGCTTGTATAAATATACTCAAATTGTTTGTGAAAACAGAAGATAAGCTTATTCTGTTCAATTCCTTTGCAGGCCGTAAATTCGATGATAGTCCTAAAGCAATCTTTGAAGAAATGAAAAAAGATCCAAGGTTTAAAGACTATAGATTAGTATGGGCATTTCATCAGCCGGAAAAGTTTGAGGTAGAAGGCGCAGAGAAGATAAAAACCGATTGCTTTACTTATTTCAAAACAGCTTTAGCGGCCCGAGTATGGATAACAAACTCTTCAGTTGAACGTGGCTTGAATTTCAAAGGAAAGAACACATTCTATTTGAATACTTGGCATGGAACCCCAATAAAAAAGATGGGTTCAGATATTGCAACCGGGAACAGTTCTTTTAAGTCAAAAGGTGGAAGTAGAATAGATATTATGATGTCTCAAAGTCGTTATGAGACAGAAGTCTTTTCTCGTTCGTTTAACATCCCAAAAGAGAACTTTCTTGAAGCGGGTTTACCAAGAAACGATATTCTGGCGAATTACTCTCAAGAGGACAGAGATTCTATACGAGAAAAACTGAATGTAGGGAAAAACCAAAAAGTAATTTTGTATTGTCCGACTTTCAGAGAATATGAAAAAGATGAGAATCTCGGCGTAGTTATGGCTCCTCCTATGGACTTAAAGAAATGGGAAAGAGAACTTGGTAATGATTACGTCTTATTCTTCCGAGCCCATTACGAAGTATCTAAAGTAATGGATATTCAAGAGAATGGTTTTGTTAGAGATATGACGAGCTATCCGGATCTTAATGAACTAATGATCGCATCGGATATTCTCATTTCAGATTATTCAAGTATTTTCTTTGATTTTTCCATTACAGGGAAAACAATGTTGCACTTTTGCTATGATTACGACAAGTATAGCAGCAAACGAGGGATGTACTTTGATATTAGGGACAAGATAAACGGCGCGGCTAATGAAGACCTTTTAATTGAATTGATTAAGAGTATTGATTCAGAAGTAGAGATGGGGAAAGTCGAATCTTTCAGAAATGAATATGTTAATTTTTATGGCGCTGCATCAAAGGCGGCTGTTAATTGCATTGCAACGAGGCTTATTTAAATGAGTGAACCGATTCGTATTCTTCAAGTAGTTGCAAAAATGAATCGTGCCGGCACAGAAACAATGCTTATGAATTTCTATCGGCATATTGATAGAAATAAAGTTCAGTTTGACTTTGCGGTTTGTACTTCTGAAAAATGTGATTATGAAGAAGAGATTATCTCATTAGGAGGAAGAATATACAGATATCCTCGATATACTGGATATAATCATTTCCAATATAAAGAATGGTGGGATAGCTTCTTTAATGAACATCAAGAATATAAGATTATTCATGGACATATCGGAAGTACTGCGGCAATTTATCTAGGAATTGCTAAAAAACATGGGTTATTTACGATTGCACATAGTCATGGAACAAAAGAACCATTAAGTGTTCGTTCGATTATATATAGTATTTATTCATATAGAACCAGATTTGTTGCAGATCAGTTTTTTGGCTGTTCGATGCAAGCATTAATTGATCGATATGGTAAAAAGGTCGCTTATAGTGATAAATCAAGAGTGCTTAAGAATGCAATAGATGTTAAGGCTTATGCATATAATGAAAGAATTCGAGAAGAAGTTAGAAGTGAGCTTGGTTTAAAAGAAGGTATGCTGACTATAGGTACGGTAGGCAGACTATCTCAACCCAAAAATCCTCATATGATTTTACGTATTATTCAAGCTTTGAAAGCAAAAGAGATTGAGTTTCGTTTTATCTGGTGTGGAACAGGTGAATTAAAAGAGGAAATAGATAAAGCGATTATTGATATGGGCTTAGAAGATATAGTTTTGATGCTTGGATTACGAAACGATATTCCACGAATACTACAGGCTATGGATATTTTTATCTTTCCATCTTTATGGGAAGGATTAGGAATTGTTGCAATAGAAGCACAAGCAGCAGGACTGCAAACTCTTTGTAGTGATCAAATTCCACAAGAAGCAAAAGTTACAGATTTGTGCCATTTTATTACAGTTGATGATGTATCGAAGTGGGTTACCGAAATTGTGAATAATAGATTTTACAAAAGAATAAATACACTAGAATCTATAAATAATAATGGGTATGACATTTATAAAGCAGCTGAATTGATGCAAGAGTTTTATATAAACAATTATTATGGAGATTAAAATGAGATGAAACCAATAGCGTGCGTCATACTTAATTATAATGATTACGAGACTACAGGTAAACTGATACACCAGATTCAGAACTACACAATATTTGCAAAGATAATCGTTGTTGACAACAACTCTACCGATAATTCACTTGAAGTATTAAAAGGATATGAAACTGATAAAGTTGTAGTTATTTGTTCTCCCAAAAATGGAGGTTATGGATATGGGAATAATTGTGGAATCCGCTATGCTGAAAAGTGTGGATTTGATTACGTTTTGATAGCAAATCCTGATGTTGTTTTTGAAGAAAAAGCCATTGTCGATTGCATGGATATAATTTCAAGAAAAGAGGAAGTGGTAGCAATTGCTCCAAGAATCAAGGATGGAATGGCTTTTAAAATTGCTTCTCCAATTATGGATATAACATACTCATCTTTGTTGTTGAATAAGATTTTTAAGCCTAGATATTATCCTCGCAGTTTTTATAACAATAAAGCCGGATGGGTTTATGTTGATGCATTGCCAGGATCATTGGTGCTTTTTGACATTCATAAATTCTCAGAGGTAGGAATGTACGATGAGAATGTATTCTTGTACAACGAAGAAGTAATCATTGGGAAGAAATTTAAGGATAAAGGCTATAAATCAATCTTGAATTTAAGGCAACAGTATCTCCATTTGCATGGAGTGTCGGTTAATAAAACGTTTAACGGTTCGCTAAAACCTTATAAGATTGCGAGACAAAGTCATAAATATTATCTAAAAAATTACTTAAATGCAAATCCTGCCACTATTTTGTTAATGGATGTCTTGTGGCCGATTCAGCTGTTTGAAATTTTCATTTGGAGAAGACTAAAATCTTTACTAATTAGGTGATTTTGATGATCTGGAAAAACAGAGTCTTTTTGGGGTTTCATATATTATTATTAGCAGAAATACTATTTCTTGCGGTTGATTTAGGAGCAGATGGTTCATATGCCCTTCCGTATCCAACTATAAGTGCTGTAGTTAAATATGTAATTATTCTATTTACTATTGTGGGAATGCTAATATATACAAGAAGGCTGCAGATTAATCGAACATCAATTTTGAACATATGTTTTATCGTTAGGATTATAATTGAAATTCCTAATATTATTCATGCTGACGTGGTTGATTCTGAAATCAAATATCTTCTCACTCTCGTGGCTTCTTTGTTAGTCGTCATGATTTATTCTCAAGATTGGCATGAAGATAGAAAGAATGGGTTTATATATAGTTTAATTATCGCAGTCTTGATTATAGCAATACAAACAATATTGACATTTGTATTGACTTTTCAATCAATGTCGGTCTATTGGGGACTAAAAAGCAGGCTGCATCTACCCATCGGTAGTTCGAATTTTGTTGAATGCTGGATACTAATGTTGACATCTTTTCTGTTTTATAGAGATGATAAAAGAAATGGTTGGAGAATAGCACTTTTTTTGATTGGATTTGTCAGTGCTTTATGCACTAGATCGAAAGTGGTTGTTCTTATATGGGGTATATGGTTTATTGTGATTACCCTTAAATCATATTTTAAGCCGAAACTTAAAAATATATTTATAATTGCTATAATAATTACTACTATATATTATGCTTACACGTTGCTGGATTCAATTAATTTTTTTGAAAACAGCACAAGCGTTTTACTTGATTTGTTTTCCTCTAATTCAACCGATCGACAGTCTGCATTTAATGGGAGATTTGAATTATATAAAGGTGCATATAATGCATTCACATATAATGCAAAAACTCTACTAATTGGAAATGGAAGGTCTTATGCTACAGTTTCTGGTATAGCCCATAATTATTTTTTGGATGTACTGGCGACAAGCGGTATTGTTGGATTCATTTTAGTGATCATTCAATACCTTTCAGTGATGTTAATTCTATTCAAAAACAGAAAGATTAATAGTTATTCTAAGGCAGCATTAGTAATGATTGGGTTTGTTATTTTTAATAGTATGTATGAACCGTGCGTTGATGACTATTGCTTTAATATTTTGTATTGGATGATAATATCTTTTGGATTACAACAAGCGATTATTGAAAAATGATAGGGAGTAATATAACTAATGGGGTATATACTACGCTTATATAATCTCTTTCGATTACGGAAAAAGTGGAGATTGAAAAATTCTCATAATTCAACAACCATTGATAATCTATTTGACATTGAAAGGGTTATTGTAGGGAAAAGAACATATGGGAAACTTCATGTAAGTATGTTTAATGATGACAAGGATATTGTTTTAAAAATCGGTCATTTTTGCTCTATTGCAAGTAATGTTCATTTTATCTGTGGTGGTGATCACTATCTAGATAGAGCCCTTACATTTCCTATTGAAAAAAAAATCTTTGGTATGGATGAAGCGAAAAGTAAAGGTCAAATTGTAATCGATGACGATGTTTGGATTGGTACCAATGTATTAATACTCTCAGGTGTTCATATTGGAAAAGGAGCTGTTGTAGCTGCGGGAAGTGTAGTTACCAAAGATGTTCCTCCGTATGCCGTTGTTGGTGGCGTCCCATCGAGGCTTATTAAGTACAGGTTTTCTGAAGATATAATAAACTGCTTAAGCCGTACAGATTATTCAAAACTAAATGATAACTTGATTAAAGAACATATAGAACTGTTTGATAATACAATAAACCTCGAAATTGCAGAGAAGATCCAAAAAATGTGTGGAATTGAGGATCATTAGTGAATGTTGAGCAAAAAGGAATCTATAGTTAAAAGCATATTGGGTGTTACAGTTAGTAATGTAATATCTATTATTGGCGGGATTATTGTAGGATTACTATTGCCTAAAATATTACCCGTAGAAGAATATGGTTGGTATAAAACTTTTACTTTATACACGGCATATATAGGATTCGTAAGTCTTGGCATTATAGATGGAATAGTTTTGAAATATGGTGGGAAGGATTATGAAGAGATTAACCGACCACTGTTTAGAAGTTTTTTTTCTTGGTATACTTTAATTCATTTTGTATTCTGCATGCTGACGATTATCGGTGCTATGCTGATTAAAGACACAAACTATAAGTTTATACTTGTGTCACTTGGTATATATACTATTATTTCAAACTATTCTGGATACTTCCAGCAAATATCACAGATTACACAAAGATTTAGGGAATATACAACTCGCAAAATAATATCAAGCATATTAAAAATATTCAATGTAGGAGCACTGTTCATATGGGTTGCGTTAGGGTTTCCTCCTACCTATAAAGTATTCCTAATAGTGTTCATTACGACAGAACTATTAGTCACAGTGTGGTATGTATTTACATATCGAGATATTGCTTTTGGAGAAAAGCTTTCTCTTTCAGATACGAGAAAAGACATATTTCAGTTAAGCATCACAGGCTTTCCGCTATTATTTGCGAACCTCTGTTCATCGTTGATTCTCTCATTGGATCGACAATTTGTAAGTATCCTTTTCGATACTACGACTTACGCAAAATATGCTTTTGCGTATAATATGCTTTCTCTTGTAACAGTTGCGACTTCGGCGGTTTCGACAGTACTTTATCCTACGCTTAAGCGGACCACACCCGAAACGATGAAGCAAAACTACGGGGCGCTGGTTGGAATAATCTCAGTTATTGTTTTCGGGGCTATTGCTGCATATTATCCTTTGTGCCTATTTGTAGA
>OCTW011607263.1_pt1 | contig 16707 bp, 17 predicted proteins | sample 1539671 | NCBI WGS metagenome assembly OCTW01 (sample SAMN02144230, study PRJEB22623) | gut metagenome | biome: sheep rumen | host: Ovis aries | place: New Zealand
CCCCGCCATGCCGTTGGTCACCTGCAGGCGGAACTGATCATCGGAAATGCCGGTCAGAACGACGCCGTTCGTGGCGGCGCTGAGGGCCGGCCGGTCGCCGCTGATCCGATCCGCCACGTTATTCCAGATATCCTCCAGATCCTGCATGGAGTATCCGCCTTCCCGGGCGCTGCTCTCCGGAGCGCCGGCAGATTCCTCCGCCTGACCCGTTGCAGCGCCTTCTTCATCGCCAAACCGCGATACACGATTCATCCTTTCTTCCGCCGCAGATTGCCGGGCGGAAGCCGATGTTCCCACTGCGGATTTCTGAACGGAAGCCGATGTTCCCGCCGCCGGTTTCCGGGCGGCAGCCGATGCAGCAGCACCCACCCCTGCAGGAGGGACCGGAGCCGGTTCCGCCCCGTAGGCCATACCGGAAGCGATGGTGACGATGGCCACCTCCATCAGTGTCCTCGCCTGGGTGGAATAGCGAGCGTCATTATTTGCCTTTGCCAATGTGACAATGCCCCGGTTCAGAGTCTCAGCGCTCAGGTTTCTGCTCTGTTCCTTCAGCCGCTGAATGCTGTCCTCCGCCATGTTCAGCATCTCTTCCGGATTCCCGACGTATTTCGCAATCATCAGGCTGCGGAAGTAGCCCATCCAGTCTTTCATGAGCTGTTTCACATCGCCGCCGTCCCGAAGGGCCCGGTCCAGCAGAAGGAATGCTGCGGAGATATCCCCCCGCATCACATCCTCCGTCAGTTCTCCGAAGAACTCGTCTCCGGCGGTTCCCAGGTAATCCAGTATGATCTCCCGGTTCAGATGCGCTTCCCCGGAAGCCAGGCACTGTTCCAGGATACTCAGAGAATCCCGGACCGACCCCTCCGCATTCGTGGCCAGAAGCCGGAGCGCATCCGGTGTGATTTCGACGCCCCGCTTCTCACAGATCTCCCCCATGTGGGCGGCCAGAACTTCTGTGGACACCCGCCGGAAATCCAGCCGCATGCACCGGGAAAGGACCGTCTGAGGCACCTTCTCCGGGTTCGTGGTGGCCAGAATGAACACCACATCTTCCGGCGGCTCCTCCAGCGTCTTCAGCAGGGCATTGAACGCCCCTGTGGTCAGCATGTGAACCTCGTCGATGATGTAGACCTTCTTCCGGCCTACCGACGGCGGATATTTCACACTTTCCCGAAGCTCCCGGATGTTGTCCACCTTGTTATTGGATGCAGCATCGATTTCGATGACATCCATGAAACTGCCTTCCGCAATCGCACGGCAGTTCGGGCAGACCCCGCAGGGCACCGGCCCGTCCTCCGCCGTACAGTTCAGCGCCTTCGCCAGAATTCTGGCGGTGGTGGTTTTCCCTGTTCCCCGGGTTCCGCAGAACAGGTATGCGTGACTGACTGTGTTCGTGGCAATCTGATGCTGCAGAATGCGCACGATGTGGTCCTGCCCCAGCAGTTCCGAGAAAACTTCCGGTCTCGTTTCTCTGTATAACGCCTTATATCCCGCCATACGCATATTTCCTTCCCGTTCCTCCGGCCGTTTGAATAGAACGAAAGACCGTGTGTCCCACAGCCTTCCGGAACGTGTTCAAGATAAAAAATCTGCCCCCGGGCAGCTCCGCGTGACGTAGGAAAAGGCTGATCTGCGGCACATAGAAACTTCCGCTTATTGCTGCTTCCTTCCGGACCTGACAAGGTTCACGGCATCCTATTGCGCAGGACCCAGACCATGCCATACGGAGCTGCCCGAGGGCAAATTGCTCAATTATTATACATTTTTTCGGCGGCAACGTCAACTAATTCCGTCTCCGCACCGGTCTAATGCACCGCCTTGTACAGCTCGTCCGCCCCCGGCGGATCGATGGTGAACGTCCGACCGCCGGAAGTGCCGGTAACCGCCGTCCCCGGCGCCAGAACTTCACCGACATCCGTGATCAGGATGCCCGCCGCCGTAACCCGGCGGGTAATCTTCGCTGCCTTGTCCGCCGGCGCCGCCATCAGCATGCAGCCGCTGGAAATCAGCCGCATGCAGTCGATCCCGAAGGCATCGCAGATCTTCCGGGTCACCGGCAGCACCGGAATCCGGTCCACATCCAGCCGGGCCCCCAGCCGGGAAATGTGACACATCTCCCACACTGCCCCGAAGATTCCCCCTTCGGTCACGTCATGCATCCCGGCGGTGCCGATTTCGCCGGCGATCACGCCTTCCTTCACCACACTGACCTGATCCAGCAGGGCCCGGGCTTCTTCCCGTTCGGCTTCGCTCAGAACGCCCCCCAGCTGCCGTCCGAGATCCGCCGCAATAATCCCGGTGCCTTCCAGGCCGGCGTATTTCGTCATCAGAATCCGGTCTCCGGGCCGCATATCCCGGGCAGAGGCCGAAGTGCCGGATACCGCCCGGCCGAAGGCTGTGGAGACAATCACCGGCTGCCGGACGCTCCGGGTCACCTCTGTGTGACCGCCGACGATTTCCACCCCCGCCCGTTCGGCGGCCTCTCCCGCCTGGGTCATGATCTGTTCCACATCCTCCGTCGTCGTTCCTTCCGGAAGCATGACCGCCAGCGTGATGGCCAGCGGCTGAATCCCGTTACTGGCAATGTCATTACAGGAAATGTGAATGGACAGCCGGCCGATATCCTTCACATCCGCCGTAATCGGGTCTGTGGAAATCACGCAGTCATAATCTCCGAAGTTCACCACAGCGCAGTCCTCGCCGATGCCGGCCCGGGTCCTGACCTCCGGCCGGCGGTAGCGGATGCGGTCGATGACAATTCTCTGCAGAACATCGCTGTCCAGTTTTCCGATACCCAGCACACCCATTTTCTACTCCTTCTCCGGTTCCCCGGACGCTTCTCCTGCGCCGGACCCTTCCGGTGCCGTTTCCTCCACGGCACCGGCCGCCAGCCATCTCCGGATCTCCTCTTCATCGATAATCGGAATGCCCAGCTCCCGGGCCTTCCGGTTCTTTCCGGAAGTGGAGGCCAGATCATTGTTGATCAGATACGATGTCTTCCGGCTGACCGAACCGGCCACCTTGCCGCCGGCACCCTCAATCTCCGCCTTCAGCGCCTCCCGGTTCTCATAATGATTCAGAGAACCGGTGATCACGAAAGTCATGCCGCTGAGGAATTCCCCCCGCTCTTCTTCCGTCTCGTCCAGATCCAGCACCGAAAGCAGATCCGCCAGTTTTTCCTGCACCGAAGGATCCCGGAAATACTTCACATAGGCCTCCGCCATCACGTCGCCGACACCGTCGATGCGGGTCAGTTCCTCCTTCGTGGCATGCTGGATGTCGTTCCACTTCATGTGGAAAGCCCGGGCGATGACTCTTGCATTGGCTGCGCCGATGCCCGGAACCCCCAGCCCCAGAAGCAGACGGTCCGGTGTGGTATGGGATGCCCTCTCCAGCGACTCCTGCAGATTCCGGAAGGACTTCTCCCCGAATCCCTCCATCTCCGTAATCGCATCCCGGTACCGGTCAATCCGGAACAGATCGGCAAAATCCCGGATCAGCCCCCTGCCGATGAGTTTCTCGATGGTGGCCTCGCTGAGCCCCTCGATATTCAGCGCATTGCGGGAGACGAAGAGCCCGAAGCTCTTGATCTGCTTCGCCGGGCAGTCCGGGTTCGGGCAGTACAGGGTCCGGACGCCGTTATCCTCATGGATCTTCGTTCCGCTTTCGCACACCGGACACCGGTCCGGCGGAATGCAGGTGCCGCTTTCGGTGAGATTTTCCGCAATCTGAGGAATGATCATGTTGGACTTGTACACCGTGATCCGGTCGCCGATGCCCAGCTTCAGCTCTTCCATAATGCTGACATTGTGTACGGAAGCCCGGGAAACCGTCGTGCCTTCCAGCTCCACCGGATCGAATACGGCCACCGGATTGATCAGACCGGTGCGGGAAGCGCTCCACTCCACCTCCCGCAGCGTGGTTTCTTCCTTCTGGTCCGCCCACTTGAAGGCCATGGAGTCCCGGGGATACTTCGCCGTCGTCCCCAGAGAACGGCCGTACGCCATATCATCGTAGGTCAGCACCAGCCCGTCCGACGGAAAATCGTTATCCACAATCGCTTCGGAGAACCACTGGATCGTCTCCAGAATGGTGTCTTTGTCCACATAGCGGTAAGGCACCACGTCGAACCCCTGCTCCTTCAGCCAGTCCAGCTGATTATGCCGGCGCTCTTCGAAATCCACCCCTTCCGCCTCCACCAGCGTGAAGGCGATGAAGTTCACATGCCGCTCCTTCGTGATCCGGGGATCCAGCTGGCGGACGGAGCCGCTGCAGAGGTTCCGGGGATTCTTGTACTTCGCATCCGCATCCCCCAGGCTGTCGTTGATCCGGCGGAAATCGCTGTACTTGATCACCGCTTCCCCCCGCAGCACCAGATGCCCCCGGAATCCGACGGACACCGGCACATTGTCGAAGACCTTCGCATTATTTGTCACTACTTCGCCCACGTCCCCGTTTCCCCGGGTGACCGCCTTCGTCAGCTTTCCGCCGTCGTAGGTCAGCACGATTGTGAGGCCGTCCAGCTTCCAGCTCAGCAGACCTTTCTGCTCTCCCAGCCAGGACCGGAGCGCCTCCCGGTCCTTCGTCTTGTCCAGGGACAGCATGCGGCTCGGATGCCGCTCCTTCGGCAGGTCGGACATGATTTCATATCCCACGTTCTGCGTCGGGCTGTTGGACAAAACGATGCCGGTGCGGCGTTCCAATTCCAGAAGTTCGTCGTACATCGCATCATATTCGATGTTCGGCATGATTTCTTCCGCATCCATGTAATAGGCTTTCGAGGCCTGATTCAGTTTCTCCACCAGTTCTCTGATCCGCTGTTTCTCGTCCATATTCCCTTCTCCCGTATTCTGTGTCCGCCTGCCGGCGTTCTGATCCTACAGTTTTTTCAGCGGGGCGATGCCCTTCGCCAGCTTCTTGATCCCCGCCGTATCGAACGCCACTGTGACAATGCTGTCGGTAACGCTGATCACGAGTCCCTCACCGAACTTTCCGTGTTTCACCCGGTCACCCTGGTTCAGGTCCGTATCGCCGCCGGCAGCGGCCTTCCTGGTCTGCTGCTTCGCATATTTCAGCGCATCGAACGGCTTATACGCCGGTTCTTTTGCGAAACCGTCCCGGCTTCCGGAGGAAACCCCCAGACTGGAACGCTGTCCTCTGCGCTGGTAGACGGCCGATCCGGTCAGTAATTTTTTGTCCACTTCCCGGAGGAACTGGGACTCCCGGGTGTAATCCGTTCTGCCGTAACGGGTGCGCACCTCCGCAGAGGTCAGGAAGAGCAGCTCCTTCGCCCGGGTCATGCCCACATAGCAGAGCCGGCGTTCCTCCTCCATCTGGTCATCGTCGTCGAAGGCCCGGCTCCCCGGAAACAGGCCGTCCTCCAGCCCCGGAATGAAAACCACCGGGAATTCCAGGCCCTTGGCGCTGTGCATGGTCATCATGGTCACCTGGGTCTGGGAATCATCCATGTTGTCCACCTCCGCCGCCAGGGTCAGTTGGGCCATGAACTCCTCTACGGTCGGGTCTTCGGCGGACTTCTCATACTCGGCGATGACGGTTTTGAATTCCATCAGGTTCTCGATGCGGCTTTCGGCCTCCACGGACTTTTCGTCTTCCAGAGACTTCAGATAGCCGGTTCTCACCAGCAGGGCGTCATAAATGTCGGAGACACTCATATCACTGCGCTGCTCCCGGCATTCTTTCATGACAGTGACCATTTCCTTCACCTTGTCATAGGAACGGCCCGGCAGGGTATCCAGCATCTCCCCGTCCGGATCGATGAGCGCCTCGAAGATACTCTGACCCCGGACCCGGGCGAAGGCGGCCAGCTTGTCCAGGGATTTCGGTCCCACCCCCCGTTTCGGCTCATTGATCACCCGGGTCAGGGACAGATCGTCTGCCGGGTTCACAATCAGGCGCATGTACGCCATGATGTCCTTGATTTCTTTCCGGTCGTAGTAGCGCATGCCGGAGAGAACCTGGTACGGAATGCCATGGCGGCTCAGTGCCTCTTCAAACAGCCGGGACTGGGCATTGGTCCGGTACAGAATGGCGAAATCGTTCAGACTCCGGCCGCTGCGGTTCATGTACCCGATCTGACGGGCTACATAGTCCGCCTCTTCCCGGTCGTTGTCCGCCCGGTAGTAGTTGATTTTCTCTCCGTCCTCCCGGGTGGTCCACAATTCCTTCTGCTTCCGGGAGGTATTGTGCCGGATCACGGAGTGGGCCGCCGCCAGAATGTTGCCTACGGAGCGGTAATTCTGCTCCAGCTTGATGACCTTCGCATCCGGAAAATCTTTCTCAAAATCCAGGATATTGCTGATGTCCGCCCCCCGCCACTGGTAGATGCACTGGTCGTCGTCTCCCACCACACAGAGATTGTGGTGTTTCGCCGCCAGCAGGCTGATCAGCCGGTACTGGATGTGGTTCGTGTCCTGATACTCGTCCACCATGATGAAGCGGAACCGGTTCTGGTATTTCTCCAGTACATCCGTCTCGCTCTCCAGAAGACGCAGGCAGTTCAGCAGCAGGTCGTCGAAGTCCATGGCGTTGTTCTCCCGGAGCCGGCTCTCGTATTCCTTGTAGACTGCGTAGACAGCCTTCTCCCGGGGGCCTTCCAGTGCCGACCGGCGGTATTCCTCCGGTCCCATTTCCTTCTCCTTGCACCGGCTGATGACGGACAGAATGTACTGGGGCTTGAACTCCCGGTCGCTGATGCCCTGCTCCTTCTCGATGTTCTTCACCAGCGTCTTCTGGTCCGAGGTGTCGTAGATGACAAAGTTGGAATCGTAGCCGATCCGATCCGCATAGATATGGAGCATTCGGAGGCACATGGCGTGGAATGTGAGGATCCACATGTCCCGTGTGTCCCCGATCAGGCTCTCCACCCGCTCCCGCATTTCCGCCGCAGCCTTGTTGGTGAATGTCACCGCCAGAATGTTCCATGCCGGGATCCCCTCTTCGATCATGTGGGCAATCCGGTGGGTCATGGTGCTGGTCTTGCCGGATCCGGCTCCCGCCAGAATCAGCAGCGGACCGTCCAGCTGACGCACCGCTTCCTGCTGCTTGTCATTCAGATTATCGAAACTCATTCCAATCCTTTCTCATCTCTCCATGTTCGTAACGATTCGGGGATGCGCCCCGTTCCCGGGCTATTTCCCCGGGCTCTCGGTGAGGGGAGTGTCCAGCAGATCCCGAACGGCCCGGTCCAGGTCTTCCCGGCACCGGATCTCCTCATGCACCGGAAGATTCTTCTCCCCATCCTGCCATACCAGGATGTGCGGCCGCCCCTCCTGCAGCCAGGTGAAGGAAGCGGACAAAAACTGCGAAACCCGGCGGCTCTTTTCTTCAGCGGACAGGCTCCGGTCCATGGTTCCCAGGGTGAGAACTGCGGAAGGACATCCCCTTCCTTCCGGGCCTGCTTCTCTCGTTCTTCCTCCCTCCGTTTCCCCGCTTCCCGGATCACAATTTCCCGGGTCCGCCGTAAACCCATCGTCCATTTGCAATGCACGTTCAGGCAGCAGTTCCAAGTGCGGAAGCAGATACAGGAAAGTCTCATAGGAGGTCCCGGAGTCCCGCTTCACCCGGTCCAGAAGATCGGTGAAGGAAACCGGATCCGCAGTGATCCGGATCCGTCCGCAGTGGGTATCAGAAATCGTGACCGGGCGGCAGCGGCCGGTTCCCGACGGGAGGAGGAAGAAGGAAGGATTCACTTCCATGGCCTCCCCTGTGAGCTCGTTTTGGATGGTGATGTGTGAAGAAAGATTGGCCAGATACCAGGGCCGGGCACCCCGAACGGCAAGGGTCAGATCCACACTCCTGCCCTGCTCCGTTTCCCCGGGCACGTCCATGGTCACAGTAACCCCCTGCTCTCCCATGTACAGCGTGGAAAGCATGGAAAGGGCATAGAGCAGGAACATGATCACCAGAATCACTGCAGCAATGATGTTCGCCGAGATGGCTGTAAGCACCAGAAGGGCGATCATGATGACCGCATAGATATTTCTTCTTTTCTTTTCTCTCAATCCATCGAACATTGTTTCATCCCCGTCACACGACGGAGCCCGGCTGACCCGGGCTCCGCTTCCGAATAGTTGCATGAATATCTGCGCATTCAGTTCATCCGCTCCACCGGCCCCAGGCGGCGGAGCTCCTCCATATGCTGCCACACTCCCACGGGATTCGCCACGTAGAAATAGTCGAAGTTCATGGAGGAGGCTCTGGCTGTCAGGCTGTAGATGCAGCCGGGATCCATCTCCGGGAATCCGGTGTCGAAAATCTGATCCCGCACGTTTCTCCGGTCTTCCTCCGTTCTGCCGCTCTGCACACAGAAACTGCCTTCTCTTCGGTCGAACCATGCCAGATATACGTCGGCACCACCGGCTTCCAGGGCGCCGGCCACAGCCAGGAACTGTTCGGTCAGCCGGGCCTTCCCCCGGGGCACGAAGGAAAGATGGTCTGCCGACACATTGTCCAGCACGACCAGCACTTTCTTTCCGGCCATGCCCTCAACGGACCGGGGCATCTCCCGGAGCACCGGATCCGGAGCCACGGTCATCTCCGCCGAAGCCGCCGCACTCACATCCCGTTCCGACCGGAACAGCAGACCTTTCAGAGTGCATCCGTCGATGCCGACCTGTACTTTCCCGCAGTTTTCTTCAGACAGTTTCAGCCTGTACTTCGTGGTCCCCGGCCCCTTCACCCGGAAGTTCACCGGTATCCGCATATTCTCATCTGTCAGGGTATTCCGGAGGGAAACCTCCGTGCGCAGATTCACCACCGCCGGCCGGCAGGTATAGCGGGCATTGATCGTCAGGGTGACTGTCTGATTTTTCTCTGCATGGGGCGCCAGATCCAGGGACAGTTCCAGTCCGTATTTCGGACTCATAACCGCCCGGGCATTCAGCCACAGAAGGGCCAGGGGCACACAGACCAGAAGGCCGATCACCGGTGTGGCGAAGGTGGATACAATATAAAATACAAAAAGAAGAATCGCAAAGTTGCGCTTTCGTTTCTGATCACCCATAAAACTCCTTCTCCTGTATGCCGCAAGCGGCCGGAGGCAGAGCCGGCTGCGCCGCCTCCCCCGGCCGGAAATAACATTCTGTTTCGTTCCGGACCAAGCCGCACGGATTTCACAACGGCAGACTCCTTCCGGGAGGTGGTCCGGTCTGTGGTGCTATTATACCAACTCTCGCGGTATATCTCAAATCCGGGGACCCCTTCGGCCGAAAAAAAAGCCGCCGCAGATGCAGCGCATCTGCAGCGGCAGTTCATTCCTGATGTACGACTATACGAGCTCCAGGAAAACAACCTCAGCGTTGTCTCCTCTGCGAGGACCCAGCTTCAGGATACGCGTGTAACCGCCGTTGCGGTCAGCGTACTTCGGCGCGATCTCATCGAAGAGCTTCGTCACTACGTCTTCATCGAAAACATAGCTCAGAACCTGTCTTCTTGCGTGGAGATCGCCGCGCTTCGCCAGAGTGATCATTTTCTCAGCCTGTCTTCCGGCTTCTTTCGCTCTGTCGTCAGTGGTGGAGATTCTTCCCTCTCTGAGGAGATCTGTTACCAGATTTCTCAGCATGGACTTTCTATGGGAAGTTTCTCTGCCTAACTTCTTATATCCCGGCATGTCTATTCTCCTTCCTTAGATTGGTACGGTGTCCGGAGAGCGCCCGCGCTGTCCGGATCCGCATGCTGTATCGCTACTCGTCGCTCGGCTTCAGGCTGAGGCCGAGTTCCGCGAGCTTGTTCTTAACTTCTTCCAGAGACTTCTTTCCGAGGTTTCTGAACTTCATCATGTCCTCTTCTGTCTTCTCCGTGAGCTCCTCCACCGTGTTGATGGACGCACGCTTCAGACAGTTATAAGATCTGACGGAGAGTTCCAGTTCCTCAATCGTCATCTCCAGAGCCTTTTCCTTCTGATCTTCTTCCTTCTCGACCATGATTTCCATGTTATCTGTGTTGTCATCCAGTTCGATGAACAGATTCAGGTGTTCCTGCATGATCTTGGCTCCGATGGAAACGCCTTCCTCCGGCGTAACGGAACCGTCCGTCCAGATCTCAAGGACCAGTCTGTCGTAGTCAGTCACCTGACCGACTCTGGTATTCTCAACCGTGTAGTTGACTCTGCTGACCGGAGTGTAGATAGAATCCACAGGGATCACAGAGATCGGAGTGCTATCTGTCTTGTTCTGTTCAGCAGGGACATAACCGCGGCCTCTTGCCAGATTGATTTCCATCACAAGGGCAGCGTTCTCTTCCAGTGTGGCAATGTGGAGATCCGGATTAAAGATCTCGATATCGCTGTCTCCCACGATATCTGCAGCTGTGACCTCCTTCGGGCCCACTGCATTGATGATCGCTCTCTTGGTATCCACGTTGTGCAGCTTCACTGCCAGCTTCTTCAGGTTCAGGATGATCTCTGTCACGTCTTCCTTGACGCCAGGGATCGTGGAGAACTCATGCAGGATACCGTCAATCTTCACGGAAGTTACCGCTGCACCCGGAAGGGAGCTGAGAAGAATTCTTCTCATCGCATTTCCGAGAGTGGTGCCGTAACCTCTTTCCAGCGGCTCAACAGTGAACTTTCCATATTTGCCGTCATCGCTGATTTCCTTGCTGATCGTCGGCTTTTCGATCTCTATCACTATAAACCCTCCCTTAAATCCAGGTGTAATGTCATAAACTTACGCAGCACTTGCATTACTTGGAGTACAGCTCGACGATGAGGTGCTCTGCGATCGGTGTATCGATCTCAGCTCTCGTAGGCAGGCTGACGATCTTTCCTTCCAGCTTGTCCACATCCACAGTCATCCATGCCGGAACTGTGATCTGCATTTCCTTGATTTCCTTGAACTTCGGAGAGCTCTGGCTCTTCTGCTTGACAGCAACAACGTCGCCGGACTTGATCTGGATTGCCGGGGAGTTCACCTTCTTGCCATTCAGTGTGAAATGACCGTGAACAACCAGCTGTCTCGCCTCCTTACGGGAAGCAGCGAATCCCAGTCTGTAAACAACGTTGTCCAGTCTGCGCTCCAGTGCGATGAGCAGGTTTTCACCTGTGATGCCCTTCGCTCTGGCAGCTTCTTCGTACATATTTCTGAACTGTGTTTCCTGAATTCCGTAGAATCTCTTCGCCTTCTGCTTTTCTCTCAGCTGCAGACCGTACTCAGAGTTCTTCTTTCTCATCTGACCGTGCTGGCCCGGAGCGTAGTTCTTTCTCTCCAGAGCGCACTTCGCACTGTAGCATCTGTCACCCTTCAGGAAAAGTTTCTGACCTTCTCTTCTGCAGAGTCTGCAGTTAGCGCATGTGTATCTTGCCATATTAACTCCTCCTTTCGATTAGACTCTTCTTCTCTTCGGCGGCCGGCATCCGTTGTGCGGAATCGGCGTGATGTCCTTGATCATTGTGATCTCCAGACCCGCAGCCTGCAGCGCTCTGATCGCCGCTTCTCTTCCGGAACCCGGTCCCTTGACATAAACTTCAACTGTCTTCAGTCCGTGTACCAGAGCAGCCTTCGTTGCTGTCTCTGCTGCCATCTGCGCAGCAAACGGCGTGGACTTCTTGGATCCTCTGAAACCGAGGGAACCTGCACTGGACCAGGAAATGGCGTTGCCGTCCATATCGGTCAGTGTGACGAGTGTATTATTAAAGGTGGACTGAATATGTGCCTGACCCTTAGTAATGTTCTTACGCTGAATTTTCTTCTTTCTTACAGCTTTCTTCTGGTTCTTTGCCATACTATTGTCCTCCTTTCTACTTCTTCTTTCTTCCTACCGTCTTCTTCGGGCCCTTACGTGTTCTCGCATTGGTCTTCGTCTTCTGACCTCTGACCGGCAGACCACGTCTGTGGCGGATACCCCTGTAGCTTCCGATCTCCATGAGACGCTTGATGTTCATGGAAACCTCTCTTCTCAGGTCACCTTCAACCATGTAGTCGTTGTCGATGATCTTACGAATCTTACCAGCTTCATCCTCCGTCAGGTCCTTCACTCTCGTATCCGGATTGATACCTGCCTGCTCGAGGATCGCTCTGGCGGATGTTCTGCCGATACCGTAGATGTAGGTCAGACCGATTTCTACGCGCTTGTCATTCGGCAGGTCGACACCAGCAATACGTGCCATATGTTCCTCCTTTCCCATCTTCCGTCACCACTCCGGGGGTGATATAGACGGGGGTTACGTGATTTTCTATTAGTCAGCAGCCCCGGCGCTGCGACCAGACAAAAATATATTGGATCTGCGCCCGGCTGACCAGCAGTCTGAACGCTGGAACGCCAAAAAAGAGCGCAAATATCCTATGTGAAGCTGCTTGGCGCAACTACGCTATGATAGCATAAAAAAAAGAGGAACGCCAGTGTTTTTTAAAGATTTTTTTCAAACACATGGACGTTCCTTTATTTCGTTTCGTTTAACCCTGTCTCTGCTTGTGCTTCGGGTTCTCGCAGATTACCATGACTTTGCCATGTCTCTTGATGACCTTGCATTTTTCGCAGATCGGCTTAACGGAAGCTCTTACTTTCATTCTTATCCTCCTTTACAAAGGTTGAACTATTTCCCGGTCGTTCCGGTACTAACCTCTGTCTCTCCAGACGATTCTTCCCTTTGTGAGGTCATAAGGGGAAAGTTCGACTTTCACCTTATCACCAGGAAGGATCCTGATGTAATTCATTCTGATTTTGCCTGAAATATGAGCGAGTACTTCGAATCCGTTTTCCAGCTGCACTTTGAATACTGCGTTTGGCTGTGCATCTACAACGGTTCCCATCGCTTCTATGACATCTTTCTTAGCCATTTCGCACCTCTGATATAGAATTGGTTCTCACAGTTCACCGTCCATGATGACAACGGCCCGATCCTGCATTCCGATATTGCTTACAAAGCGGTATCATCCAGTGCTTTCGAAACACTGGCAAAGGATTCTTCCAGCGGCTTCGATCCGTCGATGTTCGCGATGATGCCTGCCTTCTCGTAGTAGTCGATCAGCGGTTTCGTCTGATCGTTGTATACAGCGATTCTGTTCGCGGCAGTTTCTTCGTTATCGTCCGGTCTCTGAATCAGTTCGCCGCCGCATACATCGCAGATGCCTTCCTGCTTCGGCGGCATATTGACTACATGGAAGCTCGCCCCGCACTTTTTGCAGACTCTGCGTCCGGTCAGACGCTTCATCAGGACATCTTCGCCAACCTCCAGGTTGATCACAACGCTCAGTTTCTCTCCCCGGGCAGTCAGGAACTTGTCCAGCTCCTCCGCCTGATGTACGGTTCTCGGGAAACCGTCCAGAATGAAACCCGCCTTGCAGTCATCTCTGGTCAGCCGGTCCGTTGCGATCTCGATGACCAGGTCATCCGGTACGAGTTCGCCCCGGTTAATGTATTCGGAAGCTTTCTTCCCCAGTTCGGTCCCCTGCTTGATATTCTCGCGGAAGATATCGCCGGTTGAAATATGAGGGATCTGATACTTCTCAACAATTTTCGCAGCCTGGGTTCCCTTTCCGGCTCCCGGAGGCCCGAGCAAAATTGTTCTGATCATGATTTCATCTCCTGTTATTTAAGAAATCCTTTGTAATTTCTCATTACCATCTGGTTTTCCATCTGCTTCACAGTGTCCATGGCCACACCGACTGCGATGAGCAGTGATGTACCGCCGAATGTGATCTGGAAACCGGAGTACTGAGAAAGAACTGTCGGGATCGTTGCGACGATTGCCAGGAAGATCGCACCGACAACCGAGATACGGTTCATGGTATTCGTCAGATAATCCACAGTGGCCTTGCCCGGTCGAATGCCCGGAATGAAGCCGCCCTGCTGCTTCATGTTCTTCGCAATTTCATCCGGCTTGAATGTGATGGCCGTGTAGAAATAGTTGAAGAACAGAATCAGTACGATATTCAGTACCGAGTAGATCCAGACACCCGGATTGCCGCTCGGCGAAAGGTACTTATTGCAGAAATCGTAGAAAGCCGAATCCGGGAAGAAGTACATCAGTGTCAGCGGGAACTGGAGGATGGACAGTGCGAAAATGATCGGGATCACTCCGCCTGCATTGACCTTCAGTGGAATATGCGTCGACTGACCGCCGTACGTCTTTCTTCCGACGACTCTCTTCGCGTACTGAACAGGAATTCTTCTCGTCGCCTGCTGAACCGCAATGATCGCCACGATGATCACGATAGCGAATGCGATGAACAGGAGCAGGGAAACGAAGGAAGTGGTTCCTGCCTGATAGGAAGTACGGATATTGTTGATCTCACTCGGGATTCTGGCGATGATGCCGCCGAAAATCAGAAGGGAGATACCATTTCCGATTCCATATTCATTGATCTGCTCACCCAGCCACATCAGGAATGTGGTACCTGCAACCAGGATCAGGGTGATCACAATGAAGTTAAAAGCGTTCTGGTTGGCCACGGCTCTGCGGAAGAGACCCAGTGTCAGACCCAGTGCCTGAATGACCGCCAGCACGACAGTCATATAACGAGTGATGGATGTAAGTTTCTTTCGGCCTTCCAGTCCCTCCTCGGTGAGCCTCTCGAAGTACGGGAATGCGACTCCGAGAAGTTCAACGATGATGGATGCCGTGATATACGGCGTTACGCTCAATGCGAAGACTGTAAACTGGCTGAAGGAACCTCCGGAGAACAGGTTGAACAACTCGAAGAGTCCCATGTTGTCTCCGGTAAAAAGCTGCGCCAGAGTCGCTCTGTTGATTCCCGGTACAGGAATGTTGGAACCGATTCTGTATACCACCAGCATCAGCAACGTGAAGATCATCTTGCTTCTCAGCTCCTTGATCTTCCACGCGCGTGAAATGGTGTTCAGCCACTCCATTTACATCACCTCAGCCTTTCCTCCTGCTGCCTCGATTTTCTCTGCTGCGGACTTGCTGAATTTAGCTGCCTTGACGGTCAGAGCCTTTTCCAGCTCGCCGTTGCCCAGGACCTTAACGCCGTCCAGTGTCTTCTTGATCACACCTGCCTCAACCAGCAGTTCCGGTGTGACTTCCGTATTCGCATCGAACCGGTTCAGGTCCGCTACGTTTACGATTGCGTACTCCGTTGCGAAGATGTTCTTGAATCCTCTCTTCGGAAGACGTCTGTACAGAGGCATCTGGCCTCCTTCGAATCCCAGTCTGACGCCGCCGCCGCTTCTGGATTTCTGACCGTTCATACCTCTGCCGCCGGTCTTACCCTGACCGGTTGCAGTACCGCGGCCCTTTCTCTTGCGGGACCGGTTGGAACCTGCCGGTGCGTTCAGTTCATGAAGTTTCATTATGTGCACCCCCTGTTCTAAAGTTCTTCTACAGTGAGAAGATGCGAAACCTTATTGATTGCTCCGCGTGTTGCCGGAGAATCTTCCAGTTCTACAGAATGGTGCATCTTCTTCAGTCCAAGTGCTTCGACTACTTTTCTCTGCTTAGGGGAAGCACCGATCGGGCTCTTTGTTAAAGTAATTTTAAGCTTAGCCATTGTCTTCCTCCTGTTAACCCAAGATTTCTTCCGGAGTCTTGCCTCTCAGTCTCGCAACTTCCTCGACTGTCTTCAGACCCTTCAGACCTTCCAGTGTAGCATATGCGATGTTGCCCGCATTGCTGGATCCCACGGACTTCGCTCTTACATCTGCGATACCCGCGGACTCCAGTACGGTACGAGCGGAAGAACCGGCGATCACTCCGGTACCTTTCGCAGCCGGCATCAGGATAACACGTCCTGCACCGAACACACCGACATTTCTATGTGGGATCGTTGTTCCTACTGTTGGAACGTAGATCAGTTTCTTCTTTGCATCTTCCGTTGCTTTTCTGACGGCTTCTGGGATTTCAGCTGCTTTTCCGAGACCGACACCTACGTGACCCGCATGGTCGCCGACGACGATAGTAACACTGAATCTCATGTTCTTGCCGCCCTTGACTGTTTTCGCGACACGTCTGATGTTGACGATCGTTTCAGTCAGATCGAGCTTGGAAGCATCAATTGTATTACGCATTCTCTTTCCTCCCGTTAGAATTTCAATCCGCCTTCACGAGCACCTTCTGCGAGTTCCTTGACTCTTCCGTGATAAATGAAACCTCCTCTGTCGAAAGCGACGGTTTCAATACCCTTGGCGAGAGCCTTCTTCGCAATGGCCTCTCCGACTTTCTTCGCAGCTTCCTTGTTTCCGCCGTACGCAACTTCAGCCTTGATGTCGGCATCCAGTGTGGATGCGGCAGCCAGTGTCACGTGATTGACATCATCGATGATCTGGCAGGAGATGTTCGCATTGGATCTGAAGACAGAAAGTCTTGGCTTTTCAGGAGTTCCGAACAAGTTCTTTCTTACTCTTGCGTGTCTCTTAAGACGCTGTTCTTTTCTTGTTGCTTTAGCCATCCTAATTCACTCCTTCCTATTATGCCTTAGCTCCGGTCTTACCTTCTTTTCTGCGGATATGCTCACCATCATAACGGATACCCTTGCCCTTGTACGGCTCCGGCTTTCTCCACTTTCTGATGACTGCGGCGTAGTTGCCCACTTCCGCCTTGTCGATACCCTTCACTAAGACCGTGTTTGCGTCAGGAGTTTCTGTAGTGATGCCTTCCGGATCCTCCATCTCAACCGGATGGGAGAATCCCAGCTGCATAACCAGCTTGGATCCCTTCTTCTCCACACGATAGCCGACGCCTTCAACGATGAGCTTCTTCTCGTAGCCCTTCGTAACGCCTTCCACCAT
>OCTW011584327.1_pt1 | contig 16702 bp, 13 predicted proteins | sample 1539671 | NCBI WGS metagenome assembly OCTW01 (sample SAMN02144230, study PRJEB22623) | gut metagenome | biome: sheep rumen | host: Ovis aries | place: New Zealand
TCATATGACCGTTCCCAAACATCGTAATAAGTCAGCAGCGGCATTTCTGTCAATAAACACATAAGAATAAACGCTTCATATGGATTGGCTGGATACACCGCCTGCATACCGCAACCAGTCAGGATCACATTCATCCGATCCAAATAGAGCATACAACGTTTTCTTGGATTTTCGTCTTCCTGTTGTGATGAAATCAAGAATTGTAGGGTAATCAGATCATACCGTTCAATTTCCAGCTCTCCCTTCAGTAGGGAGTCCAGGCGCTGACGGGTAATCCGCTTCTGCCGGAACTGCCGGTTCAGCAGGGAACTGCTCATTTTCATCCGGTTCCCGCCGGATGTCATCGGAATCCCGTCGCACAGCATCTTTTCGATATCGGAAGGCCCGATATCCTCCGGATGCCAGGTCCGGGTTCCGTCACCTGTATCGTTTTCTTCCTGGTACAGGCCCGCAACCAGTTTCTGGCACTCACTGTAAACCGTCTGGAAAGCCTGTGTCCGTTTTTCCAGCGTATGATCTTCCGCCCGTTTCTTCAGATCGGCAATTCTGTCTGTCAACGCCTTTTCTTCGGAATTGTCGGTAGACGCTTCGCCGTTCATCAGGCTGACAGCCTTTGCGTATGGGAGATTTTTCGAATAGCAGAACTGGCATACACACTCCCAGGGATCCAGATCGTCAAAATCGCTTTCTTTGATGACTTTTGTCAGGAAATCGCTGACATCTTCGGATGTCATGCGCAGGCCGAAACCCAAAGCGAAAATTGTCTGCCGGTTTACGGTATCCTGATCCAACCATCGTTTAACCATTGCCCTGCGTTTTACCGTCGTCGGCGTGAAGGAAACCGGTGCCCTGTTCTGTTCAAAAGAGTCCAGGATGATGTCCAGATACACATCATCCTGAATTTTGGAAAACGGTTCTGTCATTCCGGCCCTTTCGTAGATATATCTTTTCAGATAATCCCGAAAAACAACAATCTCCATCTCGTTCAGAAGATAATCGAAAATGACATCCACATCCATATCTTCGAAATCCTCCGACGTGACAACGCGGCTGATCCCCTGCATGGCTTTCCGCGTAAAGTCAAAGTCCCGTACCGTCCGGGAAAAATCCAGGTTCCAGATGGATTGCGCCATTTTGTCTCCTTTGTTCCGCTCTTTGCAGCATTTCATCCGTCCGCTTCCGTAAACGCGTTATGATGGTACATGGCCCCGTCTGTACAGGTGATATATACATATCCGCGTTTGTTGTCCACATCGATCCAGAGGACTTCCTGTTTCACCGGGGACTTCTCCCGATCCTCGATGTACCAGATAATGTCGCCTTCTCTCAGTTCTTTTGCCTTTGAAAAATTCATCCGCAATCATTCCTTTCCTGCGAAGGACACTGCCTCTGTCCCTGCGTGAATTATTGCGGGGAGATCATCATATTTATGCCAATCCTGTGCGCTGATACATGCTGCGTCTACTGACCGTCATGGGTTCCTTCCGACACAAATACAATCTCGACACCTTTTTGAACATCGATCCAATTGATATCCGTTCTCGGAATGTCCATGGGCCAGTTTCCGTCATTCGCACCTTTCCAGAGGTCGCGATATTCCAGCGTCTCACCAACCAACCGGATTTCAAGGATCCCGGCATCATAAGCGCCGTCAGAATACCACAGCAGCAGGCCCTTGCCATCTTTCCCTGTATTCAACCATGCGCGATATTCGTTCAGCGGTTGGAGCGGCTCCAGCAGGCGCTTTTCTTCTGGTGAATACTGGAAAACCTTGATGTACCGCACCTGGTCAGGAGAAACTTCTGCCAGCAGCAGCGTTGGGATAGTGTCATCCTCGGACAGATATACGAAGGCGTACTGGTATCCGACTGCGCCATCCCCGTAATCTATATAGTCGTACCGGTCACATTCCTTGATCGCAACACGGTAATACGACATATAGGTGTCTTCATTTACCTCTTCTGCGGTGCTGACTGTGAAGACGGCCGCAATCATGATTGCCAGTAGTAACCATATCCTTCTTTTCATTGCGATAATTCTCCTTTGCATCATTGTTCACCTGAGATCTTCTTTGCTTCAGCAATAGCGTTTTCAATGATCTGATACGCTTTTGGAGCGTTCTCTTTGAGATAATCAGCATTGATGATGTAAATCTTGAATGCTTCTGCGAAGATCTCACGATCATTGTAGTTATTCTGATAGCTCATATTATCATACTCGGCGATAGCTGCACGTTCTTTTTTCGACAGTTTGCACCATGCATTGCTACTTGAATATTTGAACGTGTCATTATAGTTGATGTCATCAAGGAAATGACCAACTTCATGGAAGAAGATATTTTCGAAAACGGGCTTGCGCTTATTTCTGGCGCTATATCCTGTGGGGAAATAGGCTTCGATGTATTCACCGGCAACATATTCGCCCATCTTTTTGGCAAGATAGTTGTTGCCATCTTGGGACATTGTGTCATAGCCGGAATTTTTGGATTTGAGTCCGAGTTTGATCGGCGTTTTCCGTTTGAGGATCAGACGTTGAACGCCTTCAGGCAATTTATTCCACGCTTCGAGGAATTTTGGCATATATGCTTCTTTAATGGTCGGATATTCATCATAAGCAGAGTCAAATTCAACAATGTCTTTCAGTTCATCCGGAAGAACGAAAGCATCTTCTGCATATACAACGGGAATGCATATCAGAAGCATCAGCAGTAAACACATCCATTTCTTCATGTCCAGAGTCTCCTTTCATATTAAGAAGGCAATTATGATGTCTCTCTCACTCTGAAAGACTATCATGTGCTTCAACGACTCTGTAAAGCAGATGTTCCCATAGTCTTCTTTCTTTTTGCTTAGCATCAAAAACCAGTATATTATCGGCTTCTACTGGTTTTTGATATAAGGAGCCAGAACATCCTCCGCTGTCATATTCGGATATTCCGTAATGATGGAACCATCGGCGGCCATTCGTTTTGTACAAATTGGTTCATCATTCTCGTCATAAGTCGTTTCAAACAGTCCGTACTGATTAAGAACATAATCAGCATCAGGATCCAGAGGTATCAAATCAGCGCTGAGGATCTGAAGATCCATGTTGATCGCGTAAAATGATCCCTGGTTGTTCAAAATCCAGAATTGATCTCCGATTTGTTGAATTTGTTTTATTCCGTATAGTCCGGTGAAGTCACAGAACAATTGTCCGTTGTGAAACAGCTGATCTCCAACCAGTTCAAATTCATCATTCAAGTCGGCTCTTCCGTTATCATCCTTCTCCAAAGCGGCGTCCGTGTACTCATTTTCCTCTTGTTCTGCAGATACGGATGAAGGCCCTTGATAACTATATATTCTGCTGTCCTCCGGCGTATTGCTGATCTGTCCCAGATCCAGAACAATCATGTCACCCATCAATTCACCGCCGGGTTTTGGAATACTGAGTTCTACATGAAGCGGTGTTCCATTGGGCAGCTCCACATTTTTATAGATATCATCAATGTTTCCTAATGATACGAGTTCCGCTCCTTTAGGCGGGATATGAAGGCTAAAAGTACTGTCATACCTTTCCCCGTTTATCATCCATTGACAGCGGGCGAACCCTACGAGAGCTCCCGCATCCAACTGCTCATCCTTATTGTTACTGATAACAAAGACCACTGAGCGGTCATCGCGCACCCTGTATGCAGTATAAACAGGACGGCTTGCACGCTGTCCGTAATCTCCGACCTTTTCACCGTACAAAGCGCTTAACTGATCCTCTGAATAAGAAGAAGAACGAAGCGTGCGGGAATAATGTACGAGTTCCGACTTGCTGCCGATCTGAACGTCAAAAACCAGCGTAATCTCATTCAGCGGCATCTCCGACAACCCTGCAGCCACACCGCTCATCTTTCTGACAAACTGGCCTTCGTCCAAAGACATAACAAGGAAACTCGCGGTTTCACCCGCTTTCGCTCCTCTGCTGCCTCCATGGCCTTTCAAATAGATACCGTTGTATCCAACCCATCCATCCGCCATAATAAAAGCGCTTTGATTATTTATGTTTTCGTTTTTGAGTTTCATATTCCAGCCGCTACCAGATATATAATGCAAGTAAACGCTTACGCCGTCCTGCTCGAACAGGAGTATTTCTTTTATTTCATCCAGCACGTCGTCCACTACGATAATGCCATCCTCTCCCATAGCCCGGATTTCGTCTTCCTCCGTATTTTTTACACGTTCGATTTGAACCGTGCCCACGGGACGCGCCTGAGAAAGATCAATGGCAGTCCCTCCAGCAAGCGTTTCGCTCATCGTCTTCGTTTCCCCGGTTTTCCTTGCGGAGGAAATCTCATTCTTTCCGTCCAGGCTGCGGATTACCACCGAGTCTTCGTAATCTCCGAAATTTCCGGATGTTATGTGACCCTTTGTTTCCAGCACAATACCGCTTCCAAAGCCCTTGAATTTCAATTCGGAAAGTCCGGGCAAGGAGGACAGATCCTCGCTAAATGAGTGAACATTACCTTCCCTGTCAACAAGTCCGCATGAGTATTTACCCATATCACGGGACGTAATAACGGCATATCCGCCCCTTCCGATCATAGGAGTCGTATCATCCGGAAACGCCTTCTGAACATACAGAAAGTTGTTCTCCGGATCCATCATGGAAAGCCTGGTTTCCCCATGTGACCAAATATCCTCGAACAGCACATATCCATCATCCGATGCAATAACATTCGCACCCTCGATTTCGTCAGGAATATTGATTGCCTTTCCATCCTGGTCATATATTCCTTCGGGAAAAGGAGCATTAGGCAAATAAGAATGCCTTTCCGTCCATACCCTTCCTGTTTGCGATACCGTTTCCTCTTTGTTCACGCGACCGTCTTTATTTGTTGGTGCGAAATTTACACGGTCCTCCTGCAGTTGCTCCTGATCCAGCCGGACTGCATTCACCAGCGTGACGCCGTGATAAAACCGGCAATCGTTGCCATCCTGCCCCCATACAATAGAATTCTGCACCGTGTTATTGTTCAGATTGTAAAAAGTCACTCGGTCTTCCACTTCATTATAAGAACGAAAATAGCCGTCTCCCATGTCATACATTTCATCCCTCATATACCAAGGGATATTCTCTGATATCAGGCGGGGAACATCCGCCGGTTTCCCTTCACAGCCGATTGGAACAAAAACCATTTTCTCCATCTCTGCTCCGCTTTTTTCAAAGCAAACCAGCAGAAAGCGATCGTCCGAGCGGCCAAAGATATAACAATCCTGTTCGTCTGTAGAAATATAATGAGCCAGTTCGTTTCCGTCAGCATCAATGATCACCGAAACATGGTACTGGTTTGCGCGACCCGTAAAATAGGTCATTCCATTCTCTACCGGATAAAAACTCTCAAACTCAACCCTTGTGGAAACTCCATCGATCATGACCGTTCCGGGAACTTCATAAATGATTTCGCCTTCTGTATTGATCAGATAAACAGGGTTTCTTTTTCTTTCTCCCCTTCCCAGGACCCAGGCTCTGTTTTCACTGAAACCGTAATCGCTCTCAAATTTCCTGACAGCATCACTGTTGAGCGTAAAAATCTGATATTCCGCTTGCTCTTCCGGTTCGTCTGCCGACGCTCCGCAGCAGCAGGTGGAAAGCAGGAATAAAATCGCCAGTATAAGCGCTGCCCAGAGTCCACTGCCATGACGGTATTTCTTTTCTCTGATTTCCTGCTTCCAGTTGTATTTTTCACTGCTTTCCCTGTGTGCCATCTGCCATTTCTCCTTTCATTGTAAACTGGTTCCCGGTATCGCAGGAACTGGTTTTGCGCTTCAACAATACTATCATTGATCATTCGTTCTGTAAATCAGATGTTCCCGGGAGCTGTTCCGCGCTCGTCAGCATATGTTCAAATGCTTCATTAATGCCTGCCCTGTCCTCATTGGAACCATACAATATCACATAAACAGCACCACTCATGCCAGGTACGGGATTAGCATAAGTCGCATACACAAACGGGTTACCGTTATTTGTAACAACTTTCTTTTGATCGTATGTTGCGGAATAACCCCCGATCAATATATCATCCTTTTCCGACGGAGTATATTCCTGGTTGTCCATAAAGAATTGGATTTGCAGATTTCCATTCACCCAGACAAAATTATCTTCGCTGCTGTGATCCGTATCTATTTTAAAGCCCTCCGGCAAAATGTATCGAACCCCACCATATTCCTGAATTCGTATTTTAATGTCGGCGGGAACCGGTGTGGATGAGCTTTGGAGATTTTCGTCCGAAACTCGATCAGTATTCCGGTTTAAAAGGACTGCGCATACCATCAGCAGGATAATTGCCGTTATACAGACAGGCAGTAACCATTTCTTCTTCTGCGTTGCTGGTATTTTCGTTTCCGGTTGAAGACCCTTCAGCGCTAGCATCATTGCGTCTGGCTTATCATACCGGTCCTTCGGATTGAATTCGCAGGCTTTCAAAATCACTTTCGCCAACTTTTCATCAGCGTCAACAGGCGCTGGAAGCTTTTCCCCCTGCATCCGCAGGCTCATGGCCTGTTCCCGGTCCTGATGGGTGATGATCTGTTTCTCCGGATCGATAAAGGGATCCCGGTTTCGGTTCGCCAGCTTGTATAGAATGATCCCCGTGGAATACAGATCCGCCCGGGTGTCATACGGCTTTCCGTGGAAAACCTCGGGCGCCATATAGCTGAAAGTGCCTTTGGAGGAATAGGTGCTGACCGTCCGGTCCAGAGCCTTCGCAATTCCGAAATCACCGAGCTTAAACTGTCCGCTTTCCGTCACAAACAGGTTTTCCGGTTTAATGTCCCGGTGCAGTATTCCATGTTCCGCACAGACGCTCAACGCCTCGCACAGGGAAATCCCGATCTGAATGATCTCTTCTCGTGAAAAGGAATGTGTCAGCGCATAATCGTCAAAAGGCTGGAGGTACTCCATGCGGATGTAGATCCTCCAGCCAAGTCCATCATTCAGTTCTTCAACAATATGATCCTGGATCGAAACAATATGGGTATGTCCCTGCAATCGGTACATTGCCCGAATTTCATTGGTGTATCCGTCCACCATTTCCTTCAGGTTCCGGCGCAGCTCTTCTTCTGTCTGAAATTCCCGACGCAAAGAAAGCAGCTCCGACCGTTCGGACGGAACATGGATCACTTTTATGGCGCTGACCGCTGTGACGCCACCGTTTTCTTTTTCGGCCCGGTATACGCGGCCGTAAGCGCCTTCCCCAAGTTCCTCGGTAATGTGCCAGTCCTGCCATGCCCGGGGCAGTTTCATTTCAGCCATATCGCTTCTCCCGTCTTAAGCAGAAGATGCCAGCGGCAGAAGCCTGCCGCTGGCGACTCATCAGGACACAGGTGATCAATTACCGGAGTTGAATGTAGTACTCTGTTTCCGTATCTTTAGGCATCTTAATGGTCAGATAAAGCGGTACATCCGTTCCAACCAGTTCTTCCGGTATTTCAGCGATGAAATCACATAATGCGTACGCGTTCTGTGTGTTGCTAAATGATTTTGTTGTCCCGGCAATCTGCAGCAGATAGTTATTCGAATGTGAATTGCAGTCAACAGTCTCATGCAGACAAGCCTCTTGAGAAATCTCGTTCTTATCCCCTTCGATGAAAGCTGTTGTAAGATAGGCTTTTTGGTTGCCATCAACCACAGTTCCTTCAACACGATCAATGTATACCCAGCCACCACCCGTGTCACCACGACCGGAGGGACTATTATATCTGATCGCAACCTTGACATGCAGAAGTTTTGTTCCAGGCAGTGCAGTATACTTCAATGAATATTCCGCAGGTTCTTCCGCCTGTACGGCGTCAGTAAACTCCCAATCCCGAATGGTAAAGCCAGACAATGCGCCTGCCTCTATCGGTGAATACGGAAAGACTCGCTGCCCGGATGGAACAGTATATTCCTGCTTTGTTGTTTGCAAAGCAGTGCTTTCGTTTGCAACTGTCTCCGCTGTTTCTGTCTGCTCCGTTTCGGTCTGTGTTCCAAAATGGGGTGCAGGTACATTTTCCGCCAGTGCTGCACTGCTCAGCATCAGGATCAGGGCTACGATCAGGGTCAGGAACTTCTTCATGGGTTTTTCCTCCTCTTTTTTATTTCTTCATCAACCGTTTCTCTCCGGCTGACACTGAAAGCTTACACCAACGAAAAATCCCTCTGTAAAACGGATGTTCCTTCCATCTGTTCCGGCTGAATGAAGTCACATCATGCCAAAGAAGGCTTTGATAACATTTGTCAAAAAAGCTTCATTTACAACCCAAAATTGTAGCACCAAACACCATTTTACGCAAGTACGTACACACGCATGCGTACAAATGAATACACTCCTCTCAGGATCGAAAGGAGTGGTGGGCGTGACGGTGAAACAGGCCACAGTGCTGCGTTTCCGGGAAATAATGGAAGAACGATCCATGACACCGAATGAGCTGGCTAATCTGTCCGGAGTAACGCCTTCCACAGTCTACAGCATGCTGGATGACAGACGGAAGGAACTTTCTATCAACGTCATTAACAAACTGTGTGGAGGAGTCGAAATCCGCCTGGCGGATTTTTTCGACTCGCCACTCTTCGATGAACTGGATCTGGAGCTTGATCCGCCGGCCCATGAACAGCCATTTTTCGATTAATAGTATCGTTCTGCTTTATAACCGGCTTTGGCGGTCACTTTGCAGCAGTAAGTCGGATCTAAAGACAGGCTTTTCAGCTTGCCATCATCGCCATAGCAGTAGACGGTAACCCACGCGTGAGGCGTACGGCCGTAAGTGCCAACAACGAGCATGGCATGAATGCCCTGTGACCGGAGCATGGTACACATGATGGCTGCCAGGTCCTGGCAGATGCCGGTCCCGGTTTCCCAGGAACCATCAATGTCGGGGAGAATATCTTTAAGCGTTCCCGCTTTGACGTCTCCGGCTTTGAACCAGTCGTAGCTGAAATTCCTTTTCATGAAATTAAATACAGTCATGGTGATTTCATACTCACCGGTCAAATCAGCACAAAGCTCATCAGCGTACTGCACCGCGGCAGTTTCAGCGGTGTAATTCACCCATTGGTTTGGATACAAGGTGTAGCCGAGCTTGTCCTTCATTTTAACAGTAAAGGAGATTTCACCGTCTTTCTGATACTTTGGGCCACTGATTTGGCGATACAGCGAAACGGTGTATTTACCGTTGCCGTACTGAAGCGGCAGAATTTCTTCGTTACCGTCTGTGTTCAGATTGTAATGAATTTTAGCGGCGCCGTCGAAAGAAATTGCAATCTTCAGACGATGACTGGATTTGGGTGCTTTCACGATGATGTAGCCATCGGACGCGTGGGAATGATCTATAGTCAGGGAACCATACGTCTCGGGTTTGCCGGTCTCCGGAAAACAGGAAGTTTTCGTTCCGGTCATCACGTCAGCGTTGGCTGGTACAATTGAGAATATCATGCTTTGGATTGCCAGAGAAATCAGAAGAACTGCTTTCAGGATAAGCTTGATTGTTTTCATGGAAAGATCCTCCTGTGCTAATTGTTTTCAGCGGATAATCATTGGGACTGTTTCCGTTTTTTCTCCCGCTGGTTCGTTGCGATGTAAAAATAGCGTAGAGGATACTTTCAATGTAAAATGAATGTTTCCAAGGCCAATTAGAAGGCATTCTCTCTGGTATAGAAATGTACAATGAACTATAACTGGTCTGCTGGAAAAGCAAACCATTTTTTCGGTTTGATTGGAATAAGACAGGTTGCATAAAAGATTGTTTTTGAAGCGAGGTGGCCAAATAATGAGCGCTTTATTGGCATGTAAAGTGTGAATAACTTCACCAGTTGCGTTCTATCAAAATTGCATTATACTTTTAATGTAGAGGGACTCCTCTACAAAAAAACATACCAACACTAACTTTAAATGCGCTATGAATATTGATATTGTTTGGTTTTATTTACGTATTGTCTCCTGGTTCGTTCCCCCTCGGAGAGCCAGTTACCCTGACTTTAAGTAAGGGTATAACTGGCTTATACCCCTACGGAGAGCCCCGGGACAACCTAAAGGAGAAAACACAGTGGATAGACCCATCGCATATATCTTGAGAAAGAAGAATGCTACAAACAGAAGGAGGCGAGCGCTATGGCGCACGTAGATAAATACTCGCGGCAAGAATTACGCCGGATTTTGAAAGAAACATACAGAGAATATGATGATCCAAGCAAGTACGAGAATGCTGTAGATATTTCAAGATCGCATCTCAATTACAACATGAACGAAAGCATCCATGGGAGTTATGACTTCATGAACACGCTGGATGATCGTGTGGAAGATATTATTAATAATGAGATGGACGGAAAGCCGCCAAGGAACATGCCAAAGTTCGGATCCTGGGTGATAACCTGCCCGAGGGAACTGACTGTGGAAGCAACCGGCAGCGACATGCCAGCACGAACTTTTTTTGAAGAGGTTTGGAGCTTCTGCTGCCAGCGATACGGGGAGAAAAATGTCATCGACGGAGTGGTACACATGGACGAAACCACACCGCATATGACGGTGTATATTGTTCCGGAATGCACGAGCCGAAAGAGCGGTAAACATACGATCAGTGCGGCGACTGTTTTCCAAAGGCAGGAGCTTCAGGCCTTCCATGCGGATCTGGATAAACGGTGTGAACAAGTATTTGGCCGGAAGCATTTGGTGACGCGATCAGAGGAAGAGAAAGCCGAAAATCCATATAGCCAGAAGATGCTGGATTTCAAGCAAGGCCGTCAGGCTGATGAAGCGGCTATGGATGCTTTCCAGTTGATTGTGGAAGAAGCTGCGGAACAGGGAAATTCGATTATCCAGGAAGCCAAGAAAAAGGCAGCTGAAATGATAAAAAACGCAGGAGAAAAAGCGAAAGCATTTGAAGAGAAGCAAATGAACGAGGCAACTGAAAAGATTGATACCGCAAATGACAAGCTAAATGAGCTGAGAAAAGAAGCAATCAGAATTAAAGAGGAAGTAGAACGCGGGTTTGGAAGTATTGAAGATGAAATGATATTGTCGATGGTTGAAGAAACTGGACAACGTGACGAACTCATACTTAAATATAAACGTCGTTTCCCGGAACAATTGCACCAGGATACGGAACGTGTAAAACGTGCAAAAGCTGTAGCGGTGGAAAGAACTCGAGATCTTCACAGCTTTGATGACATAATAAGAATACGTCCGATAAATTCGATGGGGCAGGGTATTGAATTATGGGATGATGATTATGATCCATTGAATGTTGCAATATCAAAGCGTCACTCTGAACAATCAGATTATGAGGTAGGATGAGGCTTGTTTATGATAGTTTCATCCTGCGATTTTGGAAAAAATACTGGTCCAGCTCCAAGCAGAAGTCAGCGACCTGATGACGCTGAGTGTCATCGCCGGTGAAAATAGGCGGCAACCCTTCTCGTGCCGCCAGTCGGTTTATAAGCTTGGCGTCACCAATCGCTTTTTCGTGGGCGCTATGCCGATCTCCATCGTAACTTGTAATCGCATCCCTGTATTCCTGGCCGTCCAGGCTGTTGCCTTGAAGCAGGAGCTTTGTTTCTCCTGTGACAACGGTATCTACATAACGATGAAATGCTTCCATAGCTTTAGTTACGATATCAAAGTCTTCCCGAGCATCAGGATCATTACTGGTGGAGAGCCGGCGAATAAGATCTTTCAGTGCGTTTTCATTCAAGTATTTCTTTTCCATCTGCTGCCTCCTGCGTTTATATACTGTAGTAATTTTTCGATTTGAGATGGCGTTTTCCCTGTATAAAGGAAAGGAACTCCCGAACAGCGGAAGTTCCATACAGTCATTGTACTATCTTTTCACGCGATAATCGATATCGGAGTGCTGAATCATACTGTAGGTCTGATCACCTGCGACAATAATATGATCGAGGACCAATATGCCAACCTCGTTCAACAAGCGCTGAAGCTGGATTGTGGAGGAAATGTCCTCCGGGGATGGGGCACAGGTTCCACCAGGATGATTATGCGATAATAGCACGCTATGGGCGTTGTAATTCAACGCTGTTTCCATGACAAGTCTGGGGTATGCGCTGACTTCGGCAAGGCTTCCAGTTGAGATTCGCCGACGGCCCAGAATCTTGCATTGGGCGTTCAGCGCAACAACGAAGAAATTTTCGATACGTTCACCGGCGAGTAGGCTTAGACAGTAGGTCTCCGCCTCACGAGAATTACCGATCCGATCCGGAACCGCCATCGCGCACCTTTGCCAAACCCGCGCCATTGGCACCATAAGAGAGATGAGGCTTGCCCTTGTTTTATTCATCCCGTCAACACTCAAAAGCTGTTCCGGTCGGGCTTCCAATACTGCTTTGAGACTTCCGAAGGTGTCGAGGAGCCGGGCAACCAGACCCGCGCTGTCTTTTGTGCCAGGAGCATATGAGAGAACGGATGAGAGGATTTCGGAATCTGTGAAATTATCAAAGCAACGTTCGTTCAGGAGCCTTTCCCGAAGGCGAAGAACGTTTGTGCGGTCGTCCCGTTTCGGCTGTTCAGCGACGAATGTAAGCTGTTCAAATACAGTGTCCATATAACAAAATCCTCCTCATCGATTTTTGTTTCCCGGGTGCTCATTTACACCCGCAAGGATGACGAGAACGGCAGCCGTTTTCATAAGGTGGTTTGTTTTTGGAACAGGAATATAAAAAAGGTGCTGTCTCCAATATTTGAAGACAGCATCTTTCGTTTGGGCAAGCGGGTCAAAGGACATACATATCGCTGCAGGGATCTTCAAAAATGTGCTCATCCAAAGCAGCTTGAAGTCGTTTCATTATCCCTCTGCCACCTTGACCAGAAGCAAAGGCTTCTTCTGATAAGATACGCAGCTTATTCTCCGGCACAGTGATATGAAGTTCAGTGGTGTCGCACAGTGTCTTTACCGTTTGCTCTGCGATTGCAAGCATCATCGCGGGGCTGACCGGATCCATGACCAATGGTGTGAGACGTCCGCAAATTTCCGGCATCATACCAAAGTCGGCAAGGTCTTCTACTTCTACAGTAATCTCAGAGACGGTCTCAGCGGCAGATGAAGCAGCAGATGAGAAACCTATGCTTCTGCGTTCGGCTTGTAGGCGCTTTTTCTCGCGGAGTGCTGTAAAGGCGCCCATGCATATCACTGTGATCTTCTGTGTATCTACAGTGAAAGGCTTCCCATCATCCCCGGAAAGCTTAATGATCTGGTGATCCAATGTTGTGAGTAGCTGCTCTTGGACAAGGTCTGACACGCTCCAGGAGCCGCCGGAACTGCCGCCAGCGTAACGTTCAGAGCACGCTTTATCGAATTCATCAAGAAACAGGATGCAGCCGTTTGGCATACTGACGCCTCGCAGGATATCACCAAGCTTGACCCCGCCCTTCCAACCACTGGCGTTCAGTTGCGTGCAATCAACGGAGCGGACAAAATCAGCACTATGATGGGCACCAAGATTGGCGAGAGCAAAGCGTTGCACAGATCTCATGAGTTCACTCTTGCCGCAGCCAGTCGAGCCTATTAGAAGCAGATTCCTTTTAGGACGTAGAGGATAGTGCCAGTGTGAATACAGGACAGAAGCGACTGCGTTGACAGCGGCATCTTGTCCGACCATTCCGCCGTCAGTGTGGAGCCATTCTGCGATATCGCGCGGCGTATATTTTGCCAGGCTCTGGTATGCAATGGAGTTGTGGACAGGCATATCAAGGCCGCCGGCAATCTGTTGCATCATATGATTATACAGGCCTTGTTCACCAATTGCGCCCATGATCTCATCTCCTTTCATCAGTGAAAAAGTTACCGCTGTGCAGCAAGAGGAACTACACAGCGGTTGGGAAGCCCGAATAGCTATCAGACCGGTTGACATTTTTCAATGTCGCGGATAATGCGGTCAGCTGTTTTGGTGATCGCCGTGATGCTGGCTTTCAGCTCATCAAGCGCCTGAGACTTTGACCAGTTGGCAACATAGCCAAAGCTATAGTCAGATGTGTCCAGACCAAGGTATTTGCTGACACAGTAGCTGACGGATTCCGCGCGGACCTCACGGGTTCGCTGATCCGTCTCTTTGTCCGAGCTGAACTTGTTGTCGAGCCAGGCATGAGCGATTTCATGCAACAGGCACCGGATACGCATTGCTTCAGACAACGAAGGCTTGACGACAATGCGGTTCTCACTGTTGTTGAAGAAACCGTTGGCGTTGCCATCAAATTCTTCAAAAACCACGGCGCAAGGTGCAATGCGCTGGAGCATATCCAGAACGCTTTGCCCGTCTGCGATTTCAGCATCAACAGGTGTGCAGGGGCTTTCCGGAAGGGGTTCGCCTTCGGTCTGGCTGACGTCGAAGCAATAGCCCAGGTGAAAGCCGACCTGCTGATGAGTCGTGCCGTCTTCGTGCTGCACCTCGTACGTATGCGGGCAGATGATTTTGATTCCTTTTTGGCCGTGGGTCACGATCCGGTTATGCTTTTTCCAGTCGGTATAACTACAGACAAGGGAAGCATCAGGCCGCTGAAGGTAAATAGCAATCGTGTTATTGACGCTGTAGGAATGAAAACGACTCAGAAAGGACAGGTAGTCCTTCCACTTTTTGCTGGTGAACAGCTGCTTTACGCCCGCGTTCAGTTCTTCAATGTAATTCTTTGTTTTTTCACTCATCATTTTCACTCCTTTTGCTGTGCTTTTTTGCAAAGACACACTCGTTATTTTCTAAAAACAGATAATGGGGCGGTGTGGGGCGGTGGAATGCGGCGATTTTTCCGCCTCGCTTCCGCCTTTGTTTTTCAATGGGTTGAGCCATTTCTACGCCCTCAAGGCGGTGCTTTTGTCAGCTTCTTATATATACAAAATCGATATAATCCATATTGCTTTTTTCTCTCTATATATTTTTATGAATGGAATTTGTTAAAATACCGCCTTTAGGATATAAATAACAATAAAGCCTTATAAATCAAAGGGTTACCAGGGCGGTAAGACTACCGCTTTTTTCCGCCCTTTTCCGCTTTTTTTGATTATTTCCGGTCGGGGGATGAGGTCGGGCTCTCTTTTTCTGTATGTTGTGGCGATATTTCTACAAATAAAAAACCGCCGAGAGGATGTTCCCCTCGGCGGTGGTTCTGATATCTCTTCGTCACGCTATCTCTTGTTCTTCTTCGCTTTGTGCTCCTGTTGTAGGCACTACGCTGTCGAGAACCATGTTCGCTCCTGCTACGAAATAGTCACTATACTTCACCCTCGGCCTTCCTGCTTTTATCCAGTCTTCCTTTGTTGGCCTGTCGTTCGGGTTTAGGTGATTATAGTAGAAGTCGTTCGCGTGTTCGAAGAACCAATGGGCGAGCCATTCTCCGTAATATTGCGTTTCCTCTTCTGGTGATGTGGCTGTGAGCTCCTGTACTACGGCTCCATCGCGGTCGAGATAAGCTCCGGTGAATTTCTTTCCTTGCGTCCATTCCGACTTGTAGTGTCCAAACCCATCTTCGCTGATTACTCCGACAAATTGCCCGATGTTTCTACGCCCTTTGTTCATATTGAGTTTGATCTCTGCGAGGTATCTCTCCGCGGGGAGCTTCTTTTTGAATTTCACGCCCTTGGTGTTGTTTTCGATGAGCTTCCAGCCTGGGTGGCAGGTATCTATCCATTCGCCGACCCGACGAGCAAATTCTCCGGAGGGAACCCCGCCGCCTCTGTGGTTCGTTTGTTGGCACCAGAGCCTGTAGTGGTCGAATACGAAGTCGAGAATGTGTCTGTCTCCGAGTACGGTCGAGCCCCATTCGTTCATGTATTCATAAACTGTGTTCCGCTCAGTTCGTACTTCTGAGAGATTTTTTTCTCCGCGTGCGATTGCTTCCGGGTTGTAGTCCGTAATCGCTCCGAGTGAAAGCGCCTTATATAGTACGTATTCGCGAACCTCTTTCCGAAGAACCCAGTCGTCTGAGATGTAGCGGCGGTCGATTTTATTCCCGTCTTTGTCGAGCTCTGTCGTGAACCGTTTCGGGAACATGATGGCGAATACTCCTCGCCAGGAGGCGGCGTCGTTGGTCTGTAGTTTGAGTCCGCCGTTCACCGCTTGCACGAACGGGGCGAGGATTTTTACATCTACCATTGGGAGGCATTTCCTGTCGATTGTGAGTGGGTCGTGTCTCATGAGGGCCTTCCACCTGTCGGTGCCGCTGATTCCCGCATCGCCCGCCTTGTCATTTGATTTGCTCTCGTTTCCGAAGATAGCGAGTACGAGATTTTCCAACCCTTGTAGTCCGAATTGCTTATCGCAGAGTACGTCTATATTCCGGAATACTGCGAGCTTGTTCGTGATGAGGTCAATTACCGCCGCGATGAGCCTCAGGAAGGTGCTTTTGCCGCCACCGCCGTTTCCGAGCCGCGTTCCATCTGTGAGGATCGGGTTCTGGTTGAGTCCGGTTCCTCTGATACAGGCATTCGCGAGTTCCCAGAGGGCTCTAATCGCCGCGTTCTTTCCTTCGCCTTCTTCGGTCATCTCTGCGAGCCCCTTGTCCACGCTCCAGGAGTAGCCGTCCGGGGCTGTGAGCGTGATGCTTGTCGCGTTCGGGTTCCAGTCTGTTGCGAGCTTGTATACAAACCCGACGTTCTTATATTTCCGGGTGTAGCTCTCGTTTTCCGTTCCATCGTCGTTGAGATACGGCTCGAACTCAAAACCTGTCGCCGCCCATTCGGTCTTCTCCGGGTTGGTAAAA
>OCTW011495260.1_pt1 | contig 16699 bp, 15 predicted proteins | sample 1539671 | NCBI WGS metagenome assembly OCTW01 (sample SAMN02144230, study PRJEB22623) | gut metagenome | biome: sheep rumen | host: Ovis aries | place: New Zealand
CAATCTTCAATTAGAGGTGCTTCGTTCGACTTGCATGTGTTAAGCACGCCGCCAGCGTTCATCCTGAGCCAGGATCAAACTCTCATGTTATATGTTGTCATTCGTCACACGAATGACTACACGCGGAGCCCCCATCGACGAAGTCGATTAAAATGGGCGACGCTCCTTGTGTTATAATCCTCTCAGAACAAAGCCAGGCTTTATTCTTCTTTACTGTGTCTACTTAGTAGACTTAAGGTTTTCCTTAATTAAGGAATTTCAGGTTTACATCTTGAATAGGTTATGCTTTATTTCACTATTTAGTTTTCAATGTTCGTTGCGCTGACGCAACTCTGATATAATATCATTTACAAATTGCCTTGTCAACAACTTTTTAAAAAAATCAAAAGATTTTTTCGAATAGAAAATCCATTCAGAAATAAAACATGTACTGGATGGATTTCCGACGCAGAGGGTGGGATTCGAACCCACGTGCCCTCTCGGACAAACGGTTTTCAAGACCGCCTCGTTATGACCTCTTCGATACCTCTGCATAAATAATTTAATTGTCTGTGCTTTAGGCACGCAAGTTATTGTAACACAGCAAATTAAAAGCTGTCAACAACCTTTTTACAAAAATCACAAATTGTTCAATAACTGCTCTCCAATCGCTATATCTATAGGCGTTGTAACCTTGATATTATCATATGAAGACTCAATCATTACAGATTTTACACCCGAAAATGCTTCTACCACCATTGCGTCATCTGTTACACCATCGGTTTCACCAGACTCAATCATCCTCTCATAACTATCATATGCGAGGCTTAGTTCGAAGCATTGTGGCGTCTGAGCCATCCAAAGAGTTGTTCTGTTAGGGTTTTCTACAATGACATCAGAAGAATCCACAACCTTAATTGTGTCCTTCACAGGCATGCCGGCTATACACGCTTTATTTATCTTAACATTTTCCATACATCTGCGAATTGTATCCTGATCCACAAAAGGTCTTGCGCCATCATGAATCATAACATAATCAGCCCCAAGATTATTTACCACCTTCAGACCGTTATATACAGAATCATATCTCTCGTCTCCGCCGGATACAATATCATCTACTTTATTAAGATTGTATTTGTCAACAATTTCTGTCCTAACATAATTTATATCGGACGAACCTGTAACAATTATAATAGAATCAACATCCGATTCTTCAAAAGCTTTAATAGAATAATAAAGAATAGGCCTGCCTTTAATTTCCATATATTGTTTTGGAATATCTGAACCCATCCTTTTGCCACGACCAGCTGATAAAACTATAGCCACAAACTTACTCATACTCTATTCCCCCAACTTAAGATAAGGAATTGCATCAAGCTCTAAGCCATCCCTTTTACCATTAATATATTCGTAGTATCCAGCACAGCCAATCATTGCTGCGTTATCTGTACATAGAATTTTAGATGGACAGAAGAATTCTATTCCTCTTTTGTCAGATTCTTTCTTCATAGCATTTCTGAATGTTTCGTTACTTGCAACACCGCCAGCTATAGCAAGCCTCTTTGCCCCATATTCCTTACATCCAAGCATAGCATGAGATACAAGTGCATCAACGACTGCATTTTGAAATGATGCTGCAACGTCAGGCACATTCACTTCTTCGCCTTTCATCTCTACGCTGTTTAGATAATTAAGAGTAGCAGACTTAAGACCACTAAAACTGAAATCATATACATTGTCATTTACAACAGCTCTAGGAAGCTCTACAGCATTAGGATTTCCCGACCTGGCTGCTGCCTCAATCTTCGGTCCACCTGGATAACCCAAACCTATTGCTCTTCCAATTTTATCAAATGCTTCACCCGCTGCATCGTCTCTGGTACGTCCAAGTATTTCATACTCTCCATACTCTTTAACATTTACAAGATGTGTATGACCTCCTGACACAACAAGACACATAAAAGGAGGTTCAAGTGATGGGTACTCAATATAATTTGCACAGATATGCCCCTCGATATGATGAACACCCACCAGTGGTATATTCTTAGCATAACTAATGGCCTTGGCAACAGATACCCCCACCAGCAAGGCTCCCACCAGCCCCGGACCTCTTGTTACAGCAATAGCATCTATATCGTCTAATGTCATCCGGGCTTCTTCTAACGCCTGTTCTATTACCTGATTAATTCTTTCAATATGTTTTCTACTTGCAATCTCTGGCACTACCCCACCATACAAAGTATGAATTGGAACCTGTGTCGAAATAATTGAACTTATTACTTCTCTACCATTTCTTACAACAGCTGCCGCTGTTTCATCACAAGACGATTCTATTCCAAGAATAGTTATATCTTCATTTAACTTACACATTTAACATCTTCCCATTTATTACTCAACATAGTTATACGGAAAAAGGCGTTTCTTCCTGAGGCACCTTTTCAAAAGTAAGAATCTTCCACTTGTTCTGCTTATCTTTTCTTAAGCAAAACTTCTGATAAGTCCTCGTAAAATTGTTACCTTCTTTGCCAAAGTAATATGAATAAACGTAAGCACAATCATATCCATTAACATTCTTATAAGTAATATCAGAACTTTCACATACTTCAGAAGAAACAATGCTCCTTTGTCTCTCTTGATTCTCTTTCATTTCTGATTCTAATCTCTTATAGAAATCCTTCTGTGGATTAAGCTTTAGTAAATCATCATCAAGAAGTTTTCTTTCCTGATCGCCAATGTCTTCTAGCTTAACATCTCCAAGGTCATTATTATATATAACAGTAGCTATTCTGTTATACCATTTCACTACAGCACGCGGAGATTCTGGATAATTCTTGTCAAAATCAGTAGTTTCAATTATCTCAGCCTCGGTTAACTGTTCATCCTGTTCAGCAGGCTTACTATTCTTATGATTAAGATACAGGAAATAACCTACAACTAGGGCAGCACATATTAAAGATACAATTCCCACTCTGATAACAATTTTAAGTTTATTATTCATCTTCCCCCTCCTTATATGCTAGTTCCTTCTTCTTACCATCCTTACCAAGATGCGAATCATAGAATATCTCTCTAACTTCTTTCATATATTGTCTTGGATTCATAAGTGACGGGCTGAAATGCGTAAGCCATAACTCTTCCACATTTGCATCCTTAGCAATCTGAGCCGCTTCATAAAACGTCATATGTTTCTTGTCTTTGGCGCTTTGAAGCTTCTCCTTCTCTCCATACATCCCTTCACATATAAACAAATCTGAACCCTGTGCTGCATCTACAATAGCATTACATGGTCTTGAATCAGTGGAGTATGTAACTTTAATTCCCCTGCGTTCTGGGCCCATAACCATATGGGGCTCATAAGTAGTCCCATCTATAACTACTGTTTCTCCATGCTGCAATTTATTCCAATAATTAACTGGAATATTTAACTCTTTTGCCTTTAATGCATCGAATTTGCCAAGCCTTGAAATGCTAATGCTATATCCATAACAAATCACATTATGATTAACTCTAAATGCATTAATGGTATATCCGTTAATTATAATAGTTTCGTTCTTTTCTTTTAATTCACGAAAATGCAACTCAAAAGGCAATCCTCCTGCTATTACAAGAAGAGACTTTACAACCTTTTCAAGGCCACGGGGTCCAACTAACAAAACCGGTTCTGTTCTATCAGCATTTGCCATAGAAAGCAGCATACCCGGAAGACCACTTATATGATCTGCGTGGTAGTGTGTAAAAAGAATTACATCAATGGGATTAGGACTCCATCCTGTTTCCTTAAGCGCAATCTGCGTTCCTTCACCACAGTCAATTAATATATTGCTTCCATTATATCTTGTAAGCAGACTTGTAAGCCATCTGTTAGGCAACGGCATCATACCTGCCGTCCCCAGCAAACATACATCTAACATATTATCTCCCTTATAAATCCATGCACATTTTGATTGAAGCTTCAACAGGAGCGCTGTAGAAACCTTCTGTTACCTCATATCTTCTAAATCCCATTTTCTCATATAACGATATTGCAGCATCATTAGACTCTCTAACATCAAGAAAAACCTGCTGGGCTTTCGCAAAACGTGCAATCTCGAACACTCGATTCAGCAAACTATATGCAACCGAATGCCTTCTATATTCATGGGTGACTGCAACTCTTATAAGCTCCGCATCTTCATACATACACTTTATAATTGCATACCCGATTAATTCTTCATTATCTTTTGCAACAACCATCTTATAAAAAGGACTTTCGAAACAAGAGTAAAAAGAATTCTTACTCCAGGCATCACTAAAACACTCTTTCTCTATGGAAACAATGGAATCCAAATCTTCTATGGTTGCATTTATCATTTTTACATTATGTAAATTCTCCATCGCTAGGCTCCAGTATATTCTTTCCACTATCAAGCCTTTCTCTTTCTGCCTGAGACAGCTTAAGATATCTGGGGCGGTGTAATGCCGGGCTCTCAACCTCACCCTGTCTAAGATATTCAATCCCCAGGCTCGCAACACTTGATGCTTTATTCATATTGATATGTGCCGGTGCAAAATCAGCTTTATTCTCCAGTCTCTCAATAATTAAGTCATGATATAATTTGATGCCATCCCCCAGAAATAGCACTTGAGAATCATTATCATTTAGCATTTCACATATAAAAGACAACAATTCATTAATATCCATTACAGCTTGTGGCTTAACAGTATGCATAGATGAGTCTTCAAATCTGTACAAACCTGTATAGACCTGCTTCCTTCTAGCATCCATTATTGGACATACCAAGCCGGATGCGCCCCACATATTATATGCCAATCCATCAATTGTAGGGACAGAGACTATGGGTTTGTTAAGTGCCATCCCCAAACCTTTTGCTGTGGATGAACTTATGCGAAGCCCTGTATAAGAACCAGGCCCTGACGCAACAGCAATTGCATCAATTGACTCCAAATCAAGTTCTAATCTCTTCTTCAACTCATCTAACATAGGCATTAACGTCTTAGAATGAGTTCTTTTATGATTAATTGTATACTCCCCCAGGAGTATGTCATCTTCTACCAGCGCTACACTTGCCACAAGTCCGGACGCTTCAAATCCAAGAACTTTCATGTTTGTTCTACCTGACTTTCTACTGTAATTCTTCTATAATCAAATCCCTTATCCATGTCTTTATCAATTCTAATACTAATAGCATCTTCGGGAATAATGTCCAAAATAAGATTTGCCCATTCTATGAGACTTACGCCTTCTCCATAGACATAATCTTCAAATCCCACTTCATACATTTCTTCAGAGTCGCCTATTCTATACACATCAAAATGATAAAAAGGCATCTTATCGCCTTCATACTCTTGTACTATTGTAAAAGTAGGACTATTAACCCATTCTTTTACTCCCATGCCTTCGGCAAAGCCCTGGGTAAATACTGTCTTGCCCACTCCCAAATCTCCTATTAGGCAATAGACCTGTCCTGCTTTAGCCTCTTCACCTAGTTTCTTAGCAAAGTCTCTTGTTTCATTTTCACTAAAACTCTCTATTATCATTCTATTTTTCCAATCTAAAACCCGCGAAGTTTAAAGCCTTCTACTTTACTCTTCAAAGCATCAATTATTTCTTTTTCTTTATCAGTAATCTGTTCTAGGGGGATAATATAAGCACTCACTCTGTTTGTATAAATAAGAATTAAAGATTTCGTCTTCACCACCTTATATATGTCCGCCCATGGAAGTAGCGTTTCGTCTTCTTCTGTAGCCACAGGTGATTGGATATTAATCTCTTCATCTGAGAATATAAATGTAAGTGGCTCTCTAAAAACATCCGACTTAGCAATGACCTGTTTTGATCTAAGATACAGCGCAATTGGTATATACAGAAGAAATGCTATTGCCAAAGCAATAAATAAAACTTTATAAACCAAAGACAGGGAATCGAATTTCCATATAAAAACAAAGACAACCAAAGCTGCACAAATAATACTGAGAATCCCCTGCATCCCTGAGTATGCATTTCTCAAGTTGTATTTGTATAAATCTTTGGTCGTCATTTTAACATCAAATTTCAGGTTCATAATGTAACAAAGGCAAAATGCCTCTTCCTTTCTAAATTATGTTCCTAGAAATTATAACATTTGATTAAGTAAAATAAAAGTGCAGACAATTATCTACTTATTAACCTTTAATAAACTTTGATAATGGCTTATACACAAGCATACTTATACCAACAGAAATCATACCCTTGATAAATGTAAATGGCAAATTAAAGATTAATAAAGCCTGCATAAGCGATTTAATTTCAAATAAATGCGGTCCTACACCTGTATCTGCAACTTCCCAGCAAATAGCATTATACATTGCAAGGCAAGTTTCAAGGGAACCATCAAAGTAAGCCTTGATATATACAGGATATACCAGAAAATAATTAGAGAAAATACTAATCACTCCCATTGCAAGAGCACCTATTAAACCTGCGACAAAAGCGTTCTTCTTTGTCTTTTTTCTCTGATAAATAAGACCTGATACCAGAACAAATGCTCCACCAAGAATAAAGTTAGACAATTCTCCGATAAACATTGACTGTGATACAGCAAGATGAAGTAAATTCTTAACAAGCTCAATAATTACACCCCATACAGGACCTAAGGCAAATGCACCTATCAGTGCAGGCAAATCTGAAAAATCGAATTTGACAAAGCTTGGCATAATTGGCACCGGAATCTCAAGATACATGAGAATGAATGCAACTGCTGAAAGCATTCCCGTAACAGCAAGCTTCCTTGTTGAAATAATTTTTCCCTTTTGTTGTGTTTTTTGTTCCATTGTTCTCTCCATAACTCCTTCTTTCTTTCGAGACAAAGAAAACCCCAGAGATTAACTCTGGGGTCATTGTTTCTACTAGAGTAAAATGCAAAATCTATCTATTAATAAATCTGCATATTCGCCATTACCATGTAACAGCATCTCCTTCCATCCAGACTTTACTGTCGGCACTGGAATCTCACCAGTTCATGTAATACGTATTATGTATCACTCGCGGACTTACTAATATAATTAGAACACCGCCGGTCGGGAATCACACCCTGCCCCGAAGATTATATTTTATGTATTTTAGTATATTAATTACTTCCACAGGTGTCAAGTATTATTTTATGACAATTCCATCAAAGAAGTTATTTCTTTTTACGAAGCCTTTTTTACTTCCCGTCTTAGTATTCTTTGCAGAATTATTATTTCTCTTATAGCTTTCATTTCTCTTACCATTAGGCTTATTGACAGTATTCTTGTCTTTCTTAGAAGATTTAATTTTATGGGAGATATTATTTCCACCTGTCTTCATAGTAAGTTGAATACGTTTCTTATCGAGATCAACAGACAGCACCGATACTTCTACCACATCTCCAACACTGACAGCTTCAAGCGGATGTTTAATATATTCATCACATATCTCTGATATATGAACAAGCCCATCCTGATGAACGCCTATATCCACAAATACGCCAAAATCAATGACATTTCTAACAGTACCTTTTAGAACCATTCCAGGCTTTAAGTCTTTCATGTCAAGTACATCACTTCTAAGAACAGGTAGTGGCATATCACTTCTTGGATCCCTTCCAGGCTTCTCAAGTTCTGTAATAATATCTGTTAGTGTAATTTCACCTATATTAAGTTCCTCTGCGAGACTGTTTATATCACTTGCCTCCTTTGAGATGCCTGACATTCCACCACTTAATATTTCATCAAGAGAATGATTTAATTTCTTTAAAAGCTTAACACATGCGTCATAACTCTCAGGATGCACACTTGTTGCATCAAGAGGATTCTTTCCATCTCTTATGCGAAGAAATCCTGCACATTGTTCATAAGCTTTAGGCCCGAGTTTCGACACATTAAGGAGTTCTTTTCTCTCTTTAAAAGCACCATTAGCCTCTCTGTATTCAACAATATTCTTTGCCAAAGTCTTATTAATTCCAGATACATACTCAAGAAGAGACATTGATGCAGTATTAAGATCTACACCAACCTTATTAACACAGTCCTCCACAACATTAGAAAGTGCTTCTGAAAGTTTCTTCTGATTCATATCATGTTGATATTGTCCCACACCAATTGACTTCGGATCAATCTTTACAAGTTCTGATAATGGGTCTTGCAATCTTCTAGCAATAGAAGTTGCACTTCTTTGCCCCACGTCAAAATTAGGGAACTCCTCTGTTGCAAGCTTACTTGCTGAATATACAGACGCCCCCGCCTCATTTGTAATTACATATTGTACATTCTCAGGAATTTCTTTAATCAAATCCACTATTATCTTTTCAGACTCTCGACTTGCTGTACCATTTCCAACCGAAATTAATTCTATATTATATTTATCTATCAGTTTCTTAAGTACGGCTTTAGATTCTTCAACCTTGTTCTGTGGCTCTGTTGGAAAAATCACTGTTGTATCTAACACCTTACCTGTAGCATCTACAACAGCAAGCTTACAGCCTGTTCTAAATGCAGGATCCCATCCCAATACAACCTTATTGGCAATAGGTGGTTGCATAAGAAGTTGCACAAGATTCTTTCCAAAAACTTTAATTGCGCTATCCTCAGAAGTATCTGTAAGTTCGCTTCTAATCTCTCGCTCTATAGCTGGGGCAATTAACCTCTTATAACTGTCTAGAATTGCTTCTTTAAGTACGTAAGATGTATTGGGATTATCTTTAGTAATAACCTTTTTCTCAAGATAATCTATTATCTCTTCCTCAGGGGCTTCTATCTTAACAGTGAGAATTTTCTCCTTCTCCCCACGATTAAGAGCCAATACTCTGTGACCCGGGAGTTTATTTACAGGTTCGTCAAAATCATAATACATTTCATATACAGACTTTACCTCCGGGTCTTTTGCTACGCTGACAATTCTGCCTTTGTTAAATGTTAAATCACGAATAAATATTCTGTAATCTGCTTCATCACTTATAATTTCAGCAATAATATCCTTGGCTCCATTAAGAGCAGCCTCGGCAGTATCTACTTCTTTTTCTTCATTAATGTATTGTGCTGCTATTTCAATAATTGGTGTTGTCTCTTCCTGCTTTAAGATAATATCTGCAAGAGGTTCAAGACCTTTCTCCTTAGCAATCATAGCCCTTGTTCTTCTCTTCTGCTTGTACGGTCTATACAAATCTTCTACAACAACAAGAGTAGTTGCTTCCATTATCTGCTTCTTTAATTCTGGTGTAAGCTTTCCCTGTTCCTCTATAGATGCAATACAAGTGTTCTTTCTATCCTCTAGGTTACGTAGATATGTAAGTCTATCAAAAAGATTCCGGAGCACCTCATCATTAAGGGCTCCGGTAACTTCCTTACGATACCTGGCAATGAAAGGGATTGTATTTCCTTCATCAATCAATTTAACTGTTGCCTCCACCTGACCTAGCCTAATACCTAGTTCACTTGCAATTGTTTGATTAATATCCATTGTCTAGTCTCCATCTCTTATTATATTTATACTCCAAAATCCATAACTAATCCCGGGGAATTAGCTTTAGAAATTGCATTCTTATTCTTAGTATAAGGATTGGCTTTATCCTCATTAACCGGCGTTGAAATAACAGAGTGGGTTGTTCCACCTGATACATATGTCCTTCCACACTCAGGACAGACTGCAGTATGAATTGATACACCTACGGAAACTACTTTACCGCCTTCCTGAAACGCCTTCTTATATGCATTGGATACATGTTCTCCTTCATGCCCACGTACTGCTGCTCCCGCTGCCTGTGGTGATATATGGGCTGCAGACTTAAAAGACACCATCTCATCAGAACCATCCTGATATTTACGATTCTTGCACGTCTGACATTCTCCCTTAGGATTAGCCTTGTCTTCTTCCTGTACCCCGTTTGACGCTCTAGCGCCTTCCACTCCAAAGCCTACTCCTAAAGACTCATCTTCTATTCCTATTGTACTTCCAAACCCAGAACCCGAAAAGGAACTACCGAAATCAAAACCAATACCATTTATCATAGTAATTCCTCCTTTCCTGATTTGCATAGTTACACCTATATTATAAACCCTTTTTCATAATTTGTTAATCACTAAATATTGTATGCTTTTCATCGTCCTTTTCTATATGGCACTTTCCACTTGTAATTTCAATTATTTCATCTATTACTCTATCCGTATCTTCCACTGGTGTTTTAATCTTTACTTTTACATTTTCAAGAAAGACCAATTCTCCTATAGTTATACCTGTCTCTTTACAGTAATTCTCAATTTTAGGCCACATATTATAATCAAGCGTTATCTCCACTTCGTTTACTTCGATTGTATGCATATAATCGCATTTATCTAAAGCATCCTTAATTGCATCCTGATAAGCTCTCACAAGCCCACCAGTTCCCAGTAAGACTCCACCAAAATACCTGGTTACAACAGCAACAACATTGATTAACCCCTTTTTTTCAAGAACTTCCAGCATAGGTCTTCCTGCAGTACCCGAAGGCTCACCATCGTCGCTTGATTTACTAAGTTTATCTTCTCCAATTATATAACATGAGCAATTGTGTCTTGCGTCATGATACTGTTTTTTCTTCTCTTTTATAAAAGAAATTGCCTCTTCTTCAGTCTCAACGTATTTTAATTCAGAAATAAAACGTGACTTCTTAACAATAACTTCTCCAGATGCCCCTTCTTTTATCACAAGATTTCCCATTTAGCTTTCTCCCGTTTCTAATGATATAACTATTATATGTTTCTTCTTTATAATAAGCAATTTTTTTGATATAATAGAATGGATTGTGACGTATAAACATTAAATTCCGGAGGTTTTTATGAATTACGGCAAGGAAAATACAAATAATCGCGCAAGAAACGGCAATAGTACAAAGAAAAAAGCCCAAAAGAAATTCAATACAACATTTGGGAAAACTATCCTTATAGGGCTTTGTGGCTTCGTGCTATTCTTAATAGTGGTATTTGGCATATATTCCACAGTACTTATCGCAAAATGCCCGGATATTGAAGATGTAGATGTCTCACCAACCGGCTATATGTCTAAAGTATATGACAAAGACGGTAATGAGATTGAAACACTGGCTGCATCAGGTGCCAACAGAGAACATGCATCTCTTGATAATATCCCAAAAGATTTACAGCACGCATTTATCGCGATAGAGGACGAACGATTCTATAAGCATAACGGTGTTGATATCAAAGGTGTTATAAGAGCAGCATTTACCAGTCTTATATCCTTTGGTAAAGAATCACAGGGTGCTAGTACAATTACACAGCAGCTTCTTAAGAACAACTACTTCACCCAGTGGATGAGCGAGAATAATTTCATAGAAAGATTCAATCGTAAGATACAAGAGCAATATCTTGCTGTTAAGTTAGAAGATTATATGGATAAAGACGAAATACTTGAGAACTACCTTAACACCATTAACTTAGGTTCTAATACCTTAGGTGTTCAAGCGGCTTCCAATAAGTATTTTAACAAATCCGTATCTGATCTTAACCTGGCAGAATCGGCTGTAATTGCTGCAATTACCCAGAATCCGTCAAAGTATAATCCTATTACTAATCCTGAGAATAACAAGACGCGACAGCTCGAAGTACTAAAGAGATTACTTCGTCAAGATTACATAACGGAAGACGAGTATGAGAAAGCACTATCAGATAATGTATATGACAGAATCTCAACTATTAACAATGGTGGTTCAGGAAACACTGCCACATCATATTTTGTAGATGCATTAACAGATCAGTTGGCTGATGACTTAATGGAAGAAAAGGGATATTCCGAAAGCGAGGCTTATCAAAAGATTTATTCAGGTGGTCTCAAAATATACTCAACACAGGATAGTCATATACAAAAAATATGTGACGAGGAAGCAAACAACCAGGAAAACTACCCAACAAAGCCAAAAGTAAGTTTCGCATATAGATTAACTATCAACAAAAAAGATGGTTCAACAAAGAATTATAGCGACCAGACAATGCTATCTTATTATCAAAAATCAAATCCTAATTATACTATTGATTTTGATACAGAAGCTCAGGCTGCTGCTGCAATCGAGAAATACAAATCCGAAATAATGGAACCTGGTGATTCTATTCCTGAAGGTGGAGAAACTGTTTCTTACACACTACAGCCACAAGTAGCATTTACCGTAATGGATCATAATAACGGTACTGTTGTAGCACTTGTTGGTGGACGTGGTTCAAAGGACGGAAGCAAAACATTAAACAGAGCAACCGATATAACCAGACAGCCCGGTTCAACATTTAAAATCGTAACAGCATATGCTCCAGCCCTTGATGCTGCGAACTTAACGTTAGCAACAGTTCAGGATGATGCGCCTATGAGCTATGCAAATGGTCAGTCAATCAACAACTATGACTTCTCATTTAGAGGTTTTACAACATTAAGAGAAGGTATTACCAATTCTATAAATATCGTAACCGTAAAGACGCTTACACAGATAGGAACAGGTCTTGGCATGGAATATGCCAAGAACCTGGGTATAACTACTCTCGTTAGTGGCGATAACAACCAGGCTCTATCACTTGGCGGAATAACAAATGGTGTAACTAACTTAGAACTTACAGGCGCTTATGCAACAATAGCTAACGAAGGTAAATACTATAAACCTACTTTCTATACAAAAGTAGAAGATAATAGTGGAAAAGTTATAATAGATAACTCAAAGAGAACACCAAAAGATGTCTTGAAAGAAACAAGCGCATGGCTGCTTACAAGCGCTATGAAAGATGTTATGACTCAAGGTACCGGTACACCTGCCAACTTCGAAGGAATGGCTGTTGCAGGCAAGTCAGGTACTACAACAAAGAACAGAGACACCCTATTTGCCGGATACACTCCTTATTACACATGTGTTATCTGGGGTGGTAATGACGACAATGCTGTACAAGGTTCTACCAGCTATTCAAAAGCAATTTGGAAAGCTGCTATGAAACGTATTCACGAAGGTCTAGCCTACAAAGACTTCAATATGCCATCAGGAATCACTCAGGTTAGTGTATGTAAGAAGTCAGGGAAACTTCCTATTGAAGGAGTATGTGATAACGATCCAAGGGGAAATATGGTATATACCGAATACTTTGCAAATGGTACAGAACCAAAAGATACTTGTGATCACCACACTGGAGTAACAATATGTAACGAATCACAACAAATCGCTACTGAATATTGTCCTTCAACAAGTTCTAGCGTATACATTGTTGGAGGAAGTCAGGGAACAGATGACTCGCCGTACCTGTATGATATAAATGGATTTACAAACTACTGTACCATTCATACAGGGCAGCAACAGGTAGAAGTAACAACAACAGTTACAACAACAGAAACCCACTCGACAAATACTTCTAATAGTACTAATAGTAGTAATAGCACTAACACTACTAACAGTACCGACCATACAGGTTTTAATTCAACTTATAGCCACTGAAGTGGTTTTCTATATAAGTAAAGTAAAAAAGGAGGTGTGTATTATAATATACACACCTCCTTTTATTAATTATATTATCTAATATAAGCCAAATAATAAGTCTCCATAGGATGGCATAGGCCATGCATTTTTCTCTACAAGCATTTCTAACTTATCTACCGGCTCTCTTAATTCATTCATTGCAGGGATTATTACATCATGAAAGTACACTGCCTTTTTGTCTGTTTCAAGAATATCATTTACCGCCGGCATCTTGCCTTCTAGATTATCAAGCTTATCCTTTGCCAAGCTTAGATTATCAGATACTTGAATAAGAATCTCTTCCTGAGCGCTGACATTTGCTTTATCGCAAGCCTTCTTCACCTGGTTAATAGAATTAGCAAGTCTCGTAGTATATTCTATAATCGATGGTATTATTTGTTTTCTGGCAATATCAATCATAGTTCTTGCTTCGATATTAATAGTTTTAGCATAGAATTCGTACTCAATCTCAGCTCTTGATTCAAGTTCTGCCTCAGAGAAGACACCAAACCTTTCAAATAGCTTAACTGAATCTTCACTTGTAAGTGCAGGTATGGCTTGAACCATAGACGGAATATTAGGTAGTCCTCTTCTCTCTGCTTCCTGTACCCACTCAGCAGAGTATCCATTACCATTAAATACGATTCTTTCGTGCTTAGTGGCAAGCTCCTTTATTATGTCATGTATCTCTTTATCCTTATTATCACTTGCTTCTACTCTATCACAAATATCAGCTAAGCTTTCTGCAAGTATTGTATTAAGAACTATATTAGGTTCGCCAACAGAATCCCTTGAGCCTACCATACGAAATTCAAACTTATTACCAGTAAATGCGAATGGAGAAGTTCTGTTTCTATCAGTAGCATCCTTTTTAAAATCAGGAAGCACATTTACTCCTGTATCCATTCTCTCACGCTTAATACTATGAGTCGCTGTTCCTGTATCAATAAGCTGATCTAAAACATCAGATAATTGTTCCCCAAGATATACTGAAATAATAGCTGGAGGCGCCTCATCAGCTCCTAATCTATGGTCATTTCCGATATCTGCAGCCGACTCTCTAAGAAGTGCCGCATGCTTATCTACTGCCGATAGAACAGCACATAACATAAGCAAGAACTGCGTATTCTCATGAACAGTTTTACCTGGGTCAAATAGATTAATTCCATCATCTGTAACCAGAGACCAGTTATTGTGTTTTCCAGAACCATTAACTCCGGCAAAAGGTTTCTCATGTAGCAAACAATACATATCATGACGTGTTGCCACCTTTTTAAGAGTCTCCATTGTAAGCTGATTATGGTCGACTGCAACATTGGCCTGTTCGTAAATTGGTGCAAGTTCATGTTGAGCAGGAGCTGCTTCATTATGCTGCGTCTTGGCAGTAACGCCCAGCTTCCAGAGCTCTTTGTTAACATCTCTCATATATGATGCCACTCGTTCTTTAATAGCACCAAAATAATGATCCTCCATCTCTTGTCCCTTAGGAGGCATAGCACCAAACAACGTTCTTCCAGTATAAATTAAATCTTTCCTTGCATTATACATGTTTCTATCAACAAGGAAATATTCCTGTTCAGCACCAACACACGGAATAACTCGCTTTGAAGTAGTATTACCAAATAGTCTTATGAATCTCAACGCCTGTTCATTAAGAGCTTCCATAGAACGAAGAAGAGGAGTCTTCTGATCTAATGCTTCTCCTGTAAAGGTACAGAACGCTGTAGGAATACATAATGTTGCACCTGCTGCATCCTGTCTAACAAATGCAGGGGAAGTACAATCCCATGTAGTATATCCTCTTGCTTCAAATGTTGCTCTCAAACCTCCTGATGGAAACGAAGACGCATCAGGCTCTCCCTTAATAAGTTCCTTTCCGGAAAAGCTCATAAGTACTTTTCCGCTTGACATTGGAGCCGAAATAAAAGAATCATGCTTTTCTGCAGTAATACCATTAAGGGGTTGGAACCAGTGAGAATAGTGAGTTGCGCCCTTCTCTATAGCCCATTCTTTCATCTCGTGAGCAATAACATCCGCCGTTTCAAGGTCAAGTTGCTTACCAAGACGAATTGTTTCCTTAAGCATCTGATATGTCTTCTTCGGAAGTCTCTGTCTCATTACAGCATCGTTAAAGACATTCTCTCCGAATATATCAGCTACATTAAAATACTCTCCGTTGTTTTGCAAATTCTCTTCCATGTTTTTCACGTGTTTCCCTTTCTACTAAAAAAGGGCGCTGCGAAAAATCGTAGCACCCGATTCATCTAAGTAATTAAGCCTTGTTAACTGATCCGAATAATTCCATCTTCTCTTTAACAGTAGCTTTGATTGCTTCAGCACCTGGTGCAAGAAGCTTTCTTGGGTCATAACCCTTACCTTCATTATCCTTGCCTGCCTCAATATATTCTCTTGTAGCTGCAGCAAATGATAATTGACACTCTGTATTAACATTAATCTTAGATACACCAAGATCAATAGCTTTCTTAATCATATCTTCTGGAATACCTGTTCCACCATGAAGTACAAGAGGCATCTCACCTGTCTTCTGCTGGATTGCATCTAATGTCTCAAATGATAATCCAGCCCAGTTTGCAGGATATTTACCATGAATATTACCAATACCTGCTGCAAGCATATCAACGCCAAGGTCTGCAACTGCCTTACACTCATCAGGATCTGCACATTCACCTTGTCCTACAACTCCATCTTCTTCACCACCGATAGCTCCTACTTCAGCTTCGATTGAAAGACCTAGGTTGTGAGCTACAGCAACTAACTCCTTAGTCTTAGCAACATTTTCATCAATAGGTAGAGATGAGCCATCAAACATAATTGATGTGAATCCTGCCTTAATACACTTATAACATCCTTCGTATGTACCATGGTCTAAATGAATAGCTACAGGAACTGTAATACCAAGCTCTTCATCCATAGCCTTAACCATAGCTGCAACAGTCTTAAATCCTGTCATATACTTTCCAGCACCTTCAGATACACCAAGAATTACTGGAGACTTGCATTCCTCTGCAGTTAAAAGAATAGACTTTGTCCATTCCAGGTTATTAATATTAAATTGACCAACAGCATAATGACCTGCCTTAGCCTTTTGTAACATTTCTTTTGCGTTTACTATCATCACAAATCCTCCTTATTAAAACTTCATATATAATTATATCCTAAATGGAACATCCATTCAACAATTACTCAACAAGTATATCTATTGCCTCGTGGCAACATTCAATGTCTAT
>OCTW011585229.1_pt1 | contig 16697 bp, 14 predicted proteins | sample 1539671 | NCBI WGS metagenome assembly OCTW01 (sample SAMN02144230, study PRJEB22623) | gut metagenome | biome: sheep rumen | host: Ovis aries | place: New Zealand
GAAATCTAAATAATGATTCGAGATGCTTTAAATGATTACAATTTCGCATTATGTGATGTTGAGTGGGATGCAACTTACGATAAAAGTGAAGGATACAGAATAAAGGTAAGAATACCCGGTATTGATGATCCGAGCACTAAAACCGAACAACTCCCATACTGTTGGCCACTTATCCCAAAACTTCTTATCATGAATCCCAAAAAAGGAGAGAAAGTTTTGGTCTTTTTTCAAAAACACTCACCGGAATCCTTCCGAACTTTCGTCGGCCCTGTGATGATGCAGGACTATATGTTAAATTATGCTCCCGGTTCAACACCCGACGGACGTACAATGTTTGACACAAACACTCTGTCGCGCCCGGATCAAGTGACTGAAGGTCAAAAAACCACCGAAAAACTAATGGGGCCGTTTGAAGCGCCATCGAGAAACCCAAACAACCAAGGAACAATCCCACCAAATAACGCAATCGTATTAAGGGGTAGGGCAAATACGGATATTATACTGAAGGAAGATGAAACCCAAATCCGTTGCGGGTATAAAGTTAATCCATACGAGCAGGACACCAAATTAAAACTCAACTACAATTCAGTTGATCCTGGGTACATTCAATTGAGATACAAAAAGTCCAAAGACGAAAAGAATGAAGAATTCAAAAGTAGTATCAATATCGTTGCTGATAGAATTAACCTCCTGTCATATGATTCCCCGTCATACATCGAAAAATTAGGCGAAAAAGAATTAGTTGACGATAAACGCCTTGAAGAAATTTTTCAAAAAGCACACCCATTACCATATGGTGATGAACTTATCGCATTCCTCAAGGAATTTGTAAGGGTATTCAAAGAGCATAGCCATCCATTCCACCAAGAACCGCCTTGTTTAAGTACGGCAAACGAAGATGCAATTTCAGGAGACCTCAATAATATGCTTTCAAAATCAATCAGAATAAACTAATCAATATGTATGAAACAAACAATAAAGCTAACAGAAAGTGAACTTAAAAGTATTATAAAAGATGCAGTAAACGAAATAATTTCTGAGCGAAAAGCATTAAATGAAAATTTATTCGGCGGACAAGATTTATATTTTTACATAAATGGAAAAGATGTCACGTCAGAAATACATATGCGCCCAAAGTGCAGAATGAGTGTCATAGAACGGTCATACGATAAAACCAAGTTTACATTTGGTCGTGGTGATGGAGGTCCAGGTAATATATTTTACCCAGAAAAAATCCAACATGACCTTAATGGTAATATGCATGTTCATCTCAAGCCAATTACAACCCAAGCCTAATCACTTGGGTTTTAAAATATTTATAAAATATATATCATATTAGACAATGTTAGTAACACACACTTTTTTGGATAAGTCAAACACAATAATCGAAGGCAGTCTTGCCAATACTGGCTTAAACCCAATCATATCCCTTTATTATGGTAACATCCATACAAGGGCACTTATCCATTTCGACACAAACAACCTAAAGTCACTTGTCGAAGATAAAACATACCCTGACATACCAAAATTAAAACATGTGCTTAAATTTTGGAATGTATCCGACATTAACCTCCCGAAAATTAATTGCCCATTTCCGGATCAAAACAGAACGGCAGTTCGTGAACGTGCCACATCATTCGACCTTATACTATTTCTTATCCCGCAAGATTGGGATGCCGGACGCGGATTTGATTTTAGCCCAACACCAGACCTCGAAGGGAAGACCGCCTATTCGGAATACGGCTCAAATTGGTATTATAGCAATACAACCACACGATGGAAAACCCCCGGTATATTTGTGGATGGGAAAACCGAAATTGTCGGAAGGCAACACTTTGATTTCGGTAATGAACAGTTTGAAATTGATATTACAAACACGGTCAATGCCTTTATTGACGGAACACTCCCAAACTATGGCCTTGGCATTTCATTTGCCCCGGAATATGAACTCATCACAGACCCCGTTTCACAATATGTGGGATTCTTCGGAAACAGGACAAACACATTTTTTGAACCATACCTTGAAACAACATACGACGACACGATAAAAGACGATAGGGTGAATTTCTTCCTTGACAAACCGAACAGGCTATATTTTTACGCCAATATAGGCGGTAACAACATCAACTTGGATGAAGTCCCCACCTGTACAGTAAAAGGCTCCCATATGCCCGTAAAACAGGCCACGAAAGGTGTGTATTACATTGACATCACTATACCGTCAGCAATGACAAGCCCAAACACTATGATATACGATACTTGGGGTAACATCAAATATAACGGAAACACTTATCCTGATGTGGAGTTATCGACCACAACAAAGTCAAACTCGAACTACATGTCATTCGGTCTCCCGTTTGACACGGAGAAACAGCCCAAATTCAAGCCATCCATAAGCGGAATAAACAACAAAGAAGACATTAAACAGGGTGACATAAGGAAGGTTAATGTGGAATGCAAGATAAACTACACAACAAACCAAATAGTCCCAACGAATTCCATCCAATACAGGCTATATGTTAAAACCGCCGACAGGCAAATCGATGTCATTACTTGGACCGAATGCGACGTAGTCTACAATTCAGCCTGTTTTTATATCGACACAAGACAACTACTTCCGCAAACATATTATGTGGATATCAAAGTCAAATACGACAGAGAAGAAATTATCAATGGCAATTTGCTGTCATTTAATATAGTCAACGACGGAAGAATACCTCAATAAATTTACAAGAACCATTATCTGATTATGGGAACGACCATTTGGAATTTCGTAAAAAACATAGCCAAAGAAATACCCGTCCGTGCATGGATGGAAATTATCGTAGGACTATCCCTTATGATAGGCATAATAATCTTTGCAAGCAAATACCAATCCACGAAGGAACAATTAGAACATTCAGAGAATAACAATGCAGCCTATCAACAACAGTTAGAAAGTGCACAGAACAACCTTATACAATATCAGTTCACTATTGAGCAACTGAATTATTTCAATGATTCCGTGTCAAATAAACTGAAACAATCAATCAAAGAATCAGGAATCAAAGATAAAAAAATAAAGGAATTACAATACATGATTGCGCATTACGAACATGCTGACACAATAAGACTTACCGATACAATATTCTGCGAACCTGAATTCATATTCGACACAACCATAGGCGACAAATGGATGAATACAGACCTGCATCTCGAATATCCATCGACAATCGGCATAAAACAGAACGTGACAACGGAACGCACGGTTATCATTCATGCAGAAAAAGAAACTATTGAACCACCGTCGAAATGCTTCCTAATAAGGTTTTTCCAGAAAAAACACACGGTTGTGCGTGTACACATAGACGAATCCAATCCAAATTTAAAATATCAACAAAACACCTTTATCCAAACATTCGAAAATTAACGATGATTGTTTATTATTAACATTCAGACTATTTATAGTTAATTATGGCTGAAAAAACACATAGAACAGACTACGAGAAATACATACGTGAGTTGGCTGAATTCATGGATGTCAATGGCTGTAAACTTCGGCCATTCCCAAAGTACAGAATCAGTAACGAAAACCAAAATCCGTTACTCGGTAAAACCGCCTATTACGACCCGGAAACCAAAACGGTTACATGCTATGTCAATAATCGTTTACTGAAGGATGTAATGCGTTCAATATCGCACGAAAACGTCCATCACCACCAAAACCTCGAAGGCAGACTTACAGGATATAACGGTGATACACTTGGACAGGATTCAAAACTCGATGAACTTGAATCAGAGGCATACCTTACCGGAAATATACTTTTCAGAAAATGGACTGAAACCAAAAGAAAGTCAGAAAAACCGGAGAAAACTTTTACGAAACACATGAAGAAAAAGATAGCGATAAACGAATCAAACGATGTTTTTAGTTTCGGGAAATACAAAGGCTACCGAATATCGGAGATTATCCTCAAGAATCCGGAGTACTGCCTATGGCTTTACAAAAACCTCGACAACAACCCGTTCACTGAGAAGCAAACGGCACTCCTTGATTCGGTCTATTTTCAAAAGTATGCAGTTTTCCCAATAAAATCAAGATTGACACCAAAATACATAAAACTCAACGGCAAACCCGTTTCACAAATGGATAGTGATGAATTGCAGACCGTTTACAATAATGAGGACAACGAGTTGAAATGGTTAGTAAGACAAGAACATAAAAACCGTGGTTGGGTAAAAGCAAAAGGCGGATTCCTAAAAGGTGCACCCGCATTCCAAAGCGACGATGTTGGAGATGAAGCGTGGAAACTTAACGAACAGGAAATAAAAGATGCTCTTCATGAAATAATCAACGAAATGCTCCAAAAACAATGAATCTCAAGGAAACCATAAAGCAACTGGTACGTGAATCCATAATGGAATCAGTACAGACTAAGATAGATAATTTCGATAGAATCGAGAAATACCTTGAATTCAAGAATCCGGATGATGATTTTTATTTTGTTCAAATCATCAAACGCAGGAAAGACAACATGCATGATGATAAACGTGAAGGGAACTATAGAAATGGAAGTTGGTATCTTGGGAGTTATAGGATTACATCCGCACAGCAACTCATGCAGCTCAAACCGGAAATAATCGACATCTGTGAAAAAAACAACGCACGTGCATATATGTGCATTAACGCACGTTCACGGAAACAAACGGATGAACGGGTGAAATTCATCAAAACTACAAAACCATGGGCCGAGCATGTTGAAGACCGTGTGGCCGGTGAAGCAAAAGACGGGCCTAATTGGAAGGGGCAAAGACTTCGTCTTGTAATAGACATCGACACCAATGACAAACATGTTTGGGATGAGGTGCACTATATTCTTAATATGTGCAAAATAAGTATATTAGATGAATATGAAACACCAAGTGGTGGCCTACATATTATTATACCTAATAAGGAAGAACGCAACTTTGAATACGCAAAAATACTATTCAGAAAATTCGATAATTTCCGAGATGTAGGAAGAAATGCATTGGTTCACCCAAATCCGGATGCAAAAATGATACTTTATTCAAATACACAAACAACAGGATATTAAGAAATAATTGATATAGACTGAAATAAAATGGCAAAGAAAATAGTAAAACTTAACGAATCTGAACTCAAAGACATTATCAAGGAGGTTATTCTTGAAATGGCACCGGCCGGTCTCTCCGAATTTTCATCCGACGACGATGACTATGATCCGTTTGCAAAATACGGAATCGGTGACATTAATGACATTACTAAAGGTAATGAATATCACGGAGAAACTGATAAGGACGCATTCAACCAGGAAGACCCTGACGATGTAGAGGCAAAAATTGACGCTGATGTCAACAATAGTGCGGATAGAAACATAGACCCCGACGATGAGCCTGAAACGTGGGATGACACTTCTATCACAGATGAACCCGAAGGGACAATAACCCCGTTATCAACACCAACAGAAGAACCCGAGGAACAGCATCAAGAAGGTGATGTCATATATTATGAAAACACGCCAATTGAATTCAAGGATGGCAAATACCATATGACAATTGAAGACGGTTTTGACATGGGCGACTCAAAATGCCCCCGCATCGATGTTGTCGGAAGCAGTCTAAAAGCCGTCAAAAACGAATATGACAATCTTTGGGACAACTACTACTACAAGGACCATGCGCAGTATGTGAAGGATATGCAGGAAAAAGGCAAGGCCCAATATGATTTCAGCGGCGTTGGCTCAATGGATGCTTCACAAATCAATCTCGAAGAACTTCCCATCATTGTAAATTTGGATTAATTTACACACCTATCAATTTATATACAAATGCGTTGCCAATTCAGGTGACGCTTTTTCTTTTTGCACCATGGCAAATATCCTTTGAATTGTAGTATATTTATCATCAGAATTGAACGGCGGACGTTTATTAACATATAAACTTTAACCCGTTATGGTTGAAATAAATTATTAAATTTTAAAAACTTCATGGAGAAATATACAAAAGAGGAAATCGAAAATTTCCTTCATGGCACCAATCCAATGGAACACATCATCAAATTTGAATGTGGATACAATGATGATGAAGTTACTGTCTATTATAGGGATGAAAATGGTATTAAAAGAAAAGCAAAAGATCCATTCCATCCATTCTGTTGGTGCAAAACAGATGCGGCACAAAGACTTTACGGAGGAAACCGAACGCTAATTAAAACCAAATTAGCGGAATACGGCATTTCATGTGAAAACACGAGAACGAAAAAGGACGATGGCACGGAACCCGAACGAATGAAAAATGGATTCAGAATATTATTCCGAGCGAATAGAAAAATGTCCTTTTCCCGTTTTATGGAATTCTTCGAAAAAGGAGACGTCCCAATATATCCAAAACCAAAACATCCGGAAGCCAGACGTGAAAATTTTGTTGTATCGAAACCCATTGAACAACATATGATGGCAACCGGCAAACGCCAATTTAAAGGATATAAAAGTTATGACGACCTGTTGAGATTTATTTTCGACTTGGAAACCGAGGGCCTTGACCCTAAAGTACACGCGATATCCCAAATTGGTTGCTGGACTAATAAAGGCTACAAAAAAATCATTAAGGTTGTCGGAGAAGGCGATGAAAGGAAACATAACGAAATTGAAGCAATTCGTCAGTTTTTCGAAATAATAAAAGAAATAGACCCCGATGTAATTTCAGGCCACAACATAGAAAACTTCGACTTTTATTTCATAGATGTCCGATTACAGGAATTAGTTGGTATGGATATGTATGAATTTACCAAGGGTATCATAGAAGGTGGAGTAAGGAAACTCAAAAAACGCTCCGTTCTTAAACTCGGCGGTGAAACCGAGTATTTCTACCCAACAGTAATGCCGGGCGTACATATAACAGACTCCCTTTTCGCTGTTAGAAGAAACCAAGCACAAAACTCTGAAATTGAAAAAGCGGACCTTAAATATATCACAAGGTACAGCAAACTTAACAAAGAAAACCGCGTTTATGTTCCCGGTAAAGTTATCAATACAGTTTGGTCCGATACACGTGAACGCTATGCATTCAATGATGAAGACGGTGATTGGTATATCTATGACCAGAATAAAAAAAACAATCAAGAATTCAAAAAAGGATTCGAGGATGGCAAATTCTTCCTATATACAAGAAACTATATCGCAGACGGTTATAAACTTGTTTCGGGAACATATATTGTTGAACGCTACCTCCTCGACGACTTGTATGAAGCAGATCGCGTCGAATTTAAATTCAACAGCACAAACTACTTCCTGTCAACAATCCTGCCCGTTTCCTATGACAAAGTCTACACCATGGGAACCGCCGCAATTTGGAAAAATATTATGCTTGGATGGAGTTATAAACAACGATTGGCCATCCCTGCCACAATTCAACCAAAAAGTTTTACGGGTGGTTTGTCACGTACCATGACAACCGGTATGCTTGCAACGGGTCTCGGTTCTGACTTGGAAGAAAAAGAATTTGGGTATAAATCTAATAGGATTGATCCGAGAAAAATTCTAAAAATTGACCTCAATTCGTTGTATCCCAGTACAATTCTAACATGGGCTATCAAATCAGAAGTCGACATTACAGATGCATTACCAATGTTCCTTAATTATGTTCTTACTGAACGAGAATACAACAAAGGCCTTAAAAAAGATTTTGGTAAAAAAGCAGAAAAAGAAAAAGAATATTTGGATACCTTGAAGAAGGGGACAAAAGAATACAACGAAGCATACATTAAATACGAGGAATATATGTCCTTGCATCTATTTTATGATTCACAACAGTTGCTCCTCAAACTTGTTGGTAACTCATACTTCGGAAGTTTCGGTGCATGTAGAAACATTTTCTATTGGTCAGACCTTAAAGCAGCTGAGAAAATTACCTGCATTGGCCGAATGGTGTTTAGATTGCTTTGTTATCATTTTAACAACCTGCACAGACTTAAACCAACATGGATGAAATGAACAAATATACACCAACATTAAAATTTCCATCAACTAATAAAAGATATTAAAAATGGCTAAAATTTTAGAGGATACTCCAATATTCGGAGAAGATTACAGATATCTTCCGGTCGTAGGCGACACTGATGGCGTTAACTTCCTGTCTGCCAAGAAGTTACGTTATACAGAAGAACACCCGTACTACTGTACTGGATTTGGTAGAAATGGTAAAGTAGGTAAACCTTATACTGGAAATGAAGCTGACGTTCAGGAATTTGAGGATTTATACCTTGTACCAAACATACCGGGCGGTTACAATAAAATGGGTGTGGACATAGATGAGGTCATTCCAGGCAACTTCCTAATGCGCAGAAAATTGTATGCTGACCTTCTTGATGACGGTAAAATCAAACGTGTTGGAAATTCAATTAAAAGCAGAAGTATGGCACTCTATCAGAAGAAATTCATTCTGAATGGTCTGAAACTCCTTCTCTACGGACATGGAAAGGAGTTCATTGATTCTTACTATGACTATATTGAGAAAATCTTCAATTTCAAAATTCCATTGAAGGACATTGCTTCCGTTGGCAAGATAAAAATGTCTTTGGATGAATATAAGGAAAAGTGCAAGGAAACAACCGCCGCAGGTTCCAAAAAGGCAAGACAGGCGTGGTATGAACTTGCAATCAAAGAAGGTTTAAAAGTGAATATGGGTGACTCTATATACTACATCAACACCGGTAAGAAAAAGAGTGATGCAGACGTACAGAGAGTAACAAAGTATTTTATCAAACAGTCAGATTTGTTCTCTGAAAACGGCGAGGTGGATGTAACAAAAGAATATACCCGCGAATTGAACAAGATTAAAAAACTGTTCAAGGAAAACCCAAATAATGAGACAATTCAAAAGTACATAAGACCCAATGGTAAATTGGTTAATTTGTCCGATTACGTTAATATGGCTCACCCTGAAGCCGAAGAACGTGACATACTTAATTTCAACTGTATTCTCGTACCTAACGACCTTATTGAAGATGATGAAGACCATTTCTGTGATGAAAATTTCGAGTATAACGTTGAAAAGTATATAGACATGTTAAATAAACGTATCCTTAATCTGACCGTTTGTTTTGACAGAAGCATGCGAGAAAAATTAGATGAAAAGGGGAAAAAAGTCAGCAATATTCTAATAACCAATCCGGCAGATAGGAAAGAATTCACCGAAGAGCAATGTCAACTTATATACGGACAACCACTTAACGAATCGGATCAGGATAAACTTGAAGACGTTATGATGCCTGAGGACAAGGAAATTAAATTCTGGTTATCTATCAACGAACGCCCGCCTTATGTTGATGAATGTGGGCTTGATTGGGACGAGATAACAAAAGACTATCTAAAACGTCAAGAAATACTCCAACAAGAGGGTATCAGGGATGAGGTGGAGAAATATAACAACTTCCTCGAAAACTCGCTTACAAAAGCCATGTACGACGATTTCATAGACGATGGTGAAATTCCCGCCGAACTCTCATCCTTCCTGGAAATGGAAACCAACGGAATGAATTTCATCTCCAAAAAATACAACGTTGTAATAGGTTCACTTATGGATATCATTGATATGGACTTCTCTTTACGGAATAATGGCGATGACGAAGAATAAACAAAAAAGCACCCTCAATTCGAAGGTGCTTTTTATTTTCTACCGTACCATCCATTTCAACGGTGTTCCACTTCTCGCTTTCTTGATGTTCTCAACCATTTCTGCCTCACGCTCCATTATTGCTTGCGGCGATAATTTTTCAAGGCGTTCCTTTAATTCTGTTGTGGCAGCATCTTTCTCCCTTTGCCCTAATTGTATAAACATCTGATAATCAAGGGTTACAGGCGAACTTATCATATTGATTGAACCTGAGAATTTACCACGAGTCAATCCGAGTGTTTCCGCAACTTCTCCAAGGAATAATCTGGTGACAGTTGCCTTGGCAGCATCATTTAACAAGCCGAATGACCTGCCATCCAATTTAACCTGATCAGGTGACAATATTGTTTCGTTGTTGTCATCAAGGCATTCATCTACATTATCACCGTTGACATCGTAATAGGTATACCAACAATAACATTCATGCAACCTGCCAAATCCACCCATTTGTTCAAACCTGCCACCCGGAACATTTGTCAAATGAATAAGATGTGTTCCATCAGGACCGGCTGTTACTTTATAAGTCAAATCACATCCGAGGAATTTATTCTTCTCCTTCATGTTTGTACTCGCCAATGCGACATCGTAGAGAGGCATTGCATAGAATGGCGCCCAAAGTCCGTATAAACCGGGCATTCCGGCGAATGCACCAGCTGCGGCTCCACCCATTTGAGCATATGCACCACCGCCAAAACCATAAGCACCACCGTAATATGTCGCCAATAATGCGGCATCAGTGGTTGAATTGGTGAAATGAAGTACTTTATTTATCTGCCTACCGGCCGGCACAACATAAACCTGTTGGCCGGGAACAATTTTGAAAAAATCCTTCTTTAATTCCCACTTCGTTCCATGCTGCTGCAACCCAACAAGATGCGAAAAATAATCGGAATAATCGCGGCTCATATCAAGAGTACGCACGGAGAAAGCAAACGCAAGGTCACTGTTGGTCATTTGCTTGCCGTAAAAATTGGACCAATTGCCGTCAATAATGAAATTAAGTGTTAGTTCGTTATAACGCGCCATAGCAATATCGAGGCATGCACACATTGCCTCATCGGTTACTTCAACGCTACGTATTCCCCCTCCGAGTTTCAAACGGATGGTTTCAAATAAATTTTGTATTTCTTGAGTTATTTTAATCACTTTTATTTTTTCTACTTCATTATTTAAAATTTTAAGGAATTCACCTTCATTAATATAAATAGTGTCAAAGTAGTCTGTTGGAATATTACATCTCTTTTGCAACTAAAAATAATTTTCTTCTTTTGAAAAATATTTTCAAAAATAGTATATTTATTTAAAAATAATAAAAATAAATTTTTAAAAAATGGACACTTTCACAACAGAAGGCAAAGAAGCGATGAAAATAATACCTTACGATGAAAAAATAAAAGACAAGACCCTTAAAAACGAGATAACAAAAAGATGGCGGAATCTCGGTTTATTGGATGGCATACAGCCAAATTCGAAAACCGAAAAACTCATAATTGAGATGTATGAACGTATGGCAATATACCTTTTATCTGAAGGCAAAACAAACATTTGCTTTAATACAATGATATTTCCATTCATAAGATTACTGTATACAGGTGAAAAATGCACGGGTAAAAAAATAAACTTTATAGTGAAACCAGAAGAACTAATTCAAACCCTGTCATCTATTACAATGGACATAATCAAACCAATATTTGAAAAGAATGTCCCGAAATCTGCATTCAACAGACTTCAGTCATTATTCAATTTAATTGAATATAAAAATCTGAATAAAAAAACTTTACTTGTTTTGGAAGAAAATGATTTGCTTTTGTCACCAGAAGAAAAATCTTTACTTACTGCACTTTTACCGAACCAATCTATGACACAATTTGATTTTGAAGCAGAAATTTTGGCTTTGGTGAATGCATCTTGTGTATTTGTTTTAAAAGAAGCGAAAAAGCAAAGAAAAACAAATAAACAATAACCGGTATTTTAATGCAATACACATTAGAAAACATAATACAAAAATTTATATCCGTACATGGAAACAAATACGACTACTCCAAGATGGTATATGTTTCCTATCACGAGAAAGTCTGTGTTATATGTCCTGAACACGGTGAATTTTGGATAACTCCGGCACATCATATTCGAGGACAAGGTTGTCCTGTATGTGCAGGTACTAAACGTTCAAACACGGAGGAATTCCTCGAAAAACTAAATAAAATACACGGTAATAAATATATCACAGATAAAGTCGTTTATGTAAACAACAAAACAAAAGTAACCTTAATCTGCCCCGTACACGGCGAATTTTCTGCAACACCGCATAACTTATTGAAAGGTAGGGGATGTCCTGAATGTGCAAAAACAAAACGCGTCGAAACATGGAGGAAAACGAATAACAAGCCAAAAAAAGAAACAGTAAAAAAACCCGAAAAAACGAAATATGACAGAGGCTTGGAATTCGAGAAAAAAGCAATAGAAATACACAAGGGAAAATACATATACCACCCCGATGAATACATCAATTCCACAACAAAAACGCGAATAACATGCCCGGAACATGGCGATTTTTATCAAACACCCGGAAATCATCTTCATGGAAAAGGATGCCCTATATGTGCAAATATTGCAAGAAAGAACGGTCGTTTAAGGCAACGCGAGGATGTAATTGCCGATTTTAGAAAAGTACATGGAGACAAATATGATTACTCAAAATTCGAATATGTGGATGCACATACACCGTCCATAATCATTTGTCCGATACATGGTGAGTTTAAACAGACATCTAACGATCATCTAACTGGTAGAGGATGTCCGTCTTGTGCCGGATGCAAAAAAGTAACTATAGAAGATTTTAAGAATCGATGCAATGCTCTATATGATTCTTTTTATGACTATAGCCTTATTGAGGACTTCGATAACATAAAGGCAAAAGTTACCATCATATGTCCGAAACACGGAAAATTTGAAACCACAGTAGGAAACCATCTTGCAGGCCATGCCTGTCCTTCGTGTTCAAATAACAACTCAAATGCAGAAAATGAACTGTTTGAACATCTTATGACAATGAACGACAGGGTAGTAAAACACAACAGGGAGATATTGGGCGGAAAAGAATTGGATATATACATTCCTTCAGAAAACCTTGCAATTGAGTATTGTGGTTTATTATGGCATTCAGAAAAATATCGCCCAAATAAATTTTATCATTTTAATAAACTGAACGCATGCAACAAACAAGGTGTCAAACTTATAACAATATTTGAAGACGAATGGCTCAGCAAAAAAGAAATAGTTTTGGAAAAATTAAAACACCAACTACACCTGTCAGAAAATAAAATTATTTCCGGTGCAAGAAATTGCCTTATTACCCACATTAAAACAGATATAGCAATGGAATTCCTAAACAAGTACCATATTCAAGGATTCGGTTCAGGTACTGTTTATTATGGGGCTTATAATAAAAAGGATAATCAATTGGTTGGTGTCATGGCATTCCGACTTGACCATGGGAAATGGGAATTGACCAGATTCGCAACAAATTACCATTACATATGCCCGGGACTTGGTAGTAAAATGTTTCAAACATTCATAAAAGAATATAATCCTGCTTATGTCAAATCATTCGCAGACAGAAGATGGACTGTTAATATTGATGACAATTTGTATACGAAATTAGGGTTTACACTTGAATCAATCGGAAAACCTGACTATTCCTATGTTTACAAAAAACAACGATTGCATAAGTTTAATTTCAGAAAACAAATCCTACATAAAAAATATAACCTTCCCCTGTCAATGACGGAGAAGGAAATGTGTGATGAGATAGGAGCATACAGAATATGGAACTGTGGACTTCTCAAATATGTATGGCAAAACAAAGCACAGTCTTAATGATTATGCTTTGTTTTTTTATTTTCTTTTCCTCAGATTGTTAGTATGTCAACAGACAATACTGCGGCTGAACAGTCAATTCAATTGTGGCAATGTCATCACTGTCATAAGCAAGATCACCAAATTTTACGTCGGTAATCTGACAGTTCTTCAAAATCCACTGTGACACAGAAGTTCCGGTCGGGTCCAACATTTCTATCACAAGGTCACGTTTGTACGCGACCGCATATCCCATTCTTCCGGTAGCACTTTCGGCATGCAAACGCACCCATTCCATAACAGCCTGTGAAGCAGATGGACCAATTGGGTCACGAAGCGAAATAGTGATGGTTTCCCATTTGTAACGACCTGCGACATAGGTTGAAGTGTTCATAAACGGGATTTCTGTATTGCCAATGGTAATTGACGGCCTTGAAGTATTGCTGACCCACCATTCCTGTATACCGAGGTCCGAAGGAAAACGCATGATAAAGCGATTTTTCCTCAAAGGTTCATATTCCACGGGCATTCTAATTAATAAATCTGACATATTTATATATGTATTTATGTATTATTTTATTATTAAATAGTATATTTGCTTTGTTAATAATAAATAGTGTCAAGAATAAAATTGTAAATATAGGGTAATATGAAATACACAACAGAAACATTTATTTTATCTGCCAGGAAAATACATGGTGATAAATATGATTACAGTAAAGTGGAATATATTGACTCAACCACACCGGTGTGTATAATTTGCCCAATACACGGTGAGTTTTGGCAAACACCGGTTGCACATTTACGTGGAAACGGTTGTAGAGAATGTGGCAAAAAGAAACAGGGAAAACGTTATACATGTGAGGATTATAAAGAGCGTGCCAAAAAAGTGCACAACGGAAAATACATCTATGATGAAGCCACATCCGATGATTGTGACACGTTAAATATCATAATATGCCCAATCCACGGCAGATTCCAACAAAGTTGGAATGCGCACATCAACAGTAAACAGGGATGTCCGAAATGCCATGGTATTGGAAGAACGTTGGAAGAAATCAAACACGATTTATCTGTTGCTGACGGTGGCCGGTATAAATGTCTCGAAACCGAATTAAAAAAGATGAATGATAAATGGCTGTTTTGGTGTGATATACATGGGGAATTCAAACAATCAGCAACAAAACATCTGCGGGGACAAGGTTGTCCAAAATGTACAAAAAGTGCTGATAAGACAATGACATTCGAGATGTTCAAAGAGAAGGCTTACGCTCTGCATAATCATGAATATGAATATCCTGAACAAGAAATACATGGTTATAAGGGTAGTATACGTGCAATATGCAAAATCCATGGAGAATTTGAACAATTGGCGGTTAATCACTTGCAGGGATGCGGATGCCCCAAATGTGCAAACAATAATTCGGAGCAAGAAGAAGAACTCGTAAATTTCATACGCAGTGAAGGATTTCTGTTGTTCAATAGAAAGAATCGTAAGATAATAAGCCCATATGAATTGGATTTGTATTTTCCGGATAAGAAAATCGCAATAGAATATAATGGTATACGGTGGCATTCAGAGAAATTCAGGGAGGATAAAAACTACCACCTTATGAAAACCGAAATGTGTGAAGAAAAAGATGTCAAATTAATTCATATATTCGAAGATGAATGGATAACTAAACGAGAAATTGTAGAATCACGTTTACGCAACATTTTCGGCGTAACACCAAACCGTATCTATGCCAGACAATGTGATATAAGGGAGGTTTCTTATAAAGAAAGTAAATTGTTTTTGGATAAATGTCATATTCAAGGAAACTGTGTATCCAAATATCGTTATGGACTTTATTACAACAACGAATTGGTTAGTATAATGACATTCGGGAAACCCAGAAAAAATCTTAACGGCCGGCAAACTGAAGGCACTTATGAAATGCTTCGCTTTTGCAACAAATTAAATACGACTGTCGTCGGTGGGGCAAGCAAATTACTAAAGCGTTTCATTAAAGACATTAATCCAAATGAAGTAATAAGTTATTCAGACAGGAGGTGGGGAACTGGTGATATGTACAAACAACTTGGATTTACGTTGGATCACACAACCAAACCGAGTTATTTTTACGTAGTCAAAGGTAAACGTGAAAACAGATTCGCATACAGGAAGGATATTCTTGTCAGGGAATACGGTTGCCCCGAAGATATGTCGGAACACGAATTCATGCAATCAAAGGGATGGTACAGGATATATGACTGCGGAACAAAGGTTTGGAAAATGCGCATTAATCCATATTTATCTTAAACAACATTCATATGAAATTGTTTTTTGAACAAGAACGCAAAATACCGAAACTTACAACAATCGAGTGCCTAAATATGCTTGAGGAGGAAAGACATCGCACGGATTTCCTTGATGCTTTAAAAGATGAAATATACCAATTCATCTTGGATAAAATTAGACAAATGATGGCTGTGAATTCTTACAGCCACTCAGTAGTTTTTAGTTCAAACACTCGATATTTTGATCAACTTATCATTAAAATCGATTTAAACAAAAAACCAGATTTCTCAAACCCAAGGCAAAATGGCGGACAGTATTATAGTGAAGAAAAAATGACCAACGGGAAGTTATATTTACCTAAACTTGATTTAATAGTCGGTATCGGTTTGAATGGTGAAATCGCAGACAAGTGGTTGAGAATTATTGTAGACCACGAAATAAACCACTTATATGATGATTGGCAGTGGCAATCAACCGGTCATGAACCGTTGACAAACGAAACACAATGGAATCACGGTGATGGGTTATTCATTCAACAAAACCTCGGAAACAAAGCAGACCCGTTGATAATGTCCATTGCATGGTCTGTATATGCTTCGTTATGGACAGAATCCAATTCATACGTCAATCAGGCGTTCAAGGAGTTTGAACATGTCAAGATGAAACCCGCAAACGTACATAAAAAGATAAAGTCAACAACATCCTATAGAAACTTTTCCAAACAACCGATAGACATGAAATGGTATGCCTCTCAGGAAAAAGAGGAAGACTTAAAACGAAAAGTGTTATATCTGTTCAAAAAATATGGGAAATTGTCGGTACCTAAACCGAAAAACGAAAGTAATTACAAAGACAGGCTTATCAAATGGTCGGAAGGAATATACAA
>OCTW013390169.1_pt1 | contig 16697 bp, 20 predicted proteins | sample 1539671 | NCBI WGS metagenome assembly OCTW01 (sample SAMN02144230, study PRJEB22623) | gut metagenome | biome: sheep rumen | host: Ovis aries | place: New Zealand
GGGAGCATACGGTTCAGTTGTCCGTATTGTATCATGAAGTTCCAGAACGGCTCGAACTTCTTCCAGCCGCCCATGTAGAACAGATGGGCCAGCTGTTGCTTCAGATTGTCGTGGCCAAAGCTGGCACGGAAGATGTTACGCCAAGAGTAGAACTCACGGTAGGCCCAGTCGTAGCCTTGCTTCAGCTCTTCGGCCGAGAGACCTACGGTCTGATAGACAACGGTCCGCGTATCATATTGGCTCCAGTCGTAAGACGTGATACGTCCTTCGCGCTCCATCTGCTGGAACAAACGTGTGCCGGGATAGGGTGTGAGAATATGGAAGGTTGCTGTCGTAATGCTATTCTCTATACCCCAGTCAACCGTTCTGCGGAATACATCTTTGTCATCATGGTCCAGCCCGAAAACGAAGCTGCCGTTGATCATGATGCCCAGACTATGGAGCCTTTGCACTGCTGCCACATAATCTTTCGAAAGATTCTGCAGCTTGTTGCTCGACCTCAGGTTCTCAGGTGAGAACGTCTCAAAGCCAAGAAACACACTGCGCAACCCGGCCTCTGCCGCCTTCTCGATGAGGTCGCCGTTCAACACCGACGCAACCGTTGCAGCACTCTGAAAGACGCGTCCCATGCCACGCATTCCCTCAAACAGTTCTCTGGCGAAATGAGGGCTGCCCAGCAAATGGTCATCGAGGAAATAGAGATGGCGACCTGGCAGACGGTCAATCTCCGCCAATGCGTCATCTACCCGTTGGGTGTAGAACGATTTCCCTTCGCCGTAGAAGGCATCTTTGTAGCAAAAGTCACAATGGTGAGGACAACCGCGTGAAACAACCAGAGAGTTGGGCACGAAGTATTTCTCGCGCTTGATGAGGTCGCGGCGCACGGGTGGTATGTTCTCCAACGAACGCCAACGGGCCACATAGCGTTTCTGCGGGTGTCCGGCACGCAGGTCGGCCACGAAACGTGGGAAGGCCTCTTCGCCGGGACCAAGCAGAATGGTGTCAGCGTGCTGGGCGGCCTCGTCGGGCAGTGAGGTGACATGCAGGCCGCCCATGGCCACATACACGCCGCGGCGGCGATAGTCGTCGGCAATCTTGTAGGCACGATAGGCGTTGGTCACATACACTTGTATGCAAACCAGGTCGGGCTCGTCATCGAGAATTAGCTTCTCAACATGCTGGTCTTGAATCTCCACCTCGTCGTCATCATTGAAATAGGCAGCTAACGTTGCCAGTCCCAGTGGTGGGAACAAGGAGTACTTGATGGGGCGCCAGTATGGGCTTTCAGCTTCCTGCAATGCAGGCAGAATCATTTTTACTTTCATAAGGCTATAAGATTAAAGGTTAAGGGAGAGCCCCTTTTCCGCTATTCTATATGTTATTGGCAAGATGAAATTTGCGGCAAGGATGTTGCCCAGTGTGAGGACAAGAAACAAGATGATAAAAATCAGGTAGTTCACGATACTATACGAAGTGTGCCAGAGTGACGCCGTAGCCATCAGCTCATGATAGCAGAGATCGAAGGCTTCTTCCATAGGCATGGCATAATGGTAGCAAACACCCAAGAAGCCTAACACGTAGATAGTTCCATAAAACAATCCTGCCAACATGATCTGCATACGAAACGTTGTGTTTTTCTGTCTGTATGCCTTTATTGGGGTCCATGTGAGCCAAAGGGCTGACAGCAGACAAATGACGGCCTCCATGTAGATGTTTCCTATAAGGTGGGTTCTTTTAATTCGCTTTGTCAGATTTCTGAGCTGTTTTTGCTTTCAGTCTGTAAGTTGAAGAGGGAGTGTAGTGGGCTACACGACTGATGAGACTTACAGAATGGAACAAAAAAAGCCGGAAAAATGACAAAAGGTTAACACCCCCCAGCAATGTCAAACTAACCGTGGGAATTAATAGAACCCACCATAACACATATTTCCTTGTAAGTGAGTCCCCATGCGATGCCTGTGGCTCCCAGTGTCCCACAGCAAGCAAGGAAAAAGCCTTGATCGAGAGAACAGCCCGTTGTGAAGCTGATACCGATACCCATTAGCATCATCAACAACAAAAACAACGCGAAGGCCGCAATTATCCATTTCCAGACATGTTTCTTTTTTATGTATCTGACGGTTATCAACAACAACACGCCGGAGATTATGCTTCCAGACAGTAATGCCAGACAAATGTAGGACTGATTTAGACCATACGTATCGAAAAGCGACAGGATGTAGTCTGCCTGGAAGAAGGCACTCACAAAAGTTGCTACCATGATAGCACACAGGAAGACCATAGCCGAAGTAAGCAGGTCTTTTTCACGATAACATCTGCCAACACTTACGATAAGTGCAGGAAGAAAACAAGCCGCAGCCAGGAGAATGCAAGTTTTCATTTCCATTAGAATTTTATTTTTTTGTATCCTTTTACTAAAGACTGAATCCATGAGTACCAGTCGATGGGCGATGTCCACACATGTTTCCAATGCCAACCATCTTCTATCCGAAAAATACGGTAACTTCCGTTCATGCGATAAGCAGATGATGGGAACAGGCTCTTCTGACTGAAATCAGAAACCCACTGCCGTCCATTGTAAACAGCGATATGTCCGAAGGGACTATTTCCGGCTGGCGGCAAGACTGAGATGTCACCTTTTTGGGGCTGATAACCCTCTGTCGGCACCTCTTGGAATCCCATCTGTGGTAATGTCTTCTCGTAGGCGTATGCGGGAACCAGTCCTGCAGGGCATCCTCCATGCCACAATCCTAACATCACATAGCCAGCACATGAGCACTTTGATTTTACGCCCGCATGATTGCTGATGTATTCTACTGCCTTGTCATTACTATAATAATAAGGCAGATGGCTCCATAGCAGAACGAGTGCTACGACAAACAACGTTACTTTCAAAACCTTTTTTCTTTTCATATTGATTCGCTTTTTTCGTTGCAAAGATACAAACATTTTGAAGTCCTTTCCAAGAAGAAGGAGGCTCATTGTATGAACCTCCCCTTTTCTTGTATGAATCATCATCTCATATTTTTTTGCTTTCAGGAGTTCAGGAGTCAGGAGTTCAGGAGTTACAGACAACACCTTTAGCGTTAGGCTCTTTGAATGAGCTGATAAACTAACGTCTGCCGCTCTACTAGCAGAGCGCTCGAACTTGTTCATGCGAGGTGGCTGTGGTAGGAAAGGTGGCGATTCCCATTGAAGGGATCTTCTCCCCATCGCTGCGCGTCGTACTTCCTTATTTCTTCTGACATTGCAATATGGATTATCTTGGCCATCTGTTCTTTGAATTGTTGTTGACCAATGTTGGCAAGTGCTTTGCATGTCATGGAGCAAGAATAGATAGCCCATTCACCCTGGAATTGGGGGGGTATTCGTTTGGGCATTTCGTTAAGAAGCTGCTTCGGCGAGGTTGCTACTTTTGATATAAGGTAGTTGGCACGCCGAAGGTTTTCTTTTTTCTCCTGTTTCATGGTTTTCAGTCTGAATATCATGACCCATATTACTTTTATAATAATGGGCAATAACAGAATTGTAAAAAGGATTTTCATTGCTTTGATTAATAGCTGAAGATATAATAAGTAGCGTAAATGTTCACTCCAATTATAATCAGGAAGAACAATACAAAGACGATGAGATTCACCATCTGATACGTAGTGCGCCATTTTGCGGCCAGCCTTACCAAGTCTTCAACACAAAGATCAAAGGCATCGTTAAAGGGAAGATGATAATGTTGTAACATCTTAGCGAAGCCATAGACATGAAGGACGGCGTAGGCAGTGAGAGGAATGGAAACGGCGAGCCATATATACGAGCCCGATATCGCACTCCTGTAAATGGCAGCGGCGACGGGAGCCAGTCCTGACAGCATCAGGACGGCCCCTTGCAACCAAAGGTTAAACACCACAGAGATTTGCTTGTAGGTAAGCCCGGAAAGCTTACCTAACAAGAGAAGGAACAACACACACAAGCCGAATGGCAGCAATGCCAAATCAATCCAACGGAATTTTCTTTTCATTTATCCAGATTAAGCTAACGACATTTGCTTGATGTAGATGTATTTCGGATAATATCCTAAGACCGTAAGCGTTACCGGGCAAATCCATATCTCGCGAGAGAACCCCTCCAGACCATAGACCTTGTAGGTGGCACCCCGCAACAAGCCTGAGTATTGCTTGTCGCATTCAAAGTAGCCTTCTTTGTGCAACGTTGAGATGCGTTTTCTGGATGGACGCACCAATACCCGCACGCGGTTTTCCTCTTTTGTGTCGAGGAACTTCAACAGATGGTTCGAACCCGCTACCATTGCCAGGTTATAACGGTCACCCGGCCACGGCATGTCTATGTACCAGGTTTTGTCCGCTGGCTCATAGACGAACTGGAGGTCATACACTCGGCGGCGGAGGCCGCACATTCCTTTTGCATAAACCCATGCGAGTTTAGCATACATGATTGCTTTGTTCAGCATCTAAAAAAGTTTTGGTGAAAACGCCTCGGGACTCTCCCGAATGGCGGGTGCAAAGATACAACTTTTATTTCAAACCTCCAAATCTCCTGGTATTTTGCAGTATATCAGCGAATTAAAAGTTTGGCACGATTTTTGTTGATTCATGAAACGTTGGTAAGCAAATCGCATTTCCAAACATTTTTGGCCAAAATGTTGTAGGATTAGCAAGTAATCAGGAGGGGGATGCTCCCCCACCTGATTGTATTAAATGAGTCACAGATGACAATTGCTCTGACAGACTAAACATTGCCGTCATTGGGATCATCATCAACAAAATAGTCTTCTGACTTCGCCTCAAAGAATCTCTTTCCCGCAGATAGCTTGCTGTAAAAGGCCTTACGTGAGAGTAGTTCTTTTCGGAACATCGCCTTTGTGCCTTCAGCGTCAGACATGTAGTTCATGCTATGGTCGATACCCATGCCCTTGGCTACTTTCAATGCATCCTGGTTAGCACCGATGTAGGTGAAGAGCCAGTTCTTTTTCTTCAGGTCCTCGACAAGTTGAAAGACTCGCTGATGATTCCACTCCACCGATGAATTCTCATATCCATCCGTGATGACGGTTACCAGCACATTGTCGTCCTCATTGATGTAACGTTGCAAGTTGGTGATGGCATTGCCCATCGCATCATAGAGAGGCGTGTTGTCCGTAGGCTGATAATCATTCTCATTTAAGTCGGGTACCTTGGTGATGGGCATGCGGTCGTAAACGGTAACAATGCTTCTACCATTGAACACGACCAGGCTGAACAGATGTTCCTGATTGGCATTGTCTTTCTGAGCCGTGCGAATGGTCTGAACGGTTTCAACTACGCCAGCAATGGCTTCATTTCTGATGCTGTACATAGAGCCTGAGGCATCCAGTACGATAAGGTTATATATTTTTTGATTCATTTTGATAATTGTTTTTTAATATGTAGTATCATAATATGCGTCCGGAATCTACATCGCAATTCCAGTTAAGGCTCCAAATGGTCCAGTATATTGTAAAACTGATCCTAGAGTGGATAATCCAGTAGCTAATTCTTTAGCTCTGTCTTTTTGTCTTAAAGTCATGGGTACGCCAATACTCTACATCATCTTTATCAGACATTGCCTATAATTCAGCTTCCTGTTGAGTTATTGGCGGAATCCATGTTCCCATTTGTGCTTTCCGTATCATCACCAAATAAAATATATTTAATACTGTTAATTAATACATATATTAAAAGAGAGAAAAATGCTATTCCTGCTGGAATTACTATCCACGTCATAATTATTAATGATTTTGGATAAATTACGTAAAGTATAATTGGAGCAAAAACGTATAACAGAGCTAGGATAATATCTCTAATAATATGTTTCATTTTTTTTTAAATTTTAAAGAAATGAGGGAGCATTTTCCCTCATTTCTACTATTTAGTTACTTTTTTCACATACATATACTTTGGATATTTTCCAAGTACAAAAAGAGTTACTGGACAAAGCCAAATATCTTGGTTAAATCCTTCTAATCCAGTTACTTGATATGTACTACCTCCAGTAAGAGAATATTCTTTCTGAATAAGCTTGGCATATCCAGGATGATTTTCTTCTTTACTAGAAGGTATTACTTTGATATAGGTATGTTTATCATCATCAGATAAAAAAGCACAGAGGTCGTCTGCACCTGCCACCATCATCAGGTTATGATGATCAAACGGCCAATTTGGAAAATCAACATACCAGCATCCATCAGCTTCATGATTAAACTGAAGTTCATACTCTTTTTTCTGTCCAAAAACTGAACGTGCCATTACAGCAGCACCATTCGTCAAATCTTTTAATGTATAATTCATCTTTTTAATATTTGGACTCAAATTATTCCATTTTGGGAATCTTGTTAGGATGACAAGACTATGAGTTACTTTCTTCTTATGCTGTTTTCTTGATATAGATGTAAGCAGGGTAGTTTCCAAGAACGAAGAGCGTCACCGGGCAAATCCAGATGTTCTTTGTGAATCCGTCGATACCCTTCACCTCATAGTGGGCACCACCAGTCAGCGAATGGTCTGAACGTCGTAGTTCTGCATAGCCATCATGTGTCTCTTGTTTCTTGGCAGGAATCACGTTGACACGCGTCTCCAGATTGTCGTCAGAGAGAAAAGCACAGAGTTCGTCAGCTCCTGCCACCATCATCAGGTTATGATGATCAAACGGCCAACCGGGGAAATCGACATACCAGCAGCCATCTTTCTCATGGTTGAATTTCAGTTGATACTCGCTCTTCTTACCAAACACGCTTCTCTGAATAATAGAGGCGCCATTCATCAGATCTTTCATTGAATAATCCATCTTTCTTCATGTTTTAATGGTTCGACATAAACTTTATCGATGCAAAGATACTCTATAAATAGAATACATTGCAAATCCTTGCAAGCCTTGCAGACTTTGCAAGGCTTGCTTTCCTACACTCTTTAGAGGTTACGAACAAGTCTTGGTAGAACAGTGTTTTTGTTTCTATCAGGTCATTGACCTGATTAAACAAACATAAAAAGCTTCTGAATTCTCAAAAGAGGCTTAATCTGGCATATTCCAAGTTACCAAATCCCTCGACAAGAGAATTCTCTTTGCCTCCCCTCTTTCACCTGTTATATAGTAGTTGCGAGCTATACTATCGTCAAACTCACGCAAAAACGCCTGTTTGATACGAGAACACTTCTCGTTGATGGAGTTGCGCGTCGGATCAGTCACATCGTCAATGCTCCTTTGAATATCTTCACGATTGTCTCGTCCGGAAATCATCCCGTAGAGATGAAGAAGCTCGTCACGATAGTCCGGCAGATATGAAAACATGATTCCTTCGGGATGGCGCAGATAAAGCATGTAAATGGCCTTTGACAATGGAGGCATCTTTATTTCCATATTGTTATAATCAGGTAGGAAAATGCGTCCGAATTGAATATGTATTCGACTCAGTTGCTGAGTGGGTTTGAAAAGTCGCTGAAGGGCAATTTCACCTACCCCACTCTGCCGTAGACGTTCTACCAGCATCTGCACCTCACTCATCATCATATCAACATCAGCCCCAACAGATACATCGTCTAAGGATTTGTTGTAAGATGTTACGCTCTCAACAGGCGATGCACCAAAAACGGCATCATGGATGCCATGCATTTCCACATACTGACGAATCAACGGGATAGGTGAAGAGTTGAATATCTCAGGTATGGGCGTATATGAAAAAGTATAGGAATCCTCCTTGTCAAAGCCCTCACCCATATATTGAATGAGTCCCGGCGACCATCGCTGCGGGTCATAATCAGCTACGATATAGTCCAGCAGATCGCGATCTCGATATAGGTTGACATAAGGAATGTGTTCATTGGGACTTGCCTGCGGATTGAAATAGTGATAGATCTTTTTCAAATCCATGTCATGCGCTATTTTCGGCAGGAAGCAGAACTCCAGACCTCCACGACGGAATTCGTCTACTATGCGCTCGTAATATCTATCGATAACCCCGTAATAGAGTTTCTGTCCTATGCCTGTCACGTCAAAATAGATCACCACATTCGACTTGGGCTTAAAGGGAAGACGGTCCTTATAGAAACTGATGTATTGCATAAATGCTCAAGACTTATTACCAGCGATACTTATTCTTGATTTGTTTGAAAATAGGGATGTCCGAAACGGACGCAAAGAGCAGAATACAGGAACGGAACTTGATGGTGTCAGACCCAAAGATTTCGTAAGCTGAATGCTCGTTGTGGAGAACGGCCTCGCATATTTCCACAAGTCTCTCCCTCAGCACAGGATGCTCGATATAGGCCTTGGCCTCTTCACGTCCATTGATGCCATAGAACTGTGATATTTCTGACTTGCCCAGGCCTTTCATCTGCGGGAACACATACCATATCCAATGCCCCCGTTTACGCCCGGCCTTCACTTCTTGGAGAGCCTTGGCATAAGTGCCAGTGCCTTCATAGATGCCGCCACTATCTTGTGCGTGGACGAATCGCAGAAGATTTCGCTGCCGCGCTTCCGTCTTTTGGATATCAGTCTTATTCTCCATTAGATTCTTGATAAAATTAGTTATGTTCATTTGTAGTTAAGAAATCTCGAACTTACTTCAGCAAGGAGAACTAGTTGAATTCCATTACTCCATTGGTCTATCCAACTTTTCTTTTAGTGAAGACAGTTCTCTTATATTAATTAGTAATTTGAATGATTGTCTATTCTGGATAGTTACCTTCGATGTACGCTTTGATGAGCGAAGCATGTGAGAGGGCCGACTTGGGGTTGTCGACATCAGAATTGGTGTTATAGTCAAGCAGCACCACTGGCTTATTCTTCGATATGCAACGCACAGCGGTCACCAGCTTTTGCAGCTTGTTCTCAAGAACCCACTTGTAGCATGGTAAGTAAATCAGCTTGCGTGCCTCAATGTAGCCAAGCAGATCTTCTCCATGAACGCCTTTGCGATGTCCCAGACAATGACCGTACTTCCTGACTGTACGCTTAATATTCTTCATATCGCTCTTCGAGAACATCTTCGTATCCACGTCGTAATTCTCGAAGACCTTCAGACCCTGCCAGATGCCTTCAACAGAAACAGCAACTTCGCCATCGCTAAACGGAATGGGTATGCCACCAATCGGATAAAAGGGGCTGAACTTGACAAACTCATCCTGTGCCTTACTCGTCACATCGATAATCATGGCATCAGGATACATCTCCTTTAGCGACAGAATCGGCTTGCCATTCTTGTCCTTCTTACCAGGCAGGAGCGGTTTTTTCTTTGACTCGATGATAATCATAGGCTTCTTTTTTGAATCTGAAGCAAAGTTACCACTTTTCTTTGAATAAACACTATTTTTCATCATATAAAACACCAGAAATTAAATTATTTACCCAACATCAGGCATTATATATTGCCAATAAACATGAAAAAGTAATCAGTTGCGTAAAAATTACACGAAAAAAAATAGTGATTTCAATTATAGACGCTTCCTTTGCAGCATTAAGAATACGCAATAAATGAAAAAATCATGTGTGTGGTAGAAAAAACTAAGGTAAGAGGTTTTGATAATGAGAGTGTTAAGAAGCCAACTCTGAAGGAAGAAAAGAGGGGCTTCTGAGTGTAAGTAATCTTATCGAGAAAAAGGAGATAAACAAAACCACAAGCAAAGAACTCCAAAACTCCAAAAGAGTTTAGAACTCCCGAAAGTTGAATACTTTTATTATATGGAAAAACAAATCCTTCATGGTTTTCTACAAGATAGGTTACTCAGATTTCATCATGTGCATCCATTAATATAATGCCACATTAAAGAAAAAAGTAACCAATCACGGTTTCAAAAATCTAGACTAAACGAAACTCCTTTCTCTTGTAATTCTTGCTAAATAATCGTAATGCTCGCCATCGGCGACTATCTCTACGGAATATCCGTTTTCTTGAGCTACGTGTTTCAAAGTATCTGCATCGATGTAAAGCCACGAGAATGGTTTTCCTATCGTGTCTTTGTACTGCATCTGAAAGCTTTGTTCTCCATAATAATCCATGTCGGGCATGTCGCCATCGAACACAAAGCCGATGTCTGAAGAGTCGCAAAGCACCTGACCTCCAGGAGCAAGTATCTTGTCAAGAAGTCTGAAAAACTCAGGCATTCGGTCAATTGTACCTACAATCCCGATACCGTTCATCATCATCAGAATTGTATCGTATTGAAGACCCTCTTGTGCGCCCAGCTCAAAGAAGTCCTGTTCCCGTACCTTCTTTATCCCACGCTTCTTCATGGTCTCAACGGACAATGGTGAAATGTCGATAGCGGTCACATCGATGCCTCGTTCTTGAAGGACAAGTGAATGGCACCCTGAGGCAGCGCCCACATCAAGCGTCTTTCCTTTTGTCATATCGAGAGCTTTTTGTTCTATCGCCGGCATTGTGTCATAGGAACGAAAGAGTGTGCTCAGGGGTATTTCATCCTCCTCAAACATCGGTGAGAACACCCTGAGCCTGTCTGCCTTCTTATTCTGATGATAGTCGGCTATGGCTCTTCCCATCGGGTCCATTTTTCTATCGACTCTTTCCATCTCATCTACATTGTATGACGTCATTTACTATTCATTCGACTCGCCTTCGACATCGCAACGAAGAAACCCCATTTCCTTTGCCTTTTCCTGATTCATCAAGTAATAGATAGCCTCGCCTTCATTGCAGACCTCACCTTTTGAATTTGTTATTTCTGCTGAGATATAAGCCAGATTCCGTACTTGCTTGTCCACTTTTGCCATGATGGTCAGTTCGGGCTCTGTTGTGGAGACCACTTTCCTGAACCTAACATTCAGCTGAACGGTATAGCCACTGGTTTGTAGTTTACGAGTGACAACCCATCCACAGACCTCGTCAATCAGCGTGCTCAGGATTCCTCCGTGCATAGTATTCACCCACCCTTGATAATATGTTCCAGGTTTCCACTTGCTTACAATATAGTCACCATCCTCATAGAACTCCATGTGAAGCCCTATTGGATTCTCTGGGCAGCAACCGAAACATTTGTATTCCGGGTGATTCCGCCAGGGGTTGATTATTTTTTTCATTCTATCTCTAATCTTGGTCTTACAGGGTCTGTCAGGTGGTAAACGTGGTCGTACTCCACCGTCAGCACACCCTTTACGTTCTTGAAATGCTGCATGGTTTCTTCCAAAGTCTTGCTCTCTGGCTTCTTCAGTGCCATACCATTGATGCTGCCATAGTCATACACGATCTCGCACTTGTATTCTTTGATGGCTTCAAGCAATGGCTCCTTCCCTGTCCCAGCATCATACATCACCAAGAAGACGTCAGGCGAATGCTCTTGAAGAATCCCAGACGAAATGGGCGCGACTCTCGTTATCTGCTGATTCGACTTGCATGAAACAAATATCAGCAGAGCTATCAGTACCTGGTAAAATCCGAATCTGTTCACTATTTGATTTCTTCCAATGCTCCTGTCTCCGAATCAATGATGAACCCTCTTACCACTATATCCTTCGGTACAAGCGGGTGCGACTTGATGGTACCGACGGTCTTCCTCACCGATTCGGGTGTATCCTTAAATCCTTCCAACCAGTGATTCAGGTCGATGCCACACTTGCGAATGGTGTCGAGTGTCTCGTCTGTCACGCCCCTCGCTATCATTTCATGATGGAAATGGTCGTAGCTCATGTGGCAGGCTCCACAATGAGAATGGGCAACAACCATTATTTCCTCCACCCCCAGCTCATAGATGGCAACGATAAGGCTACGCATGGCTGAATCGAAAGCGGAAATCACCAAACCTCCCGCATTCTTTATGATCTTGGCATCTCCGTTCTTCAGCCCAAGAGCAGCGGGAAGCAGTTCAGTCAAGCGGGTGTCCATACACGAAAGCACCGCCAGTTTCTTGTCTGGATATTTATCCGTCAGATACTTCTCGTAGCCTTTTGATGCTACGAACGTCTTGTTATAAGCAATAATCTGGTCTATCATATCTCTTGTTTTTTAACGATTGTTCCACCTGTTTTATTGACATCATTTACACACTATATGTGCCGACAAAATTACGCAAATTTCATTAGAAAAACAACTAAATAACAAACATTCACACCTACTCCGGCTATTTTTGAGGGGTTTTCAATACTTTTGCCAAGTAAAAGCGACGAAGCCATTACGGTGTAGCCGTTCATGGTTCACTGTGATGCGGAGTGTGGAAATGTCCCTACCTCTTCCCCCTTACCCCAACGACCCAACGACCAGTCCCCCAAACGACCAAGGTCCGAAAAACGACCTTGAACGATGCCAAAGTCCCGGCGCCATACTACACGAGTTTTGACGCCAAAAAACTTTAGTTTTGACGCCAAAATACTTGAGTTTATTTGGCGTCAAAACTGGAGTCTTCTATAACGAGTCCTCAAGGAGGACTACACATTTTTATGAAAAGTTCCTGAAAATCAGAACGATACAACAACAAGAGTTGCGTTCTCAAATAGAAGAAAAAGGAAGCAAAAAGAGGCAACCCGAAGATATGATCGGATTGCCTCTTTGTTTCTATTATAATAAAAGCGTCCTGACGCTTGTAGAGTCTTTATCAAGCCCCACGTGGGGCTGTTGGGACTACTCCCGTTTACATGACATCCAGATGATCGTACTTTGCCAACCAAATACTGAATGCGGCGCCTACTAATAACATGGCTGCCATAGAAACTGACATCATAATACTCATGACATTTCTTTTTTAAATGGTTAATTATTCTTTTTGACGGTGCAAAGGTACGGCAAAAATACATCCTCAACAAGTATTTGTTATGAATAAACAAGCATCGTGCACACTAATGAAAAAGAATTGCTGCTATCGAAAATTTCGATAGCCGTTAGTATCTTTACCTTGTATTTACGATTTAGCTATTTACGATTTACTATTTATTTACGATTTTGTTATTTGGCAATTTTACGGGTTGCCGCTCCGCAAACAAATAGCTCAATAGCTAAATAGTAAATAAACCGTAAATAGTAAATCGTCAAATCGTAAATTAACATGCGAAACTTGAAATTCTTCATACTTCACCCTTCACCTTTCACTTTTTTTTCGTATCTTTGCGCCCACAGCTAAACCCTGCCCGGCAGGCACTCCCCTCCTTTGGAGGGGTCGGGGGAGGTTCATGTGCGAAACTCATATACTCAACATTCATAAAGTATGGAACTAAGACAACTGAAATACTTTGTCCAGCTGGCAAAGACACTCAATTTCTCCACTGCGGCCAAGGAATTGTTCATCACGCAGAGCACCCTCTCGCACCAGATTCTGCAACTGGAGAATGAACTCAACCAGCCCCTCTTCCACCGCAACAGCCATGAGGTGATGCTCACTGAGGCGGGCCAGACGTTGCTGCCACTTGCCAGACAGACCATTCTCGATGCAGACAACTGCCTGCTGAGGCTCGACGAGCTGAAGAACCTGATGGGTGGAGAACTCAACATCGGTGTCACCTTCTCGTTTGCGTGCATCATGGCCGAGACGCTCACTGCCTTTCTCCGTCGCTATCCTCATGTGAAGGTCAACGTCAGCCAGTCTACCATGGCCGACCTCATAGCCAGACTCGAGAACCACGAGTTTGACTTCGTCATGGCCTTTCGCCCCCTCGAGAACAATCCTCGCATAGAAAGTCGCGTGCTCTTCACCCACCAGCTGACAGCTGTCGTCAACGAGCACCATGCGCTCGCTTCACGCCCCTCGCTCACACTGGAAGAGCTGCAGAACTACGACCTCGCCCTACCCCTCCGCGGCACTCGGGCCCGCAACACCTTCGAACGTATCATCTCGCAGACGCCTTTCCACTACAAGGTGAAGGTGGAGATGAACTATGTCTACCTGCTCTTCCACCTCTTGCGCGAGTCGAACTACATCACCATTCTCAGCGAAAGCACCGTGATGGGCGAGCAAGGCCTACGCGCCATCCCCATCATCGGCATGGACACAGAACAAAACCGTATGCACGGCTGCATACATCTCCTTCGCAACGTCTACATCAAGAAGTCGGCACAGGAGTTCATACGCATGCTCGGTGAAAGCACATCTGTATTAAGACGAAGCCTATAAAGGAGACCTGGCTTGGAGCGCAGGCGGCTTCCCCGCCTAACGCTCAACAGCATAAAACCAAAGATTCTTCACTTAACTCTCTGAAGTTCTATGTATTTCGATTTAGTTATTTGGCTATTTTACGGGTTGCCGCTCCGCAAACAAATAGCTCCATAGCTAAATAGTAAATAAATCGTAAATAGTAAATAGTGAATCGTCAAATCGTAAATTAGCATGCGAAACTTGAAATTCTTCACTCTTAACTCTTCACTTTTCACTTTTTTTTCGTATCTTTGCACCCACGGCATAAACCCTTCCCGGCAGGCACTCCCCTCCTTTGGAGGGGTCGGGGGAGGTTCATACGCGAAACTCAAAAAAAACAAGAATAACCTGAATATAGAAATGCGTTGTAACAACATTCCATCCATCAACTCATATAAAGTGGTCATGATGGCAGCAGCAATTCTGCTGTTTTTCATTTCGTGCTCACGGCAGGAGAAGAAATACACCATTGGCGTTTCTCAGTGCTCGGAAGACATCTGGCGAGAAAAGCAGAATGACGAGCTTCGCATGGCCTGCTATTTCCACGAAGACGTCGACCTGCGCTTCGCCGTGGCCCACGACAGCGACGCCCGTCAGGTGCAGCAGATAGACAGCCTGGTCAGCATCGGTATCGACCTGCTTATTGTGGCTCCGAACCAGGTGGCCACCATCTCACCGGCCATCGATCGTGCCTTCGACAGCGGAATACCCGTCATTGTGTTTGAACGAAAGACAAACTCGCAGAAATACACGGCATTCATGGGGGCCGACAACTACGAGATGGGGCGCATCATGGGTGAATACATGGCAGGACAACTGAAAGGACATGGGCGCGTGCTTGAGATGATGGGGCTGAAAGGATCGTCGCCTGCCATCGAGCGCCACAAGGGTTTCGTGGATGCGCTGAAAAAGCATCCCGACATCCAGATTGTAGCAACGCTGCAGGGCGACTGGACAGAACAGAGTGCACATAAGGCAGTGATGGCCTACGAGGGCAACCTCGCAGATCTTGACTTCGTCTTCGGCCAGAACGACCGCATGGCTATCGGCGTCCGCAAGGCGCTTGCCGAGAAGAAGCAACTAAGTGAACACATGCTCTTCTGTGGTATTGACGGACTGGCTGGTGAAGACGGAGGCATCAGGTTGGTGCGCGACTCGGTACTCAATGCCACCTATATTTATCCCACCCGTGGCGACCGGTTGCTTGAGTTGGCAATGAACATCCTGGAGGGGAAAGGCTATGAAAAGGAAAACAAGCTGATGTCGGCACTTGTGACTAACGAGAACGCGAACGTGCTGCTCATGCAGAACGAGGAGATAGAGCGCCAGTCGGACTATCTCGACCAGCTGCACGCAAAGGCCGACGGCCTGTTGCAACAGCTGGACACGCAACGTCTCATCAACCTTCTGTCATTCGGATTCATCGCTGTTCTATTGCTTTCCATCGTGCTCTTCTACCTCTACCATCAGGGCAAAATAACACTTCGCCGTGAGCGTGTGGTGAACAACCTGTGGAACATGGACGCAGCCTCACCCATTGCAACAGAAAACACCAACACTCAAACGACTAAACGACCAAACGACCAATCTCCCAAACAACCAATCTCCCACGAGGGCATGGAAGACTCCTCACCTCTCAGTTCTCAGTTTCCCACATCCCCCTCGGGGGCTCCCCACTCATCACCGACCAACCGACGTGGAGACGCAACCTTCATTGCGCGATTCAAAGAGGTGGTACAACAGCGCTTGTCCGACAGCGACCTCAGTGTGGAGGACATCAGTGCCAGTCTTCACCTAAGCCGCGTGCAGCTTTACCGTAAGGTGAAAGCCCTCACTGGTTGCACACCCGTAGACCTGTTGCGGAAAGCACGTCTCTCTGAGGCCTATCGTCTTCTGCTGGACAGTGACCTCTCAGTGAGCGAAATTGCCTATAAAGTGGGATTCACCTCACCAAGCTATTTCACCAAATGTTTCAAGGATGAATATGGAAAAGTGCCTGGTGAAGCCCGACAGGAATAAAAATATATGGGAAAACATTTTGAAATCTCAGAAATAAACGCTATCTTTGCAAACGTCTTCTAAATAGGAGACAAGACATTGTGGGAAAACAGAGCATCTAACTCTTCTCGAACCGAAACTGCGACCTTTGGTAAAGAATAGAGAGTGAAAGAAGCCTTCACCTATTTATATATATAATAATGGTGTGGACCTACGTTTCATCTATTCTTTGGTTGTCGCAGACCAGGTTCGAAAGTGAAAGCGCAGCGTCCACACCTTTTGCGTTGTGACAATGCAAAGGTATGTAGTTTGCAGCGTTGACACTAACATAAATCGTTCTTTCAAGCACAAAAATGTTACACCGCAACAAATTTGCGGGCAGAAGAACGAAAAATGACAGCCGTGAGGCCCTATCATCTTTACCTTTGCAAAAAATGTTAGAAAAATCCATATTACTAATCAAAACGTTAACGCAAATGAAACAACTAAGGAGATTGTTGATGAGCACATTGCTCATCTTTGCCGGTACATTATTGTACGCGCAAACGGAGATCACCGGAACGGTGGTCGATGAAACCGGAGAAGGGGTCATCGGCGCCA
>OCTW011583342.1_pt1 | contig 16694 bp, 13 predicted proteins | sample 1539671 | NCBI WGS metagenome assembly OCTW01 (sample SAMN02144230, study PRJEB22623) | gut metagenome | biome: sheep rumen | host: Ovis aries | place: New Zealand
GTCTATTCTAGCAAAAGGAGTTCTTCTTTCATAGGCATACCTTTAAGGTTTCTCGAACCCCACGCCTAGCGTGGGGTTTTCAGATTACAAGAAAGAATTTTTGCTCCCGCATCGTAAACGATGCTCCGCAAAAATTCATCCTCGCACCGCGCATGTCGCTGCTGCGGATTTAAAATGGAGGGACTGCGGTCCCTCCAAACCTCCCTGAGCTTTCTGTGCTTTATGGGAGTACATTGTTATACAAACCGGTGAGAAGTTAAATGTGAAGATAAAATGGAGTGCTTTGCAACATCCCTCAATACAGAGATACAGTCAAGACACGCTCTTCATGAACCCAGGGCCTCAATACCCTACATCCATCACGCAGTTCAGCGGGACGAAGCCGCGGACGGTCTGGCCGTAAATCTCGGTTTCCACGTAGGCGTATTCCCAACCGCGGCCGTTCTGGTACTGCATCAGGAAGGTCACTTGCGTTCCGGCGGGCAGGGTGGTGATGGGGGTCTCGTAGCCCAGCGGGTCGTCCGTCAGCTCGCAGCGGGCGGTGATTTCGGTGGGATAGTAGCTGAAATAAAGCTCGGAGAGGTTGTCCATCAGGCCCTGAAGCTCACTCACGCGCACGTAGCCCACGCGCCAGCCGCCCTTGTTCAGGTAATAGGCGATCAGGGCCCAGTTGCCCTCCCGGCCGGCGGCGTACACCGCGCCGTTGGTGTTGCACATGGCCTTTCCGTTCGCCCCGCGCCAGGAGAAGGTGTTGGGGGCGGAATAGACAGCCAGCTTCAGGTTCCCGTTGACGCGGATCTGGCGGAAGCTGTTGTCGTACAGGGTCGGCTCGGTATAGCTGCTCGGACGGTAGCCGCCCTTCTGGGGCGCCTTTTTGCCGCTGGGGTTGGTGGTGCCCTTGCTCTTCATTTCCGCCCGGACCGATTTGACCAGGTTGATGTTGTCCCACTCCAGGCGGGAGAGGCTGGCGTACACGTCCTGATTGTTCTTGGACGCGATAGAGTGATACCAGGACTGGGCGGTAAAATACCAGCCGTAGGAGCCGTTTGGATCAAAGATAAACCCGTGCCGGGCCAGGATCTCGTGGAAGACGAACCCGAGGGCCTCGTAGGTCCAGTTCCAGCATTCCTGCCTGGTCATCTTCCGGGTGCTGGAATCCGGCACCAGGTGGTCGTTCCCCAGCGCGGACGCGGGAAGGACGGCGGAGCACAGGGCCGTCAGACAGAGCAGCAGGGCGATCAGTTTTTTGGTCATGGGAATACCTCCTTATCATCACATGGATTGATACGCAGGAAAAAGGCGGTTGGCTAAGATTCTTTACAGCAGCCCTTTCCCGCTGGGCGGGGAAACCTCCAGGCGCGTTTCCACGTACTTTCTGAGCAGGGGGAGCGGGGCGTCCTCGGGGAGGCGGGTGGTTTTTTCGATGCCGTTTTTCAGGATGTCCTTCATCCAGATGATTTCCCGGGCACTGACGGGGACGGCGGGAAGATCACGGGTGGCGCAGTCGCCACAGCACAGGCCGCCCTCCTCGATGTCAAACAGCCGCGCCTCTGTTTCGGACAGGCGCTTTCCGCACCGGACGCAGTGGGACAGCCTGGGCCGGTAGCCGGACAGGGCGGCGTCCATCAGCAAAAAGGCGGCGGTCACCGCCCGGGGATGGAGCGGCAGATAGCACAGGCGCTTGAGGGAGCGGATCAGGAGCTGAAACAGCTTGTCCGTCCGGTCCCCCGGGATGGCCTGGGCCTCCAGGATCTGCAGCATATAGGAAGCGTAGCGGAGGCGGTCGTAATCCTCCCGGAGGGGATAGAAGCTGTCGATCAGCGAAAAGCTCTGCACGCCGGCTCGGCCTTTGCCCTGGTAGAGCACATACTCCCCGTAGGAAAACAGCTCAGCGCAGCTCATCAGCGGGCTGCCCGGCCTGCGGCAGCCCCGCGCCAGCGCGTCCACCCGGCCCGAGAACGGGGTCAGCAGCGTCAGCATCCGGTCGTTCTCCCGGTAATCCGCATACCGCAGGACAATGCCCTGCGTTGTAATATTGGCCATAACAAATTCTCCAATTTGTAATAGGTAGGAGGTAGGAAGGAGGAGGGAGGAGGTAAATAGTGAGTGAGGAAGGAGGAGGCGTGCAGAATTCGTAATTCATAATGCGTAATGCGCAATTAAGATCTGGCGCAAGCGCCGAGAACGGAGGAATTACGCATTAGGCATTACGCATTACGCATTGGACAAAATACCTCCTACCTTCTCCCTCCTACCTCCTACCTTCTCGAAAAGTCTTCCCCTTGATCTTCGTCCGTCCCTTAACGAGTCCTGGCGCGATGCAGGCGGTGAGCAGGGCAATTTCGGCTGCGCCCATTTGGCGGAGGACCCGGGCGCAGCTCAGGACGGTTGCGCCGGTGGTGCGGACGTCGTCCACCAGCAGGAGGCGCTTACCCTGGCAGGAAGCGCCGGGGGCGGGGGCGAAGGCGTCCTGTACGTTCAGCGTCCGCTCGCGCAGGGTGCGCTGGTCTGTCTGCCGGGCGGTCTTCCGGACGCGGACCAGCAGGTCTAAGACCGGCAGGCCGGTTTGGACGCCCACTAGCTCCGCCAGCTCCCGGGCCTGGTTAAAGCCCCGCTCCCGCAGGCGCTGGGCGCTCAGGGGCACGGGCACCAGGGCGTCATAGGCGGAGGGATCCCGGGGGCAGCGGGCCATCGCCGGGGCCAGCAAAGCCGCCGCCCTCGCGTCCCCCCGGAACTTGAGGGTCAGCACCAGCGACCGCGGCGCTCCATGGTAGCGGTAGGGGGCGAAGGTCTCGCCCAGGAGATGCTCCCGGTCCCGCGCGCAGAAGGCACAGGGCTTGCCGGGGCGGATCAGGCTTTTGCAGCGGGGGCAGAGCAGGCCCCGCCCATAGGGGGCGCGGACCAGCTCCCGAGCGCATGCGGGGCAGAGGGGCAGGCCGGACAGCTGGCCCCGCAGCCTCCCGCAGGACAGACAGAGGGCCCCTTCCGGGCTCAGCAGCCAGCCCATCACGGATCCTCCCCGAAGGGCTCGCCGAAGGTTTCCGGAAAGACGGGGGCGGCGGGTGCCTCGCTCTGCTCCAGAATCCGCTGGCAGAGGGCGGTATAGCGGACGGTGATGTAATTGTTGCCCACCATTTCCTCGATCACCCGCTCACTGCCCACCAGCACCACCAGCTCCCGGGCCCGGGTCAGGGCCGTGTAAAACAGGTTCCTCGTCAAAAGCATCTTGGGGCCGCCCGTCACCGGCATCACCACGGCGGGGAACTCGCTGCCCTGGCTCTTGTGCACGGAGATGCAGTAGGCCAGCTCCAGCTCCTCCAGCTGGCCGTATTCGTAGGTGACGTTCCGCTCGTCGTCATAGCGGACGGTGAGGCTGTGGTCCTCGGCATCCACGTCCGTCACAAAGCCGACGTCCCCGTTGAAGACACCTTCTCCCTCCTCCCCGCTGTCGGTGGTCCAGGCAAGCTGGTAGTCGTTTTTGATGTGCATCACCTTGTCCCCGGGGCGGAATACCTGGTCCCCAAAGACGATCTGGGGGCGGCGGGGGCGCTCCGGGTTAAAGGTGTCCTGCAGCAGGCGGTTCAGGGCGATCACCCCGCAGGGGCCTTTTTTCGCGGGGGCCATCACCTGGATAGAATGGAAGCCGTCCTTGAGGTTCAGATAGGCGGGCAGGCGGGCCGAACACAGGGACACGATGGTCCGCGCCGCCTCGTCCTGGTTCAGCCGGCGGTCAAAGAAAAAGTCGGACCCCTTCCGGTTCAGCACCGGCATTTCCCCCTGGTTGATGCGATGGGCGTTCATGACGATCATGCTCTCCGCGCTCTGGCGGTAAATGTCCGTCAGGCGCACCGAGGGCACCGCGCCGGAGGCCAGGATGTCCCTTAGCACGTTGCCCGCGCCGACGCTGGGCAGCTGGTCCGCGTCCCCTACCAGGATCAGCCGGGTCCCGCCCCGCAGGGCGCGCAGGAGGCTGCGCATCAGGAAGATGTCGACCATCGACATCTCGTCGACGATCACGCAGGCGCATTTGAGGGGGTTGTCCTGGTTGCGCAGGAAGCGCTGCTCCTCCCCGCTGTATTCCAGCAGCCGGTGGATGGTCTTGGCGTCCTCCCCGGTGGCCTCGCTCATCCGCTTGGCCGCCCGGCCGGTAGGGGCCGCCAGCAGCACCTTGCCCTCCGGCGACAAAAGAGAGAGGATGCAGTTGATGATGGTGGTCTTACCCGTACCCGGGCCGCCGGTAATCACCAGCACGCCCTTTTCCACGGCCGAAAGCACCGCCTGCTTCTGAAGCGGAGAAAAGGTCATCCCGTGCCCGCGCTCGTACTCCCCGATGGCCCGGAGAACGCCGCGGTCGTCCTTTTCCGGGGCCGTCTCCAGGATTTTGAGCAGGCGCATGGCCGTCTCCGTTTCGCAGTAGTACATGGAGCTCAGGAAAACGCAGTCCTCCTCCCCAATCCGGGAAAGCACCAGCTCCCGGTCCAGCAGCAGGGCGTTTAGGTGGTTTTCCAGCGCTTCCGGGGTACTGTTCAGCATTTCAGCCGCCCGGCGGAGCAGGGTTTCCCTGGGCAGATAGGTATGACCCGCGGAAACGGAGGCCTCCTGCAGCAGGTACTTCATCCCGCTGCGCAGGCGGAAGCCGCTGTCCCGCGCGATGCCCATCGACAGGGCGATCCGGTCGGCGGTCAGGAAGCCCGCCCCCTCCACGTCGTCCACCATCCGGTAGGGGTTGCTGCGCATCACTTCCTCCGTCCGCTCGCCGTAGGCCTTGGCGATCTTCATGGCCAGCGCCGGCGAAATGCCGTAGGACTGGAGGAAAATCATGTTTCTGCGCACGCCGTACTGTTCGGCAAAGGAGGCGGCGATCATCCGGGCCCGCTTTTCGCTGATGCCCTTGAGCTGCTTGAGCCGGTCCACGTCCGTCATGGCATCCAGGGTGTCCTCCCCAAAGGCGTTGACCAGCAGGCGGGCAGTAGCCTCCCCCACGCCCTTGATCAGGCCGGAGGAAAGAAAGCGCTCGATGCCCAGCAGGGAGGTGGGCTTTCGGATCTGGCAGCCGCTGCACTTGAACTGCCGGCCGTAATGGGGATGGTCCACCCAGGTCCCGGTCAGGAGCAGCTGTTCGCCCGGCGTCAGCGGCGGCAGAATGCCCACCGCCGTGCAGGTTTCCTTGCCCGCGCGGACGCTGATCACGGAGTAGCCGTTTTCCTCGTTCCTGAAAACGGTTTCCTCCACCACGGCTTCCCAAGTGGTTTCCTGCATCGCTGACCTCCCTGACCGGCGCTCCGGTTTGTTCCTGTACTCCATCATACACCAGTCCGCCGAAATTGCAAGCAAAAAACCACATCGGCGGATGATTGCGTCTCCTTCCATACGCATTTTTGATTTCCTGATATGAAAAAGATAGGTTGAGTCGGCCGCGCTTTTGTGTTATGATGATAATATGGTAATTATTCAGTCCCCTGAGATCGAAAGGAGTTTGCCATTGAACCGTGGGGGTGATCAGGGGGATTCCTCCCCCTGATGGTAATCCGCAGTACCGGCTTTGCCGGTGCGAGGAGCATTTTTGCGGAGCAGAATATGCCTTGGGAAAAGAAGACACCTTCACTTCTGCGGGAGCAAAAATGCGTACCTTGCGGATTTGCCGCCCGTGAGCCCTGAAAGGGCGAAAGGCAAATCCGTAGGGGAAAGCGTGGGAAGGGGACAGAGTCCCCGTCCCAGTAACTGTTCAGTCGATGACTGAACAGTTGCGCACGGGAAAAACTGAAGGAGGCGTTTTGATATGGCAGCGGAATACAGCGTATGTCTGGACATCGGCGGCACCAAGGTGCTGGGGGCCATTTTTGATCAGGAAAAAAAACCGATTTACCGGCTCAAGAAAAAGACCAAGTCCGGGGGCGACTCCTCCGAAAACATCGAACAGGTCATCATCAGCGTCGTCCGGGAGATGATCAAAGAATCCGGCGTCAAGCTGAGCAATGTCCGGGCCATCGCCGCCGGCGCTCCTGGCGTCATCAACCAGGACGAGGGCGTCGTGCTGTTTTCCCCGAACCTGCCCTGGCGGGACTACGACATCAAAAAGCCCATCGAAAAGGAATTCGGCGTGCCCTTCCGCATCGGCAACGACGTGAACGTGGGCGTTTTGGGCGAGTTCATGTACGGGGCGGCCAAGGGCTACCGCGACGTGGTCGGCTTCTTCGTGGGCACCGGCATGGGCGGCGGGCTGATCCTGAACGGCAAGCTGTACACCGGCCACCTGTTCAAGGGGGCCGAGTTCGGCCACATGACCATGGACCCGGAAGGCCCTTTGTGCAACTGCGGCCAGCGGGGGTGCCTGGAAGCGTTCTCCAGCAAGCAGGGCATGTCCGGCTACATCCGCCAGCAGGTGCAAAGGGGCCGCAAGAGCATGATGTCCGACGCCCTGGACGGCTCCGTCTTTAAGAGCAAGGCCCTCAAACGGGCCCTGGAGGCCAAGGACCAGGTGGCCATGGAAGCGGTCGACCGGGCCTGCCATTGGCTGGCGGTCGCCACGGGCAACATGATCAACACCATCAGCCCCGAAGTGGTGATCTACGGCGGCGGCGTCATCGAGGCGGTGGGCGATATTTTCCTTGAAAAGATCCTGGCCGAGGTGGACCGCTACTGCATGCTCTCCATCCGTCCGACGGTGGATCTGAAAAAAGCCGCGCTGGGCGACGATTCCGTCCTCTACGGCGCGCTGTCGATGATCGTGGACAAGTAACCTGATTTCATCGCGCAAGTTGAACCAATACTTTCTTCATTGGAGATGAAATCATTGAAATTACTGACCATCGCTATCCCCTCCTATAACTCGCAGGATTACATGGCGCACGCCATCGAATCCCTCCTGCCCGGCGGGGACGAGGTGGAAATCCTCATTGTGGACGACGGCTCCAAGGACCGCACGGCCCAGATCGCCGACGAATACGAGCGGAAGTACCCGGGCATCGTCCGCGCCATCCACCAGGAAAACGCCGGTCACGGCGGGGCTGTGATGACGGGGCTGAAAAACGCCAGCGGCCTGTACTTTAAGGTGGTGGACAGCGACGACTGGGCGGACGCGGACGCCTACCCCAAGGTATTGGAAGCCCTGCGCTCCTACCGCGAAGACCCGATCGACATGCTGATCAGCAACTATATCTACGACAAGGCCGGGGCCCGGCACAAGTACACCATGCGCTACACCCACGCCCTGCCCCAGGGGCGGGTCTTTGGATGGGAGGAGACCCGGCATTTCCGCATCGGCCAGTACATCCTGATGCACTCCGTCATCTACCGCACTCAGCTGCTGCGCGACTGCGGGCTGGACCTGCCCCTGCACACCTTCTATGTGGACGAGCTGTATGTCTACATCCCGCTCAAGCAGGTGGAGCGCATGGTCTACCTGGACGTCGATTTTTATCATTACTTTATCGGCCGGGACGACCAGTCCGTCCAGGAGCAGGTCATGATCCGCCGGATCGACCAGGCCCTGCTGGTCAACCGCCTGCTGATTTCCTCGGCGGACCCCTATGCCGTTTCCAACCTTCACAAGCGAAAGTACATGCTGAATTTCCTGGAGATCATCACCACGGTCTCTTCCGTGCTGCTGATCAAAAGCGGGACGGAGGAAAACCTGCGAAAAAAGCAGGAGCTCTGGGACTATATTGAGAAGGAAAACCCCCGGGTGTACCGGACGCTGCGGCGCCGTCCCCTTGGCCGGGTCCTCCATCTCCCGGGAAGGTTCGGCCGCTCCGTGGTCATCGGCGGGTACAGGCTTGCACAAAAGATTTTTGGCTACAACTAAATATCATCAAAGGCGCGTCTTCCGAAAAGGGAACGCGCCTTTGATGGTATTTCTCTTTAATCTTTTCCGTCTCATTATACCAGAAACTCTTTGTTCAGCTTTTGTTTATTAATCTCACTGTCCTTTTGACGGGAGCCAGTTCAGAAGTCTGGCCGGGTTTGAATCCTGAATGACCTTATGCTGTAGTAAATACCGGCAAAGCAATTCTATCGTTGTCATCGCCAGCGATTTCTGCTTTTTGTATTTTTCCAATAATCATATCGTCCAGTTCTTCAAGTTCTACTCCCAATAACTGAGTTGCAACAACTTCTGTAACCCGTTGATTCATAAGGGCGTCAATGGATATGAAATCCTCAATTGGCAGGTTTTCTATTGCTTCACTACAAGCATGAATACGAGACAATTGCTGATTAACACCCTCAAAGATGATTCTATGGGATTCTACCTTTCTTGCTGGAGAAATTCGCGCATATGATGGTTCGAACGTCAGGAACTGGCTGACAGCTCTTTGAAAAACTGGACTATAGACATTTTCAAGGATCATTTTCCAATCACTAAAGAGCGGATGTTGTGCATGATGAGCATAGTATTGCCAGCAACAAAACTCATTGAATAGTTGTGAATATATCGTCAGAAGTGTAAAGAGCATTTCACAGCCCATGACTCCATCGATGCGACGATTCTGGAAGTCTTCCATTAAGGCTTTCAGAAAGGCACGAGCAGTATTTAGATCCTTCTCTATTCCTGCGGCACGAACATCGAAAATTTTATTGTCGAATGCTTCTTCTGTGTGAAGTTGTTTAATATATGCCAGATCGGCTTTCAAATCCATCAGTATCTTTTCATATTCCTGAATCCGATCACTTTGCCGATCTTGCTTGTATCGATCAAAGAAATTCGTCAATTGTCCGTGCAATCCATCCATCTTCTTCAATGTCATATAGAATCCGGCGATGGAAAGCCCGCAATTAGCGAGACCGAATGTAGAATTCACCCATGAGAGAACGTGAATTTGATTCAAGCCAGATAAGGCATTGGATAGCGTACCCAGTTGCTTGATTACTCCGTCCAGTTTTGCATTTGCAATATTGACGCTGTGTTGAATAAGACCTGATTGTACATTCCCAGCAAGTGATGACGCCAAATTGATCCCTGCTGAAATAGGCCCAAAGGAAGGCCTGACTAAGCTACTAAGATTATTGCTTACAACCGGTTTTGCAAGCTCCATCAACTGCCCAGTCGTGCTTCTGACCCCTCCAGAGGACATGACAGCTTTTCCAGCTTTAATAAGTCGCGCCATTGCGTTTGAAATTTCAAATTGCAATACTGCCATTAACAAAATCCTCCCAACGTTCTTGCTGCCGCGTCATCAAATAAGCAACAAAGTTTTTGATAGTCATCCCATTCAGAAATGACTTGTTTGGATTTGCGAATGGCAACGCTCTTTATCAGTATTCCGATCAAAAAGGCAAAGATGAAAACAATATCAACGATCAGAAGGGCACCAGCAATTCTCTGATATCGTTTCGACGATGCAGTCAATTTTGCGGTTTGTCGTTCAAGTTCTGTTTCTTCTCGAGGCGAACCTAAGACATCGTGAGAAACCCAATCACCGAACTGCTGAAAAATATTTTTTCCTTCGGGTTTGTAATTATGTACGTAATTTTCTAGCTTTTTTTGCTCTGAGTATGAGCTAATGCCAAAAAAGATTGATGCCACCAGAAGTAAAACGCCTACCACGATTCCGATGAAAACAAGACGCTTCATTAAAGCTCTGGTTTTTTCGTTCATGCTAATCAACTTGCTTGCTTGTTCATATCTATCGGATACTTTATTAGTTTTATCAACCATTTTTTTCGCGTTTTCCACGTCATAAGAATCGGTCACAAAGGTGATTTTTTTCTTCTTTAGCTTTTTCGCTTCCGCCGCATTAGTCATGACGAGTATATAGTTTGCTGCTATCGTATAGACACTATCCGGATCTGGAGTAGCTGTACTCAATTCTTCATGAAGGAGCTGAGTTGTACATTTTTGATACTGCGAAACTTGATCATCTGGTTCCAAACCCTGATAACACATACTATCTGTACAGAATCGATGAACAACCTGAAGGAGCTCCTTTGTTGGGCTCACCTGTTGTTGGATGAGTTCATTCATGTTCTATTGCTCCTTTGGTTCCAATACTCTTAATGATTTCCATGAGCATTGTCACTGGCCTGCATTTTGCATACAGACTTTAAAATATTCTATCACATTTTCCAAAGCTCCTGCAATCGAAAGAAGGTGAATTCTTATGGCTGAAACCCTGTGCAAACTGATGGTCGCGCTGTCGCTGGAAAAGGCAATTTCTCACGCAATATGCACACCATCAACCAGCAGATCATGTATGCCGAGTCCACCTTCCTTCTGGCCGAGGCTGGCATTGAGAGCTATGCAAAACCATCGCGGATACGAAATCTAAGCTGTCCATGCTGGGGCGGAAACTCACCCAGTAGCAGCGGGCTGTGGAGCAATACAGCCGGGCATTGGTGGCGGCAAACAATAAGCTTAAGGAATACTACGATCGTCATCAGGATTATAACCAGGGGTTGGAACAGGCCAAGGCCCGTCAGGAAACCCTGCGCTTCGAGGTTGAAGCGACGGCCAAATATTACTCCACCGCCGTCACCGGGATGTAGCCGGCCTGCCGGACGCAGCGCTGGCCCGCTTCGGAGGTGAGCCAGTTGACGAAGCGCTCGGCGTTTTCATTGCCTTTCCGGTACACGGCGTAATAATACACCGTATACGGGTACGCGCCGGAGCGCAGGTTTTCCGGGGTCGGGGAAACGCCGTCCACGCTCAGCACGCGGAGGCTCCCGCTCTTATACAGGCCCTCCACGTAGTACAGGTAGGAATAGCCGATAGACGCGCCGGAATTGTCGTAATTGCCCACCTGGGCGATGAGGTCCGCCATGCCGTCGGAGATGTAGTTGGACTCGGCGTCCAACTCGGCTCCCTGCATGACCAGCTCCTCCATGGCCGTCTGGCTGCCGCTGCCATGGGGCCGCTGGTAGGCCCGAATCTCCAGCCCATCGGACCCGCTGACCTCGCCCCAGTCCTTGATCTGCCCGCTGTAGATGCCCCGGATCTGTTCGGCGGACAGGTTCTCCACCGGGTTGCCCGTATTGACCAGGAAGACGAAGGCGTCGTAGCAGACCGGCACCATTACCAGCTCCACCCCGGCGTCCTGCGCCGCCTGCCGCTCATCCGCGTTCGGGCCGGTGCCCAGGACGATGTCCACCGGGTGGGTATCGTCCATCATCACGCCCTGAGACACGATGGTCACCATCGGGTTGGCCTTTCCTTCGGTCAGGCGGTCGTAGGCGTAAGGGGTGGTGGAAAAGCTTACAAAGCCGTTGAGGTCCTCTTCCTTGAGGTCCAGCCACTGCCGGGCCAGTTCCATCGCCAGCGGCACGCAGACGGTGGAACCGTCGATGGAGGGATAGTCCCCCCAGGCCTGAACAAAGAGATTGTCGCTGCCCTCATAGGGCTTCTTTTCGCCCAGCTGGAAATCATTCCGTTCTGTCACATACCGCTGCCAGTTCTCCCCCCTGGCCAGGGACTGGTTGATCTGCCCCCAGGACCCGCTTTCAGAAAAAGCCGAACATGACAGGGACAGGACCGCCAGGATTGTCAGCGCCGTCAAAGTAAAACGTTTCATTAGAATACCTCCTCGTCGTTTCTGTAGAGTATCGTTCATGTTTTTCCAATAGTTCGCAATAGAAGGCCGGAAGAAATGAACCGTCAGCAGCAAAAGCCATCGCCTGATCATCCTGCCGCATCCCCCATTCTTTTCATTCTAAGCAGTCCACGTCTTCCTTCGGCTACTTCCCGGTCATCCCATTGTCCCCATTGTACCAGGTCAGATCGGCGTATTCCGCCCAGTTCTCGTCCTTCAGCACCTCCAGCCCCGGCGGGAGGGACAGGCGCTCCAGGCTGACGCAGCCTTCAAAAGCGTTTTCCGAAAGCTCCGTCACCGTCAGCGGGACGGTCAGGCTGTGCAGCCTGCCGCAGCCACAGAAGGCGTATTGGCCAATCTTTTTTAACCCCATCGGCAGGGAAATCGTCTGGAGCGGGTTATCCATCAAATCGCTGCTGAAAGCCCAGTCGGCGATTTCCGTCACGCCGTCCGGCACATCGTAGTGCAGGTCCTTTTTCCCGTCCGGATACTTGAGCAGCACCGTCCCGTCCGCGCTGAACAGGACCCCGTCCCGGGAGGAGTACACGGGATTTCCCTCCTCCACGACAAATTCCCCGATATCGCAGCGATAATAGCAGCGTGCCACATCGCCCGTACAGCCGGCTGGAATGATGATCTTCCCAAAGCTGACGGCGTAAAAAGCGCCTTGGGCAAGATATTGAAGGCGGTCGGGAAGGCGGAATTCCGGGAAGCTGCCGAAGGTCAGAGCGGTGTCCCCGATTGCCGTCAGCGACTGGGGAAAGCGAATCCTGTCCACCCGGGTGCGGAAGGTTTCCGTTTCCTCGTCATAGCCGTCCAGATATTCCGAGGTATCGATCCAGCCGGCACCGATCTCGCCTTTGCGCAGGGGCATGAGGTAGTTGACGCCATAGGGGTCTTCATCATCATCATACCGCCAGCCAAGGCTGCTGCCCCCTATCCGGGTCACCCCCTCGGCGATGGACAGCGTTCCGTCCTCAAACTGAACGACCGGCACGGCCTCCAGGGCGGTTTTGTCCATAAACAGCCAGGCAGTCCGCCCTTTCGCCTCCGTTTCCACCAGGACCCGGCCGGACAGATCGCCCAGGGACGTTTCAAGCTCCGCCAATGCGATCACCCGATCCCCCGCGTGGAGATAGGTGACGATCCGGCCCCAGCCCAGGGGGTCGTCGGTCAGGGAGGCGTTTACGGTCAGGCGGCACAGCGTGGTGTCCGCCGGAAACACGTCGTAGTTGACTCCATGCTCCTGATCCGTTTTGATCCAGCCGATGCGCTCCTCCGTCCGGATCATACGCCAGGTTTCCGCCGCGGAAAGGACGGTGAAACGCTCTCCCGGCTGAATCTCCGTCTTTCCCGTTTCCGGGCGGAGGGCGTCGTCAAAGGGGGCCAGGAACAGCGGAGCGCTTTGGGACAGCCCCAGGTCGGCCAGGGTCGACGGCCGGTCCCAGGCTTCGATGCTTTCCACATAGAAGCCTTCGTCTTCTTCCTCCTCTTCCGCAGGGGCGGCCGGGCAGCAAAGCGCCCAAGCCGTCAGAACGCACAGAAAAAGAAGCATGGCTGTTCTTGCCGCCTGTCTTTTTTTCATGGAAGCTCCTCCTCAGGATCAAGTGTTATTCGTCCTGCACGCGATTGCCCTGATGCAACTGATGATATTATACCGCTTCTTCCAGCTTCTTACAAGCGGGGAAAGCCGCCGAAAAAGGCGGGAGAATGTAACAAATTCCCGGATCGTTTCAATGCTTGATCAAACCCTCTTTCATGTTGTATACTGTGTCCGTCTCCCCTGTGTCCGGGAAGACATGAATCGACAAAACGGAGCGTCAAACGACATGCTGCATACATTGACCGGCCCGGTGGTGCACGGGCAGGGGAAAGGCGCCGCCGCCGGCTTTCCCACGGCGAACTTAAGGCTATTGGAAAACGCCGTCCTGCCGCCCAAGGGCGTATACTGGACCCGGGTGACCCTGGATGGCCGCAGCCATCTGGGCGTCACCAACGTAGGCCTTCGCCCCACGGCGGACGACCGGGACGAGATCACCGTGGAAACCTTCCTGCCGGACGACCATGGCGACCTGTACGGGAAAACCATTGGACTTACCTTTCTTCGGTATCTCCGGGAAACCGTTTCCTTCCCCTCTATGGTGGCGCTCAAGGAGCAGATTGACCGGGACGCCGAAACCGCCCGCGCCTGGGCCGCCCGCTGCCCGGAGGCGGATGGCTTCCTCACCTTCTCAGCTGAAGAAACCAGAGCTCTCTCCGCCCAGATGGCGGAAGAATTGACCGCTGGCAGCGTGCTGGTGCTGCGCGGGGACATGGGGGCCGGGAAAAGCGAGTTTTCCCGCGGCGTCGCCCGGGGCCTGGGCGTAACCGGCCCGGTGCCCAGCCCCTCCTTCACCATCCTGAACGTCTATGACGAAGGACGGCTCCCGCTGTACCATTTCGACTGGTACCGGGTGGAAGACCCGGAAGAACTCTACGAAATCGGCGCACAGGAATACCTTCCCGGCAGCGGCGTCACCCTGGTGGAATGGGCGGAGCGCGCCGAGGACCTGCTGCCGGAAAAACGGACGGAAGTATTCATCCAGCCGGTCACGGAAAGCACACGGCTGATTCTCGTTTCCCCTTGCAGACTTTCTGCAGGGCATCTTTTACTTGGAGATATAAAGAACCCCGACTGAGGCATCTGCTTCAGCCGGGCTATACTTGAATTGATTTTTCCTCACTGAAGAGCATGAGAAGGAAGCTATGGCTGCCAAACGTTTCCATCAGGCGCCGTACTTTTCGTCCATGCTGTTATAGAAGAAGTCGATCTCTTCCTCCATCTCTTTTTGCCTCTTCCAGTCCTGGGCGCGCTCCGCTTTTTCCCATTCTGCTACCATTTGTCTGTAATAGACCAGTTCTCTCTGGGGCAACTCCTCAAACAGCCAGCCGGTACTGCGTTCCAATTCTTCCGCGCTTAGTTCCAGTTCCGTGTTTGCCATACTCCTCAGCTCCTTTCATTGTCCATCGTATCATCAGCAGCGTTTTTCCATCATCGCTTGCAATAATATATACGCAGCACAAAATGAAATGGCAGAAGATTCCATGTCATTTTTCAATATTTTATTGATTCATCTGTATTACATGGATATAAAATAAGGAGGAACACCATGATCGCACTGAACGGCCGCAGCGTCACCCTGCTGGACGGTGAGCTCAAGCGGCGGGAAGCCGATAACCGGGCCTACATGCTCCGGCTTTCCCGGGAAAACCTGATGCGCAACTATTTGCTGGAAGCGGGGCTGTGGACGGCCCCCTTCCAGCCCGAAGGCATCCACGCCGGGTGGGAATCCGCCGTGTGCCAGCTGCGCGGCCACTTTACCGGCCACTACCTGAGCGCGGCGGCAATGATCTACGCCGCCACCGGCGACCCGGAGATCAAGGGCCGGGCGGACGCCATGGTGGACGACCTGGCCCGGTGCCAAAAGGAGCACGGGGACGGCTGGGCCGGCTCCATCCCGGAAAAGTACCTTCACTGGATCGCCCGGGGCAAGCAGGTCTGGGCGCCCCATTATACGGTCCACAAGACGCTGATGGGCCTGACCGACATGGCAAAGCTCGCCGGCAGCCAGCTGGCCCTGGAGGTAGCCGACCAATGGGCGACATGGTTCGACCGCTGGACAGCTGGCTTTTCCCGCGAGCAGATGGACGATATTCTGGACGTGGAAACCGGCGGCATGCTGGAAGTGTGGGCGGACCTGCTGGCTCTGACCGGGAACGAGCGCTACCGCCGGCTGATCGAGCGCTACACCCGCTCCCGCCTGTTTGACCCCCTGCTCAAAGGCGAAGACCCCCTGACCAACATGCACGCCAATACCACCATCCCGGAGGCCATCGGCGCGGCCCGCGTCTATGAGGTGACCGGGGAGGAGCGCTTCCGCCGCATCGCGGAGGCCTACTGGCGCTGCGCTGTGACCGAGCGCGGAGCCTACGCCACCGGCGGCCAGACCGACGGAGAGATCTGGACCCCGAAGGGGGACGTGAGCAAAAGACTCGGCCGGAAAAACCAGGAGCACTGCACGGTGTACAATATGATGCGCCTGGCGGACTTCCTGTTCCGCTGGACCAAAGACCCCGTCTACGCCGACTATATCGAGAAAAACCTGTACAACGGCATCATGGCCCAGGGCTACTACCGCTGGCGCGGCACCAACGGCTATCTCCCCAGGTACCCCGATACCGGGCTGATCGCCTATTTCATGCCCATGCGGGGCGGCGATCACAAGGGCTGGGGCACGGAAACCACGGACTTTTTCTGCTGCCACGGCACCCTGGTGCAGGCGAACGCCGCGCACAACAAATACATCTGGTACCAGGACGGGGAGGACGTCTATGTCTGCCAGTTCCTGGACAGCGACGCGGAAATCGAAATCGGCGGGAAAAAGGTGATCCTGCGCCAGCGCATCGACCGGCAGAACGGGTCCTTCCATATGAGCAGCGATTCCGCCGCGGCGCAGCGCATCGGAAAGGTGCCGGCTCTGGTGGCCCATCACCCAGAGACCCTGCGGATTCGCTTTTCCGTCGACACAAAAGAGCCGGTGAACCTCCGGCTTCACGTGCGCTTCCCCTCCTGGGCCAGCGGTGAGGAAACCCGCTTTATCTCCCCGGACCGGGAAACCTGGCAAAACGGCGACAGCTGGACCGTCGACCTTCCGATGCGCGTACACTGCGAACCCCTCACCGGCGACGATACAAGGATCGCCTTCCTCTACGGCCCGAAGGTGCTGGCCGGCCTGACGGACTGCGAGCAGACCCTGCACGTGGATCCCGCCCACCCCGAGCGCACCCTGGAGCGGGACAACGAACGCGAATGGGGCAACTGGACCGAGGAATTCATCACCGTCACGGAGGAAAAAGCCATCCGCTTCCTCCCCCTGTACGACATCGGTTACGAAAACTACGCGGTATACTTCCGGATCGCCAAGCCGGAATTCCCTTCCTGAGGGGGAGGAAAAGTAAAACCGCCAATAACAAAGGGGCAGTTGCAGTTTGTTTTCTGCAACTACCCCTTTTCTATTGGTAAAATTCATCTGTCACATGATAATAGTAACCATCCACCGGCATAGCCGGTGGCTTTTCACATGCGGGCATTGCCCTAGACTACTAGCCGCGCCCTCGCAGGCGCTTATACGG
>OCTW011544990.1_pt1 | contig 16690 bp, 10 predicted proteins | sample 1539671 | NCBI WGS metagenome assembly OCTW01 (sample SAMN02144230, study PRJEB22623) | gut metagenome | biome: sheep rumen | host: Ovis aries | place: New Zealand
TTCTCCACGCCCTCCGTCATTATGCGGTTTAATAAGTCAAGGTATTGTTTCATCGTTTTAGAATATATCTCACGGCAAAATTAGATATTTTTTTCGAATTAGCATACGGTCTTTGCCACATTTAATTGAGTGATGCAATGTTTAATCATCAACTTTTAGTAACTTCGCAGCACGATGCAGTTACCAGTAGCTTTTACAGAACAGATGCGCACCCTGCTCGGCAATGCCGAGTGGGAGGCTTTTTGCACGGCTCTAGATATGCCGCCCCAGGTGTCGTTGCGCCCAAATATCAACTCTCAATTATCAACTCTCAATTATCAATGCCGAAGGCATAGCGAAGACTTTGTCAACGGTCGGCGAAGCCAGACTGACGCAAAAAAATCTAAGAGCGATGCGGCGACTTTCGAACTCTCGAACTTTAAATCCCCCGTTCCCTGGAGCAGCATAGGCCATTATCTCAGCCGACGGCCGGAGTTTATCATTGACCCGGCGTTCCATGCAGGAGCATACTATGTGCAGGAAGCCTCTTCCATGTTCGTTGAGCAGGCCCTGCGTCAATGTGGTGAGCCGAAGCTGGCACTCGACCTCTGCGCAGCCCCGGGCGGCAAGTCCACCCTACTCCGCTCCTTGCTGCCAGACGATGCACTGCTGGTGTGCAACGAGCCGGTCAGGAGCCGTGCCAACATTCTGAGAGAAAACATCATCAAGTGGGGACATGAGGGATGCATGGTCACCTGCAACTACCCCAAAGATTTTGTTAAGTTGGGAGCCATGTTTGACCTCATTCTCGTTGACGCCCCATGCTCTGGAGAAGGAATGTTTCGCAAAGACAACCCCGCCGTAGAGATGTGGAGTCCTGCCAACGTGGAGGAATGTGCCCGGCGACAGCGCGACATACTCCAAACAATATGGCCCGCACTGCAGAGTGGCGGCTACCTTATTTATAGTACGTGTACATACAACACGCGTGAGAACGAAGAAAACGTCCGCTTTATCTGTGAAACGCTTGGTGCCGAGGCCGTAGATATTCCCATAGACCAGGGGTGGAACATCACCGGAAGCCTGCTCAAAGGTTTCGACAAGCCCGTCTATCGTTTCATGCCCCATAAGACTCGGGGCGAAGGATTCTTTCTTGCCCTTCTGAGGAAAAACGGCGAGCCCAAAAACATTGCCGTCAAAAAAACACAGACAATCAAGCCGCTGCCTAAGGAATATATAGACATATTGCAGACAGACCATATGGCGACCATAGACACGCCCGAAGTCCTCTATGCTGTCAGTGCTGCCCATGCCCCGATAGTGGAACACCTGTTAAAAACACTCTATCCGCTGCACATGGGCGTGGCGCTGTGCGAGCGAAAAGGCAAGAAGCTCATCCCTCACCATTCGCTGGCCATGAGCCGTCTGCTTAGCAAAGATGCCTATCCCCGGGCAGAACTCAGCCTGAAGGACGCCCTCGAATATCTACGTCATGAGGCCATCAGGATTGATGCACCCAAGGGATATGTCATCGTGTCATATTCAGGGTTCCCCCTCGGCTTCGTCAACAATCTTGGCAGCCGCGCCAACAACCTGTATCCCGCCGAATGGAGAATCAGAAAACGATAAACAACCAACAATAACCCACTGTGCCGCGAGGGTTCGCCCTTCCACAGTGCAGCGCAGTTTTAGCTGCGTCAAAAAACATTAAACCCAAATGAAAAGAACACTTTACACCCTTATCCTGCTGCCGCTGTTTGCCGTCGCACAAAACGCACAAGAAGAAATCAACGCCAACATCAACCTGGCAGGCAGCAACTACCTGGCCTATCGCACCCCGACATGGAAGCTTACACCTGCCCCCAAGGGCTATGAACCCTTCTACCTGAGCCACTATGCACGCCACGGCTCACGTTGGCTGTGCGGCAGCGGCGAGTATGCCCGTCCCGTAGAGAAACTGCAGAAAGCACAGCAGTATGGCAAACTAACCCCCGAGGGTCAGGAGGTGCTGCGCCGTCTTGAGTTCATACAATCCACCAGCATCAAGCGCTGCGGCGACCTTACCACCGTCGGCGAGCGTCAGCACCACGGCATCGGCAAGCGCATGGCGCAGAACTTCCCCGAAATATTCAAGGCTCCCAACACCCAGGTAGATGCTCGCAGCACCGTGGTACGCCGCTGCATACTAAGCATGATTGCAGAATGTGAGGAGCTCGCCGCCGCCAACCCCAAGACCCGTTTCCATAATGACACCAGCGACTCGTTGCAATTCTACCTCAACCAATCCGCCAAGCCCAAGATGCAGAAGATACAGCAAGCCCTCAGCCAGGTAGAGAACGAGTGGTATCAACGCCTATACCATCCCGAGCGTCTGATGGACTACCTCTTCACCGACCAGCAGTTCGTGCGCGACAGCCTCGGCAGCCGCAAGTCGCTCATGCACCAGCTCTTCAATATCGCCCGCGGCATGCAGAGCCACGACTACAGCGGCACCGACCTGTGGTACATCTTCACCAAGGAGGAAATCTTCGACCTATGGAAGTGGGACAACATCACTTGGTATTGCAGCTACGGCGCAGCCGTGGACAATCCCTATGCCCCCTTCTCGCAGTACAATCTGCTGGAGAACATTCTCAACACAGCCGATACCATTGTCAACCAGCCCGGCTACCACGGTGCCACCATGCGCTTCGGCCATGAAGTGTGTGTACTACCCCTGGCATGCCTCATGGAACTGGGCGAAGCCGGCGCCAAGGTAAGCTCAGCCGACTTTGCCACCCTCCACGAACACATACGCAACTACAACATCTTCCCCATGGCGGGCAATGTGCAGCTAGTGTTCTACAGGTCCAAGAAAGGCAACAGGCCAATCCTTGTCAAGGCCCTCCTCAATGAGAAAGAGGTAACCATTGCCGACCTCAACCCCGTGCATTTCCCCTACTACAAGTGGAGAGATGTCCGCGACTACTATCGTCAGAAACTGGCCGGTTACAATCAGGAAATATAGCCGGCACAGCCTCAAAAACAAGCAAAAACCACATTTGAAATTTCTTTGCAGAAAAAAATGTCGCTTTTGCTTTGCTGTTTGGAAAGAAGTTACTACTTTTGCACTCGCAATCGCGAAAAACTTCGCGAGAAGGATGGCTCCTTAGCTCAACTGAATAGAGCATCTGACTACGGATCAGAAGGTTGTGGGTTTGAATCCCGCAGGAGTCACTAGGAGAGAGGACCATTTCCTCTCTCTTTTTTGTTGCCAAATAAGATTTGCCTCAATCTTGTCGCCACGCTTACGCGCGGCATCAAGAGCAGCATTGAGCTCTCCAACCTTTTTGCGGGTCCTATCCAGTTCCGCTACGGCCTCTTTGCCGTTGCAGATTAAGTCAACCCGCGCAAAATCTCTAATAATTGACATAAAAAAAATGAATGATCTACCGCAAAAGTAAACCATTACAAACATACAGCAAAAGACACTTCTTTTACTGGTCAGATTATTTAGCTAAAGATTCTTTGGACTGACCTATAAGAATCCTAACAAAAACAGAATGAGAACTATCAGCCAGAACACATGTTCAAACTTCATCCTAATGTTGTGTTTAATAGACAGCGCAAAGATACAAAGATTTTTGCATGTACAAAAAAGATACACCAAAAATCGCACAAATTTTGAATAGGAGCAGTTTTGCCTCGTGTGGACCTTAGAAAAACTAACGTGGACCTTAAAAAATCTAACGTGGACCTTAGAAAATCTAACGTGGAGATAAAATTGGGAAATGTGGAATAGCCGCAATCTAATCCCCTTGAAAAAAGTTTTAACTCCGTGGAAAAATAAACTAACTCCGAGGAAAAAAAATCTAAGAGCCTGGAGCCGTCATTTTCAAGGCTTTTAGATTTCGTTTCAAGGCTCTTAGATTTCGTTTCAAGGCTCTTAGATTTCGTTTCGAGGCTCTTAGTTTGGCCGACAAGGCTCTCAGATTTCTTAATGTCGGACCTTTACGGCTCGGCGCGATTAGTTTACGGCTCGACGCGATTAAATTTCGCTTCCTCGCAAGTTTCTTTGATGAAATACTAAAAAAACGACTTTTGTGGGAGTGAGATTCTAAATATTTGAAATAAATATTGTAACTTTGTTGCACTTTGTCCGATAACAAATCAATAAAATTTAATATTAAATCATTCACATTAAGCATTATGACTACAGGTAACGTTCGTCCGGCCGACATGGAGCGCATCACCACTCCGGCGCTGGCACAGAAATTTATTGAGGAACAGGTGAAGGAGCTGCGTGCTCAGATTGGTGACAAAAAGGTGCTGCTGGCCCTGTCGGGAGGCGTTGACTCCTCGGTGGTGGCTGCGCTGCTCATCAAGGCTGTGGGCAAGCAGCTGGTATCGGTACATGTCAACCACGGCCTTCTGCGCAAGGGCGAGGCTGAGCAGGTGGTGCGCGTGTTCCGCGACGAGCTCAACGCCAATCTGGTGTATGTGGATGCCGTTGACCGCTTCCTTGACAAACTGGCCGGCGTGGCCGACCCGGAGCAGAAACGTAAGATTATCGGCGCCGAGTTTATCCGCGTCTTCGAAGAGGAGGCCCGCAAGCTGGAGGGTATAAGCTTCCTGGCTCAAGGCACCATCTATCCCGACATCGTGGAGTCTGGCCCCGTGAAGTCACACCACAACGTGGGCGGACTGCCCGAGGACCTGCAGTTTGAGCTGGTGGAGCCTATCAAGCTGCTCTTCAAGGATGAGGTACGCGTGGTCGGCAAGGAACTGGGCCTGCCGGACAACATGGTGTTCCGTCAGCCGTTCCCCGGCCCCGGTCTGGGCGTGCGCTGCACAGGCGCCATCACCCGCGACCGTCTGGAGGCTCTGCGCGAGAGCGATGCCATACTGCGCGAAGAGTTTGCCAAAAACGGTCTGGAGGGCAAGGTATGGCAGTATTTCACCATCGTGCCTGACTATAAATCAACGGGCGTGAAGGACAACAAGCGCAGCTGGGACTGGCCGGTTATCATACGTGCCGTGAATACCCGCGATGCCATGACTGCCACCATAGAGGAGATTCCCTACAGCCTGCTGCACCACATTACGCAGCGCATCATCACCGAGGTGCCGGGAGTGAACCGCGTGTTATACGACCTCACCCCGAAACCTACAGGCACCATTGAGTGGGAATAGAAGTAGATCTTAAAAAACACGGATCTAACGGATTAACACGGATATGACCTTAAACTCTCATCTCATACAGATGACACACACAATATCCGCTCTATCCGAATAATCTGTGGTTAAAAAAACACGGATCAAACGGATTAACACGGATATGACCTTAAACTCTCATCTCACACAGATGGCACACACAATATCCGCTCTATCCGAATAATCCGTGGTTAAAAAAACACGGATCAAACGGATTAACACGGATATGACCTAATAAGCAATAACCTTAAGTATTCAAAAAAGGCTTCTCTGCTCCATCGGAGGGGAAAGGGTTTCTCCTCTTCTGGGGCTAGGGGCCACAGATAGCACCATGATTACAGAAAAAGACAAACAGTTGCTGGCTGCCAAGGGTATCAGCGAGGCACAGCTCAACGCACAGCTAAAGGCTTTTCAAACAGGATTTCCCTACCTGCAGCTTGACGGCGCAGCCACGGTGGGCAATGGTATCATGCGCCCTACCACACAGGAGGCAGAGGCCGCTACTGAGGTCTGGAACGACTACCTGGCCGACAATCACAAGGTGGTGAAGTTTGTGCCTGCCAGCGGCGCAGCCAGCCGTATGTTTAAGGACCTCTTCGCCTATCTGGACCAGCCGGAGGGCGAGCCAGAGAGCGCCTTTGTGCAGACCTTCTTTGAGAAGCTGCCCCAGGCGGCCTTCTATGCCGACCTTGACGCCGTTTGCTCCCGACTGTATGGAGCAGACATCCCTACCCTGCTGCAGGCCAGCCGCCGTCGCGACATTGTGAACGCCTTGCTGGGCAGCAACGGACTGGGATATGGCAAGTTGCCGAAGGGACTGCTGAAATTCCACAAATACGGCGATGAGGCCCGCACACCCGCCGAAGAACACCTGGTGGAGGGTGCTCTCTATGCCAAGGATGCACAAGGCAATGTGCGCGTGCACTTCACCGTGTCGCCAGAGCACCGCGCGCTGTTCCAGCAGCTGATAGACGACAAATGTAAGGCCATAGCATCACGCTACGATGCCAAGATTGATGTAAGCTTCTCCGAGCAGAAGCCTTCAACCGACACGGTGGCTGCCAACCCCGACAACACGCCCTTCCGCCAGGCTGACGGGTCGATACTCTTCCGCCCAGGTGGTCACGGCGCACTGATTGAGAACCTTAATGACATTGATGCCGACGTGGTGTTCATAAAGAATATCGACAATGTGGTGCCTGACCGGCTGAAGGATACCATTGTTAAAAGCAAGAAGCTGCTAGCTGGCATCCTGGTGAGCGCACAGCAGCAGATATTCTCATATCTTGAGGACCTCAACGACGGAATGCCCTCACGCGAGGAGCTGAACGAGATGCTCAGCTATCTGGAGAACACCCTGTATTGCCGCACAAAGGCCTCCTTCAGTGATCAGGCAGAGCTGGCTGACTACCTCTACACCAAGTTTAACCGCCCGCTGCGCGTATGCGGCATGGTGAAAAATGTGGGTGAGCCCGGCGGCGGTCCGTTCCGAGCCTATAATGCCGACGGCACGGTGTCGCTGCAGATTCTGGAAAGCTCACAGATTGACATGGCCGACGCTGCCAAGAAAGCAATGTTTGAGGGCGGCACTCACTTCAACCCCGTTGAACTGGTGTGCGGTCTGCGCGACTTCCGCGGCAAGGCTTTCAACCTGCCCGAATATGTTGACCCTCAGACAGGCTTCATTTCCCATAAGAGCAAGGACGGCCGCGAACTGAAGGCGCTGGAGCTACCGGGATTGTGGAACGGCGCCATGAGCGACTGGAACACTATCTTTGTGGAGGTGCCGCTGGAGACTTTCAATCCCGTCAAGACGGTAAACGACCTCTACCGCGAGCAGCATCAGTAATGACAGAACCAACAATAAAAAGTCCGTGAATTTTTCACGGACTTTTTTTATGTTTCAAGAATTAGAGAATTAAAGAATTCATGTTTAAAAGAACTACGAATTTCACGAATTTTACGAAAATTTCTGCGTCATCTGCTTTATCTGCGTAAATCTGCGTGCCACAAGCGGCAAATGTCTAGTTCGATTCCAAGAGATAGACTACGAATTTTACGAAGAAAATCTGTGGTTTTCGTGATATCTGTGTGAGATTTCGTCAAGGGCTTGTTTATGCCGACAATTTAACGCCATCGATACGGAACTTCTGTACTCCGGCAGGCACACGCACCTCCACCACATCGCCTGCCTTCTTGCCTATCAAGGCCTGGGCAATGGGCGACTTGATAGAGATTTTCTTCTCCTGCAGGTTGGCTTCATGGGGGCTTACTATGGTATAGGTCATCTGGAGATTGTTAGCCATATTGGTTATCTTCACCTGCGAAAGAAGGCCCACGATGCCTGAGTCAAGGCGGCTGGTGTCGAGGACGCGTGCAAAATTGAGCACCCGCTGCTTAAAACGAATCCTGCTGATGAGCCGTGCCTGCTCACGCTTGGCGGCATGATACTCAAAATTCTCACTGAGGTCACCCTTGTCACGAGCCTCGCTAAGAGCCTCTTTTACCTTGGGGTATTCAACGGTCTTGAGATGATGGAGCTCGGCCACGAGTTTGTCGTAGCCTTCCTGCGACATATATTCCATTTACGTCAAGTGTAAGCTGTTAAAACATTATCTTCTTGCCATCTTTAATATAAATGGTGTCGGGCAGAGGTTTTGCCACCTTGCGTCCTGAGAGGTCGTAGATGGTTTGAGACTTGAGGCTTGGGGCTTGAGAATTCATCATTCCGGATTCCTCATTCCTTATTTCCTCAATAGCGGTGATATCATTGAGGTCATCAAGATCGCCGACGATGGTGCCGAATTCTGCCCAGCGGCTATTTTGGTAGTCCTCCAGTGCGCTGGCATAGACGTGTATCGTGGGCTTGGAGGAGAAGAGGTAGTTGCCCACTTCGGGAGGTGTGAGGGCCTTGACATAGGCATTGGTGATGGGCGAGCTGTAGAAGGCACCCTGATCAGCTTTCTTCAGTCCGGAGCCGATAATCACCTGGTTGAGGCTGCCGCAATAGGCAAAGGCATCGAAACCAATGGATGATATGTTGTCGGGTATCTCTACGTTCTTCAGTCCAGAGCGGGTGAAGGCTCTCTCGTCAATCTTGATTACGCTGGTGGGCAGAATGACAGAGGTGAGCTTGGAGCAATTGTGGAAGGTGTAGGAACCGATGGTGTTGGCAGAGTTGCGATAGGATTCGTAATATGGCAGTCCGCCAATGGATATCTTGGCATTGGTCAGATCTAGCGACGAGAGGAAGCCTCCGGTTACCAACTCGCGGAGATACTTGACGTCGGTGCCGCAAAGGGGACCAGTGATGACAGCCTTGATGGCGTTGCTGGACAAAGAGTCAGAGAGTGTGTTGACTTTCTTTAGAGTAACGTACTCGGTACCGTAACCGGAGCGCGAAATCTCATGGAGTGTGCCGTCGACGTCTATGGAGTAGATGGTAAAGTCCTTGCCTATACTTCTGGGGATGCAGAAAGCCTTAGAGTTGGAGGCATAGAGCATCTTGCCGGCACTATTGAGCACGATGAAACCGACGCCGCCCTCGCCCAGCATGGCGTAGATAGAGTCAGACTGGAGATAGGTATAACTGGAGGGCTTGCCGGCTCCGGGCATGTAGTCGGTAAACTGGCCGAGGTCACCACACTGGCCGACCAAATCAGAGTCGCGGCGCTTCTGGCCTGGAGTGGTAAAGTAATCGTTGGTGAGTATATAGTCGGCGCGGTCTTCCACAAAGAGAATGGCACGATTCTTCTTGGGATATTTGGCAATCTCTGCCTTGGTACGCATGATGTCGGCGAGACGTACGGTCAAAGTGTGGGAGCCGTAGTCAGAAATGGCCATGTTGCTGAAAGGCTCAAAGAAACCCCATGCGTCAAAGAAATCGGTGAGGTCTTCCTGTGCCACCTCGCAAACTTTTCTCACAAATTTGAGTGAACTTTCGTTGCTGTCTTTCCAGAGGATGATAGGGTCTTCGCGGAGCGCCTTGAACAGTTTGGGATAGAATTCTGTATTCTTACGAGCCTGATGATAGTAAAGGTAAAGCTGATAGTACATACGCAGGGCAGAACTGACATCACGTATGAAATAGGGAGTATGGTTGGCATAGTCATTCATCGTGGCAGAGAGGGGCAAGCCTGATGATGTTGCTTTGCCTGTGAAGAGACGACAGACATTGGAGAAGAGATTGTTGCTGACCTCAGTGCCACCCTCCAGATTGATAGCCCGCTGGTTGTTGTGGCCACACTCATGGCCGGCGCACCACTCATCCTGCTCAAAGATGGCTGCGTTGAGGCAGTTAGATATGCAGTTTAAGGAGTTGTAGGACGTGCGGTAAGTGGTAGAGTTGGCATAGCCGGCAGAAGAGGCATTGCCTTGTATGGCGAAGTTGGGGTTATTGTAATAGAGCGGGTAAATAGCCTCGCCACCACTTATATTATAAGGCGGATAGTCACGGTCGCCATTGGAGGAAGCTACAGTGTAGCCCATCAGGTCTTTCTGCCAGACAGCAACACTGTCGAACCAGCAGATGCTGAGGTCAATAGTGTTGGGCCAAACTCTCTTGTAGCTGGAAGTCTTGAAGTTGAAGAGAGCATTAGTGGACTTAACGGTGAAGAGGTCGTGAGTAGCTGCACTGAGCAGAGCTTTATAATCCTCGTCGCTATGGCGGGCTACGTCGTAATAGCCGTTAACCGTTCCTCCTTCAATATGAATAGGAATGAGGGGCCACTCGGAAAGAGTCTTAGTCATCGACTTAGTGTCGGCTGTGTAGAGCACGTAATAGAGTGCGTTGGGCTCACCTTCAATAATGTTAAGGCCTTTCTTAAGTTTGGTGCCTGTCATGGCGTTGGAGATAAGATTGTTGTCTATGCAACCGGCCAGATATAACGTTGCGTCGCCGGGTATATCGGCACCCACAAAAACGTATAGAGGTTCATTATCCTTGGTGTAGATACCGGTGGGATTGCCCATATAGGAGCCACCGCTGGACATCATCCTGTTGTTCCAGTAGTTAGCGTCGCTGAAAGCGTTGTAGGAGTGGATGCGGAACTCCTTCTCATAGTCGGCCCAGTCGGAGTTTTTAATCTTCAGGGCTATGGTGCCTATGAAATCAGGCAGTCCGGCGGCAGCAATATCGGCAACCAACTCATAGTCGGCCATGGCCTGATATTCAGCCTTAAGCTCCGTGCAGGCAACGTCAGAGAAATAGTTTTCGAGACCCTCCCTCAGAATCTGTTCATCGGTCTTCTCCTCTTCATAAATCTCCTCAAGGCCGCCAACGACAGTGCCAAAGTCGGCCCAGTCGGATTCCTTATAGTCGCTCAGTACCGAGGAATAAACGTGGATGGTGGGCTTGGATGAGAAAAAGTATAGCGGCGTTTCGGCCGGAGTAGGGTTCTTGATGTACGCATTCTTAATCGGAGAGGCATAGAACACGCCCTGTCCAAGCTTGCTGACCCGGCGTCCGACCACCACCTTATTGAGCGAGTTGCAGTATGCAAAGGCATCTGTAGCAATTTGGGTAACGCTGGCAGGAATATCTACTTCGGTAAGGCCAGTGTTGGCAAAGGCACATTTGCCGATGCTGCTGACAGACTCGGGCAGCAACACTGTGCGAAGTCCTGAGCATTCATAGAACAAATAAGGGGTAACTACATCATTAGTAGTAGTATATGAATCATAATAAGCATTGCCGCCGGCCACAAACTTTATCTCCGAAAGGTCAAGCAAAGTCAGTTTGCCGTCTTTGATTTGCTTACGCAGACAACTTACATCATCGCCGTTGATGGAGCCCGTCAGCTTGAGCTCAGCCTCAGTGCCGTCCAGCAGTGAGGCCAGGGTGCCGGCCGTGGCCACGTTAACAACTTTTTGTGCCATGCCCACAGTGCAGACCAGGCAAAACACGGCTGCCGTCAGCAGCCTTGTAACGCTAAAGGAAAAAATCTTATTCATATCACAATCTGTTTTTATTTACAATCATACCAAGATTTCTGCAAAGTTAGACAAATTTTGCGACAGCCATCCTTTTTAGGGAGTAAAAACACATAAACTACTAAGGAGTAGGTGAAAAAATTAGTAAAAATAATAAATAAAATACTTTTTTATTGCTTATCCAAATAAACTTCGTATTTTTGTAGTCGATAATTAAACCATGAAAACACTGTGCCTAGGGGGACACAGACAGGCTCACGGCTGTTGGTGGCCTGCATTTGGTGTATCCTCATGCGCGCGAACATTATAATAAATATATTTGCAAACAACATATTGTTACCATGGCTGCATTCATCAGTTTTGACAATGTAAAGATGACCAACCTCCGCGAGTCGCTGGGCAAGGAAATACTATGTACCAACGACACGGGGGCCTACTGCTCCACTACCATCGTGGGGTGCAACACCCGCAAGTATCACGGCCTGCTGGTGGTGCCAATGCCCGAGATGGACAATGAGCTGCACGTGCTGCTCAGTTCACTCGATGAGACCGTGATTCAGCACGGGGCCGAGTTTAACCTGGCCCTCCACAAGTATCAGGGCGACAACTGGAGCCCAAACGGCCACAAGTATATCCGCTCCTTCGAGTGGAGGTCGTTTCCAACCACCGTCTATAGGATTGGCGGCGTGCTGCTGCAGAAGGAGATACACTTCCGCCGCAGTGAGAGCCGCGTCATCATCCGCTACACCCTGCTCGATGCCCACTCGCCCACCACGCTGAGGCTCAGCCCCTTCCTGGCCTACCGCAGCACACGCACCTTCACCCACCGCAACGACCAGCTCAACGGCACCGCCACACCGGTGAAAAACGGTGTGAAGATGTGCCTCTATCCCGGCTACCCCGAGATATTCATGCAGACCAACAAGAAGGCCGAGTTTATCAGCAAAGGCGACTGGTATATGGGCTTCGACTACCCCATAGAGCGCGAGCGCGGATGGGAGAGCAACGAAGACCTCTACCGCCCTGGCTACTTTGAGATGCAAATCAAAAAGGGAGAAACCATCTGCTTCTCGGCCGGACTGAGCGAGATACAGCCCAACACACTGAAGCGCATCATGGACATCGACCAGACCAACGCCGAGCCGATGGACTCCTTCTATAACTGCCTCAATCGCGCCGCCCTGCAGTTCCATCTGCATAAGAACGGCGAGCACTACATCATAGCCGGCTATCCGTGGTTTAAGTGTCGCGCCCGCGACCTCTTTGTCTCCATGCCAGGTCTTACCCTGGCGCTGGGCCGCAAAGACCGCTTTGAGCGCTACATGCAGACAGCCCAGAAGGCTCTGCTCAGCATTGTTGAAGACCGCCCTGTGGAAGTAGAGATATATGAGACCGAGCAGCCCGACACTCTTCTCTGGGCACTGTGGTGCATCATGCAGTACTATCGCCGTGCCGACCACAAGCGTGCCATTGAGCTCTACGGCGACCTGGTGGACAAAATGATGGACTATATCAAGACCAACCGCCACCCAAACCTCTTCCTGCATGACAACGGCCTGCTCTACTCTAACGGCCGCGAGAAACCCGTCACATGGATGAACTCCACACACGAGGGACACCCCGTTGTGCCGCGTTCAGGCTACATAGTAGAGTTTAACGCCCTGTGGTACAATGCCCTGCGCTTCTATGCCGAGATGCTGGTCGAGCGTGGCAGAGACGATGAGGCTGAGCGCATCACCACCCTGGCAAACAAGGTGGAGCGCTCCTTCCAGTATGTCTTCGTCAATGACAACGGCTACCTATACGACTATGTTGACGGTCAGATGGTAAGCTGGGAGGTCAGGCCCAACATGATATTCGCCATAGCCCTCGACTACTCGCCCCTCACCCGCGAGCAGCGCAAGAAAGCCCTCGATGTGTGCACCCGCGAGCTCGTCACCCCCAAGGGACTCCGCTCGCTCAGCCCTAAGAGCGGCGGATACAGGCCCTACTATGCCGGCATCCAGTGGGAGCGCGACAACAACTACCACATGGGCACCGCATGGCCTTGGCTCACCGGTCTCTACCTGGAGGCCTACCTCAAGGTACACAAGATGAGCGGCCTAAGCTTCATAGAGCGCCAGATGGTCGGCTTTGAGGAAGAGCTCTACTACCATGCCCTTGGCTCCATACCCGAGATGTTTGACGGCAACCCGCCCTTCCACGGACGCGGCGCCATGTCCTTCGCCATGAACGTGGCATCCATCCTGCGGGCCATCCGCCTGCTTGACCGCAACCGGGAAAGTTGAAGACGTGAAAAACAACAAGAACGAAAATTCGTGAGATTCGTGTTCAGATAAACGAAAGCAAAAACTAAAGATACTACCATGAAAGTGTTGATGTTCGGATGGGAGTTCCCGCCCCATATCCTCGGTGGACTCGGCACCGCAAGCTATGGCCTGACCAAGGGCCTTGCGGCACAGGGCGACATGGATATCACGTTCTGTCTGCCCGCCCCCTGGGGCGATGAGGACAAGAGCTTCCTCCATATCATTCCAATGAACCATGTGCCTGTTGTATGGCGCGACCCCGACCAAGCCTGGCTCAAGGAGCGGCTTGGCAACCAAATGGACCCGCAGCTCTACTACGACCTGCGCTCCAACATCTATTCCGACTTCTCCGGTATAGGCACCAACGACATTGGTGCCATTGAGTTCTCGGGCCGCTATCCCGAAAACCTCCACGAGGAGATCAACAACTACTCCATCGTGGCCGGAGTGGTGGCGCGCCAGCAGCAGTTTGACCTCATCCATGCCCACGACTGGCTCACCTACCCCGCCGGCATCCATGCCAAGCAGGTCAGCGGCAAGCCCCTGGTCATCCACGTCCACGCCACCGATTTCGACCGTTCGCGCGGACAAGTCAACCCCACCGTCTATAGCATAGAAAAAGACGGCATGGACCACGCCGACTGCATCATGTGCGTCAGCGAACTGACACGCCAAACTGTAATCAATCAGTATCATCAGGACCCCAACAAGTGCTTCGCCATGCACAATGCCGTCTATCCCCTCTCGCAGCACGTGCAGGAGATAGTCAGCAAGCGCCGCCCTTTCCGCGAGAAGAAAGAAAAGGTCGTCACCTTCCTGGGCCGCATCACCATGCAGAAAGGCCCCGAGTACTTCGTGGAGGCCGCTAAGATGGTCATCGACCGCACGCGTAACATACGATTCTGCATGGCAGGCTCCGGCGACATGATGGTTGACATGATAGAACTGGCCGCCCATCGCGGCATCTCCGACCGCATCCATTTCCCCGGATTCATGAAAGGCGATGCCGTCTTTGAGACCTTCCGCGACAGCGACGTCTATGTCATGCCCTCAGTGTCAGAGCCCTTCGGCATCTCGCCCCTTGAGGCCATGCAGTCGGGCGTGCCCTCCATCATCAGCAAACAGTCGGGCTGCGGCGAGATACTCACCAACTGCATCAAGACCGACTACTGGGACATCGAGGCCATGGCCGATGCCATCCACGCCCTCTGCACCAACGAGACATACCATGACTACATGGAGCGCGAGGGACGGCTGGAGGTTGACCAGATAACCTGGGAGAAGGTAGGACAGCGCATACGCGCCCACTACGACCGACTGCTGGGAAGAGGATAATACCTTTGGGCATAGACTGTTAATTCTCAAACTTCCGAACTCTAAAAAAAATATCATATGAAAACCATCTGTCTATATTTTGAAATACATCAGAACATACACCTGAAGCGTTACCGCTTCTTCGACATCGGTACCGACCACTACTATTACGATGACTACGAGAACGAGCGAGCCATTGCCGAGACAGCCGAGCGGTCATACATCCCCTCCCTCAAGACCCTCATCGCCATGGCCAAGGAAAACAAGGGATTTTTCAAGTGCTCACTCTCGCTCAGCGGTTGCTCCATCGAGCTGCTTGAGATACATGCCCCCCAAGTCATAGAGCTCATTCAGGAACTCGTGGACACCGGCTGCTGCGAACTGCTGGCCGAGCCCTACAGCCACGGCCTTGCATCGCTGGGCAGCGAGCCAGCCTTCCGCGAAGAAGTCAAGCACCTCTGCGAGAAAGTCAAGAACCTCTTCGGCCAGGAACCCAAGATATTCCGTAACTCCGCCCTCATCTACACCGATGAGATAGGCCGCATAGTCTATGAGATGGGCTTCAAAGGAATGCTGGCCGAAGGCGCCAAGCAGGTGCTCGGCTGGAAGAGCCCTCACTACGTCTATTCATGCGCCCATGCCCCCAAGCTCAAGCTGCTGCTGCGCGACCCCGGACTCAGCGAGGACATCTCCTATCGTTTCAACGACTCCAACTGGTCTGGCTACCCCTTGTTCGCCGACACCTACATGGACTGGATAGCCCAGCAACCCGAGGAAGAGCAAGTCTATAACCTCTTCATGGAACTCTGCGCCCTCGGCATCTTCCAACCCCTGAGCAGCAACATCCTCGACTTCATGCGCGCCCTGCCGCAGAAGGCCAAGGAGCGCGGCATCACCTTCAGCACCTGCTCCGAAGTGTGCAGCAAGTTTAAGGCCACCGACACCTTCTCCAGCCCCGACCCCATCACATGGGTAGATGAGGAGCATGACATCAGCCCCTGGCTCGGCAACGACATGCAACGCGACGCCTTCGAAAAGCTCTACAAGATAGCCGACCGCGTGCTCATCCTCCAGGACAAACGCATCAAGCAAGACTGGGACTACCTGCAGGCCACCAACAACTTCCGCTTCATGTCCACCAAGGCCAGCTCAGCAGGAGCCTACCGTGGCATCTACGACAGCCCCTACGACGCCTTCACCAACTATATGAACATCATCTCCGACTTCATCACCCGCGTCAACAACTACTATCCCTCGGCCGACAATGAAGAGCTCTCCGCCCTCCTTACCACCATCCGCAACCAGGAAGACGAACTCAACCTCAAGGACCGCGAGATAGAAAAGCTGCGCAAGACCATCCACCTGCTCGGCGGAGAAGTGCCCCAGAAGCCCAAGGCTAAGAAGGCACCCCAGCCCCCTAAAGGGGAGGTAAAGGCAGCCCCGAAGAAAGCGACAAAAGCCACTCCCAAGGAGGCAAAGGACACCGCCAAGCCCGCAGCCAAGAAAAAGAGCACAAACAAGAAATAAGAATAGCCCCGACTCCATAAGGAGGGGGGCATCCGTTTCCCGGCAACCCGTGATGCGCAGACTCTGGTCAGCGTGTCACGGGTTTATTCTTGTCAAGCCGTCAGGAGAAAAGTCAGCGCCATGCTTAATGTAGTATTCCACCGTTTGTAATGGAGAATAACGATGAAGAAACCAAAGACTCAATACAGGCTTGCAGTCGAAGCAGGGGCGATGCGGGGGCGTTGCCCTTTAGATAGATATTATACCGTCATTCCTCAATCTTGCTGTTACCCCTCATCAGATGACGAAGAGCGCCAAGAAGTTCTTGGGACTCTTGGACAACACTCAGGAAAACGGTCATAGCTTCGATGTTGAGTTGTCTGGTCTGGATGTCATGAATGATGCGTTTGCGATAATCGGAAAGTGATGATTGAAGTACGGCTGCATCATTGCGTATC
>OCTW011357475.1_pt1 | contig 16688 bp, 15 predicted proteins | sample 1539671 | NCBI WGS metagenome assembly OCTW01 (sample SAMN02144230, study PRJEB22623) | gut metagenome | biome: sheep rumen | host: Ovis aries | place: New Zealand
ATGGTGGTACGAAATCCATATCATCCACACGCCAGCCATATTCATCAACAATTCTAGCGATAGGAAGAGAGCTTGAAGGAATTGGACTGTTAGGAACAATTAGAGAAAATGTATAAACAGGTTCTTCATAACCATCATTAGAATCTTTCCATTGGCCCGTATAGCCAATTGTCAAAATATATTCTTTTTCCCCATTCCCTTCAGGTATTTGAATACGAGTATCAAATGAATTCGTGAATTTTGTATCATAATGGGCATCAATTATATTACCGCTTTTGGTAACAGCCGTACAGTTCAGTGATTCAACATCAACAAGTCCTTTAGAAATGTTGACAGATAGGTCAAAAGGCATCGACGGCAAAAGGCCGAATCTACCAGCTGCAGCCAATGCTAATGAATTGCTAACAAGTTCTATTGTACTGTCATCAGAAGACCGTAAAACCTCATCCGTCAGCCTCATACCTTTTTTCCAGCATATTCTTCTAGTCATAACTATATATTTGTATTAAAGTTCAGATAATTGTAAATGATGTCATCCGAAAGCCGTAGAGGAGCATCATCTTTGCAAATATAAAAAAACAAAGTCTCTTCAATGGCGATAAAGTAGTCTTGAATGAAAAGTCTAAATAACTCAATATCATCTATAAACCTAAGAAAGTTCTCATCACAATCTTCGTCAGACCAATAATGTATATTGTATATTGTTGTTTCTTCATCAAAGGTGTTTCCTACATAGCTATCTCCGAGCATCGAATCAACGCCATCAGCATATCTGGGTTCCGAATCAGTATACCTAATGTTGTCATAACGTTTTTCAATTTTCAGATCTTCTTCCATGAAAATCTTACGAAGCATTAACGTCAATAGTGTTTTGTCGCCCCGAATGTTTTTACATGCAGGGATAAACATTAGGGAATGTTTGATAAAACGATTAGACTTCTGTTCATTAGTTAGTTTGTCGCCAATAATTTCTGTTAAGACTTTGTTCGTCTCTATGTAATCATTTAGCCTCTCTCGTATAGACGTACGCAACTTAAGTAATAACAAATCTAATGGTGCGAAGAATCTATATGCATTTTCCTTTTCTTGCTCTTGCTTTTGATATTCTTCTGCAAAGCGTTCTTTTTCCTCTAACTTAGGTATATTGTCAAAACGATCGACAGAATGGAACATAAATTCAGGTAGTGAATTATACAAACTGTTCCTACCAATACCCAAAAGCAGCAATCCTTCTCTACTCTCTTCTACGTCTATAATGTCATTATAGGTATTACGTTTGTGTAATCCCTTTAATGCAACTTTACAAGTACCTTCTGGAAAGTACGAAAGAAGCAGTTCAACATTAATATCTTCAGGAATGTTTTTTGGCAGCATCCTTATTAGAGGTAAAGTTTAGTATCTCCTGTAAGTTCTACGAAATATTGTCCTTTTTCGGTTGAAACTTGAATTACATCAAATTGCGGTATACCGATTTGCTGTAAGGTAAGATTTTTATAAGGAAAATCCTCATCAATATTTTCGAAGTATGATTTATGAAACAAAGTACGGTAGCTTAATTTCCGCAACTCTGAGTTATTGTTGATATATTCATCAAGTTTTGATTCTGGAATCATTACCTCATACTCTTTTTCCGGCTTATCAGAAACAATCTTATCTATAAATTTGTTGTTCCTCATATTAATCTCAACGGCTTTGACTCCAAGCAATGATTTCAAGTACTTTAAGGCATCTTGCACTGCCATTGTTGCTGACATTTCTTTTCCATCGGTGATTTCTTTCCATTGTTCATGAGCAGGACAATTCTTCTTCCAAGAGGAATACTTGTATATATTCATACTGTTTGTCATTCCTTCATAGCGGAGCATTTTACCTTGAAGTGTTTTGAATTGACTATTATCCCCAGCATCAAGATGTATAATTTTCATAGCTTCTTGCACCTGCATAGCACCAATAATCGAAGCACTAATAGGCGTTGTCGCTACTCTACCAGCAGAAGTTTGAGCACGGACAACATCTGCACAGCCAGTTCTCAACATAATGATATTAAACTCTTCTCTTGAAAGTCCACACTCGTAGCAATTAACCCCAGGCGTATAAACCTTAACTGCACCTGTTAGGTTCTCTATGCTACCATCAATCCATGTCTTTCCCGCTCGCATACACAATCTGTTTAAAAGATAGCGAGCCATTCTGCTATCAAGACAACCTATTACAACATCAACAGCACGGTATAAACCAAAACCGACTTCCGAAAAGAGATTTCCGACAATAGGGGTTACTTTGATCTGAGGATTGATTTCCATTGCCCGTTTTGCAACTATTTCGGCTTTGTAGGAATGATTATAAGCATCCTCTTCCCTGAACAAGACAGAACGAGTTAGATTGGAAATTTCTATTTGGTCAAAATCAACGACATAAATATGTCCGACTCCAAATAGAGCCAAATCTTTGACTACTTCATTCCCAAGAGCACCTGCTCCTGCCACTAAGACACGTGCATTCTTGACTTTGTCTTTTTTGAACCAAGAGAGAAGGGTAAACACACCCTCTCCCCATTCATATTTCTTTTCTTGCTTCATGATGTCGCAATTCTTCTACTAAAAAACTAAACCGATGTTTGCACCAACAAAGAATCGGCCAATTCGCTCTTTAAATATATCGTAATCTCCACCAGAGCAATTGATGTCGTATTGTGCAAATCCACCTAAGCGGACTAATTGGTTGCCAATAGGCAAATAGCCACCGACATCTATCCTAGGGGCTACAAATAAGCCAGACTTACTTTCTCCGTCCTCGTCTTTCCCTCCTGTGTAAAAAGTTGGAACTACACCGACACCACCGTATAAAGTTGCTTTCTTGCAATCTAAATTACAAAGTTCAATTGAAAGTGGTACACCTATTTCAAACATTGTTTCCGAAAGACTTCCGTCCTTCCAATCTTTATAGTTTTTATATGCCTCCCCATATTTGCCCAATGAAAGTGCGACAGAAAGACCAGCATTAAAATATACATGATTCCCTATCCTTTGTTTCCACGCGCCATCAATTCCAAACACATTAGATGTACCATTAGCAATATAGCGGGGAAGACTCATGAAAGCATTCAAATGAAAAGCGCCTTTTATTGGCGATTTTGGTGTATCAATCACTTGAATTGTGGTGTCTTTCTTCAGTCCGAAATACTCATACAGATCTACGCCTTTTCGCAGGCGAAACTTGTAATCACCGGAACCTTTGTAATCAACTTCATAAGGTCCAACTTCAAAGTTGTCCACATCCTGTGCAAATCCTGCTACAGAAATAGTGAGGAAAGCAACAAAAGATAAAAATTTCTTCATAATATTACTTTTTTTCATGTGTTAGTCTGTTTCTATATATTGGAATATTGTATCGCCTATTTTAAAAGTATCTCCATTAGACAAAACTGATGGTTTGCCAACAGGCAATTCTGCACGAGTATTGAATATGACTCCTGTTGCTAATGGCTTAATCACTGGCAAGGACTTTGTATGGTCTATAAAGAGCTGAGCATGTTCTTTAGCAACCTTGTTGCTTTTCTCCCAGTTCATTTGTATTTCGCATTCGCCAGTCATTCCCAGCGAAACCTTGTTGCCACCTCCTGTAGCATTCATCCACTTATGAATAGGTATTCTTTGCCCGGCCTTTACACCATTTTGTATTACAAGGAAATATTTTTCCGCAAGCATACGTACAGTTACAAGCGATGCACCAAGTCCTCCACCATATATGACAAAATCAAGCAACATGTTCATCCAACCATATCGTGAGCTGGTGATACTTGAGAAATAGAGTACAATAAATCCAATAATGGCAGAACAAACGCCACCAATCATTGCACTCTTTACAGGGATGGATGATTTAATTGTTAAGCTAAGTGATGCACAAACAGAGAACAAAAGGTAAGCTGGGAAGGAACAATACCAAGGAATGTAAGTTGTATTCACAACAGAAAGAAGCAAGCAAAAAATGATTGCCCCAATAGCAAAGGCTACCATACCTATGATACCTGAAAGTAACGAGAGAGCGATAATCTTAAGATAAACTTTCCAGTTTTTTTTACGATATTCATCATTATATCTAAAAATCAGTGAGAGGAAAAATCCCAAAAGGAATCCTATAGTCAAAAATGCAGATACCTTGGTTACGCAAGTATCGAAAAGGTTCAGTTGCTGTTCTTCATTTGTAAAAAATGTATTTACGATACCTGTAGCAATGGATGCAAAGCCGCCTCTTCCCATAAGTTCATAAAGAATCCAACTGACAAGACCTGCACATATACCCGCAATTGTTTGATAGCAGTCCCTTAAAGAACTCATAGTAAGAAGCTCTTTCCATTCTATATGATCTTGAATACCTGTCTTGCAATTTTGACCGTACTCAGCGCACTTATATCCATTCTGATGCCAGCAATGCACATGCATGATGTGCTTACACTTTACGACTACCATTTGCCCTGGCTGAATGTCTTGCTTACAATAGTGACATATTCTCCTCTGTACATTTGCCTCAGGTTCATATTTCTTGTAGTATTTAAGTGCAAATGTTTTAGATTTGATGTATGGTATCAGAATCTTCATAATGCAGAAGAAGAAAATGATAGTGAACAATGTGGCGAGAATTGCGACTAGATATTTAATGATAACGTCAACCGCACTTTCCTCACGAGTTGGCCAAGGATTTTCCGCTGTACCAATAGAGTATGTCCCTTCTCCTACTTGTTCACCTCTCCAATCTGCGGTATATGATGTTTTCCCATTATAAACGTCCTCATCATTTACTTTGTAGGTGAATGCGAAATCATACATAGCATCTTGAACGACTTGTTCAAAATCTTCCAAGACGCTATTCAAATCGTCAGAAGGTTTATAATCTCCTTGCCTTTCGACAATTTCATTTCCTGTTGAAATGTCTTTTGGCGAAGTAACACCTTCAAGTGTTAGCTTAACATTTTCATCAAATCCATTTCCAGTATAATAAAATGCGTAAACCTTAGGAACCAAATGAGAACGATTCCCTTGATAATCAGTTACCTCTACGAACGTGATAGCCTCATCTTCAGGTCTTTTGCTTCCTTCTGTAAAGATGAATAACAAATTCTTATCTTTGTTCTCCTTTGCACGGCTGACAATGCTCCTGTTTTTTGCATAATTCGATTCAACTTTTACAGATGCCTCCAGCTCTGTCCTTCCGCCATCAAATTCGATAAGCTTTGAATATAAGGCCCCATAGAAGTATTTGCTTGTTGCGCTCTTAAGGAATTGCGGCTTGAAATCTTTATAATTCTTTTTAGTAACTAACTGACTTGAAGTTGTCTCATCGCCAAAAAAAGACAGATAAACACAACTATCTGGTGCACTTTCTACAAGATGGCCAACAACATCATATATCTGTGATTTGCCTTCATTTGGAATACTTAAATCAACTAACACAGAAAAAGTATAGTCTGAAGGTATACGCTGACCACTACTGAGGGATTGAATCTTTCGTCTGCTTGGCGTTATTAAATCTCCATTCTCTTTTATATCCATCCTCTCCTCTAAGTCCTTGACTGTAACCTCAGTAGAACGATTCTTGTCACTATCCAAAACTTTTAGGAAAAGTGTAATGCTGTCTTTCCCTGCGCCATATTCATATTTCTTGTCGCAGAATACAATCTGCTTCACGTCCTGTGCATTTATACTTAATGCAACAGCAACGTATGTCAAAATAGCAACAAACTTTTTCATAATCATCTTTTTCTTCTTGTCCATATTTTGAGATCTTCTAATTTTTGTTCTCCATATAATTTCTCATCAGTACTAACTTCCTGTCCAATGACAGGAATTGAAGTTAGCAAATCATCCGCAGGTGTGTAAACAAGCACAAATTTGATTTTCCCTGTGTAGTTGGTAATAGCTTTTCTTATGGATGGTATGCTACAATGAGGGGCTATTATAAAGCACCCAATCAACTCGTTGTCTGGAACAGCATCATTTTTTGAAACTGTAGCAGCAATATGTTCCTCTTTAAGCCCCTGTTGGTTGCTGAAGCCATGAATTAATCCTGCCAAACCTGATTTCTTTTCGGCGACCAACATACCCATATCGATGATAGCTCCATTACTTAATTCTATACCATAACATTCGTTAGAATGTGCTTTTGCAATATTTAAAGTGTTATAGTAGTCTTCTGGTTTGAAAGAATTCCTGTCACTCTCTACAGCCCACTTGTATAGCTCCTCTAGCGAGTACATCTTCTTTAAGTCTGCCTTAGAGTTTATCGTAGAATCCCGTTTGAAAGTAAATATTCCCATCTCTTGTTGTGGTGTCAGTATATCAACGACAATAGCCGTTAAAAAGTTCGGATGGGTGGGATGCTTCAATTGCATTTGTACATTACTATCTGAATTGCTGAAAAAAACACCAAGGCCAGGATGTGAATGTACCCAACAGGTTAAATCATATTGTAGATTAGTCTCTCTCCTTAATTTCCTCAACTTCTCTGTTACCTTCAGCTTGATTTTTCCTCCAAAGTTGAGTTCATATTCAGAGAAAACAGCATCATCACCTGGAAGAACAATATGCTCCAAAGAAACATAATACTCATTGCTCTGATCGTCATGAACCCAGCGTCCTAAAACCATACATCCATCTTCTTTAGGATTATTGGGATTGCGGAGGTCTTCTGCATACATATTATAAATATCCTTGATACAAGTGTTTTTGATGTACATTCTTCTGACTGCAGAGTCAGAGCAGAAATCAGCACAATCAATTTCCATATATGCATCATTGTCGATAACGTCTTCAAGACTCTGTTTTCTTAGTATTGAAGTTGTCTTTCTTCGAACAACAATTGCAGACGAAGCGTCAGTTGTTCCATTTGAATTACTACTAGATAAAGTTGTTGTCCTATTATGCTTGGACGCTTTTTTGAACCATATTATTAGGATGCTTAAAAGAAAGAAAAAGCCTGCGCATAATCCAACAATCTTCCAGTCTATACTTTTCCAATTAAAAGACTCTTCTTCTGGGATAGTATTTATTTCGTCCGACAAGCGAGTAATGTCCGCCTCCCTTTTCTCCAGTCGATATGTAATAATTGCTTGAATGCTATCAATACATTTGTCCTTCTCTTTAATTTCCTTGTTCCCAAATTTTTCTATATAATTTGTGATTAAAGAAGTCGTATTCTTAGAATAATGAGTAAGTGAGTCACGAACAGTTTTTATATAGGAATTCAAATGGTGTTCACTAATATAGGCATCTTTGTCCTTCCAGTTTCTAAGACTTTTCAGATGCTCGTCTATTTTCGACGCTTCTTCCTCAATACTTGAGAAAGACAAGAAAGGAATCGTCTCTAAATAGTTGTTAAAGTCGGGTATTATCTCGTCAATGGTAAACGATCCCTTCTTTTTAATAGAGATAGGCTTAATTTCTTTAAAATCTTTTTGGGGAACATCTGGCCTGTTCACGACCTGCTGAGACGATGCTTGCTCATCCTGATTGTCTTTCATCTCAGGTTGTTCAGTTGTAGCCCTGAGTTTGGGCTTTCTTAGTAAATCTATGAAACTACCACCTGTTTGGGGCTTAGCTTCTACAATATTACAAGTAACATCTATAGTCCTTTGCTCATCTTTTTTTAGACTGATAGAAACTGGACCACCTGTCCCATATTCATTTGTAAAACGAACTATAATACCATCGTTAGAATTATTCTTGATATAGCTAACGACAACACGTCCTTGATGTGGGCTTGGACTTGATTTAATTACAACATCGCCTTTAGATAGTCCTTGTGCATTTAAACAAAGACACAATAAGGCAAATACATTTACAAGTAAAAACTTATTGATAGATGTCATATTCATAACTATATTGATATACCTTTATTGCCCTTTCCTTTTTTCCCTATCTTACTGACACCGTCATTGATAGCATTGCGAGTTTTCCGTCTTGCCTCGCCTTGTACTCGGTTGATTTGGCTTTGAGCCATATTCCTTGCTCTTCGCTTAGCCTCATCTTCGGCTCGTTTAACTACGTTTTGTTGCATATCTATAATGCTTCTTTGATTCTTTACGTTACGAAGATGCTGGAATGTTTGATTACCAATAAATGCTAAAATGGCGAGAATAATTCCACCGATAATTAACCATAGGTTTTGCTTTCTGTCCTCTTCTGCTTTTTGTTGAGCAGCTGCAGCAATAGAATCCTGACGAGCCTGCGCGTGCTCTTCTGCTAACTTAGCTTGAAGTTCTGCATCCCTTGCAGCTGCATCTTCTGCAGCCTTTGCTTCGGACTTGAGTTCTTTCTCCTTTAGATTACATGCAGCAAGCACCTCTCCTATTCTTGAAGAAAGATTACCATCAATCGGACGGTAGCTAATCTCACGTAGACTAGAAATAGCCTGTTTTAATTCATCTGAGAAGGGATACTCTTCCTGTTCTGCTAACAATCCATTAATTCTGTTAATTAGAGAGTTTGCAACTGCGGCATCTGCATCGGCTCCTTCCAACTCTTCCTGTGTAGTGATAGTCTGAGTGGATAGTCGCAAATCTGTAGCATCTTGAACTTTTGGGGATTTCCTCTTGGAGAGTTTTATCTTCAAGTCTTCGCAACGGCTAAATACTTTATAACGCCGTTTTCCCTCATAATATGCGATGAATAATGGAATTGATAGTTCTGCATTCTCACCTGACTTAAACTCTATTTCTAAAGACGGATTATCCTTTAGCAAGAAATATCCGTCTTGTGATGACTTATACTTAATTTCCTTTGGAATCATTAAGGCTTCTGTGTTAATACCTGAAAATTCAGTATTATCCTCATAATTGCCAGTTCTATCAAAGAATACTACTGCCACCTTATCAAGTTTTCTGTACTTGTCTCTATAAGTTTGACCTAATTTCTTCTTTGCGTCAAGGAATTTAATAGTCACCTGCCCATTATTCTGCGTAATATCGTAAGTAACAATAACTCGGTCTCTCTTTGTTGATTCCAAAGTGTCTGTTACCTCCCTTGCCTGAACAAACAAACTTGCTGACAAAAAGATTAGGAAAAAAAAGATTTTTTTTACCCCCATATTCAGAAGTTGCTAATTCTGTTATATCGGTCCGTGATTTTAGATTTATATTCACTGCTACTCCAGGATGAAGCGTGTTTAGTACAGTTTCCATCCGTGCAACACCTATATAAGAGGTTCACATCAGCCATAACAGATTCCTTAATTGCCTTACGATTACTGCTATTGTAAATTTTTTTGTAATAATCATCTAGCTTGTGATAAATCTGCTGTAATGAGAAATTGCAGTATCTACAACTATGACGAGGCGACGGGTGAGGCCTTCCGTGGTTTCTGGCAATCCCGCAATCCCTCTCATATTTTGAAAAATCAATTTCGTCAAGTTTCTGTTTCAAAGCATTATATCTCTGATAAGCCTTGTCACTGGTATACCAGTTATGCCGATTGATAATGTCATCAATTTCTACTATGATTTTTGAAATCTTTTCTTTGTATGGAGCTTCCTGTCTGCTAATTGATGGCCTATGTTTAGAGTTATTGCAGAAAGTTTGTTTACTAATATCTCCTATCAAATCATTACACTCTTGTTCTAATCTTAAATAATCCTCGTCAGGCTTCACTTCAACTTCAATTTCCAATTCAAGTATCTGTTTCTCCATTAGAAGAATTTTGTTTCGACCATTACTTACACCAAGAAAGCTCTTCTCCTTATACTTTGCTATATAGAGAGGCAACCGACACAGTTGAATTTCTCCGCTCTTAACCTGAATTTCAGGCAGCATACTTTTTTCTGATGGTTCAATAAAAATCACGTTACGAGCTTCACTGTAAGTGTCAATATTTCTATGCCCTTTAGTCCCCGGAAAGTTCTTATCGAATGTTATTGAAGGTGATAGCTTTTTTAGTTCTTTCTCTGGGTATGCATGCCCAAAGAGAATGATAACATTTGTTTCATCAAGATTTTCTATCTCTACTGTTACTTTTGAGTTACCTTCATCGTCAGAATCCACTTTAGTAACAAATATATTGCAATAGCCAAGGCGAATCTGCTCTTTTGTATGCTCATTGTCCAATTTCACTCTTTGCTGCTCATCGGCATAAGTTGTAATAGCTGCAAAAAGGAATAATGCCATGAATATCAATGTCTTTTTCATATTGTCAATGACTTCTTTGTTGGTTTGTCTTTTTTTGTTTCTTCACCAACCTCTGCATTTGATATTGGAGGCAGGTTCTTGTCTGGACCATCTTGTCCGAAACGAGTCCATCCATTTGGTTCGGCTTCTTCTCGTACCCATTCAGCCACATTTTGATCCTCAGGATATGGATATGTGTTCTGAGCATGGTAAAGCTGATACTTTAAATATCTCTCTACACGAAGCACCAAGTCTTTCAACGAAGCCAGCACCCCCATTTCCTTAATTGTTAGACACACATGCCCTTTGAAACTTCCGGAATAACGTATGTTAGGATGCCAAATATTTGTTCTAAAAGTAAATATAGGATTGCCATCTGCTGATGGATAATTGTTGGGTAATACAATACTCATTTTGTGCAGATAACCAAATATCGGTTCACGAGGAATCCCTGTGTCCTTTACGCCCACTATTGATTTACAACGATACCATATCTCATATTCCGTGGGAAGCCCCATAATATTTTTCTTTCGGATAATATAAGAAAGAGATGGTTTCCGTGGGTTGGGACTTGCAGCCTTTCGCTTACTACAAAGATTGTCCAACTGCTGCCACTCCTGAAGCAGTCTGGCATCACGGCCAGAAAGTTCCTTTTGGTTGAAGTTGTTGATTAAATCATTCATATACTACCAATCATTCTTTTAGTTCAACCAGCAATAGGAACGGAAATCAGGTGAAGATTATCGCCAGGTTGAATATTGTAATCCATCAGGCACTGCTCACGACCGTCTTCATCTTCAAAGTCCAAGATCTCCGGTTCTTCACCGTCTTCCAACATCTGACCGAGTAGATACTGAATGGGATTTCCTCCATTATCCATCTTGGGAAGTTCAAATACCTGAACAATGCTGTTAATCTGATCACGAATGGTCTTGTTTGGATCAGTCACTTTTACTTCGACTTCCTCATAGGAAGTACCGTCAATTGTCAAATTGATGATAAACTCTTCATCATAGAATTCTTCGTTTGCCATATTGTTACTATTTATTGATTAATCTTTAATGTCAATTCTATATATCTCAGAACTCATGCTTGTTTTAAAAACCAAAACATCCTTTACTAAAAAAGAAAACCGTATTTGTACAGGTACTGGAGTGCCGTCACGTTTTCCGGGATACCACTTCGGCATATTCTTGATTGCTCGAACTAAGTCCTTCTCAATTTCCGTGTTTGTCGTTTTAACATCAATGTACTTATTGATAGTGCCATCGCGATTTAAAATAAATGTCACAGAAAAGAATTTATCTTCTTCATTTCTTGATTTTATTGTTAAAGACCGAGACAAATAATTACATAATTCTTCATACCCACCTTTAAACTGCGGAACCTCATCTAAACTTCCATATAAAAAAATTGCATTTTTCTTCTCTTCATCATCAGAAAGCTTTTGCCCCTCTGGTTCCGCCACCACAATTCCTGAAATAGAAGAATTGTGATCATCAATTGAAGTATCTCCCGATAGGGCGGATGGTCTGACAAAAGCGAACCATATGAAAAATATCAAAAGAACAGATACAGCACCGACAATCCCCCAAATATATCCTTTACTTAATTTCTTTCCTTCGTAATAACTTCTTGTGTTGGAATAATCTACCAATTGTCTCGCTGTGGGTCGTTTTTGTGGTGTCTTGGATAAGCAAGTCGCTATTAGTCGTTGTATATTCTTAGAACAGCTACCTTTTGGATAATTTAGAGAAGGCTTTTCCTCAGTTTGTTCACTACCACCGTTCTCTCCAAAAGGCACCATGCCTGTGATAAGTTCATATAGCGTAGCACCAAATGCCCAAATATCGCTTTCGGGCATCGGTTGAGTTCCATCCATAAACCTTTCTGGTGCCATATATGCAAGAGTTCCACTGTTCTCATCTACATCGTGGACTCTCTGTTTTCGTGATATACTTATGCCAAAATCTGTAATAGTATAGTTCCTATTATCATCTATCAGTATATTTGCAGGTTTGATGTCTTGATGAACAATCTGTGGATTATTTGTATGCAAATAATTCAAACCAGATGCAACATCATGTACGAATTTCCAAATATCTTCATCATGCTGCATCTGTCCTGTAATCAACTCCGTAGAACCATTTTGACAATAAGGCAGCACCAAATAGGGCGTGTCCATGAATATTGCAAAATGGACAGGATGCAACAGATTCGAATGCTGACAGTTGAATACTACTTTAAATTCATTTCTGAAGCGTTGAATGCCTTCTATGTCAAGAGCATTCTGTGGACGATATATTTTAATTGCTACTTTTAGTCCCTGTTCTTCATCAACCTCTCCATTATAGTCAGACAATTCGCAATCGACAGTATTGGTATCTACAGCCAACCAAATGTCAGCTGTAGCCCCGTCTGTGCTCAATGGGTACATAAGTCTGTAACGCCCATCAAACAATTCTTCAGAATCTGCTAATTGCTCTAAGTCTAACATCGTTACCATATCCATGCCCCTTTCGGCTGATTGTAATTTTCACTCCGATAATACTCAAATTTGTTTTTGAATACAAGAAGCTGATAGGCGGACTCACTTATCACTTGTGGCTCTTTCAGACCATAGCGATAAAGGGCCAACTCATACTTATTCTTCTCTGAGTCTATCCTAATCATAAAGTCAGTCTTGGTTTCTGGATGCGCGCCATAGAATCGGTCAAATACCGTACAGATTTCTTCGTCCTCAAACCAGAAATATGCCATATATTCAGACTTCTTGATGTGCCATTTCACAGCCAACTTCTTCGGCTTCCCTGCCTGATGGTAGTTCATAAGCCCGTCGTCATGCAGTTTATCGTGAGTTCCATCGAAAAGCATTTCTTCTATGGAATCAAACTCTTCTATTTCTTCCTTATTCTCGCACGACTTATCCCATTCCTTTTTGTTGTCACTCCATTGACCTAACTCTATCAAATAGCGATAAGTGAATTGTTTCATATAGTCATCGTAGAGGTCAGGTCGGGGCAGTCCGTTCTTTTCTATATTCTCTTTAGCCAGAGGATTGGCATCCAAATAACGAGCACAATAGTCTTGAAGTGTTGTGTACTGGTCGCCAGACTTAAAGTCCTTAAAATGGACATTCTGTGGCTTTGCGTGTATCCATTTGATTAATATAGACTTGTCTTCGCCCACACTCCAGAGGGCTAATCCACCAAAAGGAGCCATGCCCACTACGATATGGCTGAACGTCTCTGGCTCAGCCTGATCCCAAACCGCCTGTAGTCGCTCAACAGGAATATCTGCCTCCAAATGATAGAATCGTTGTTCAACAATGGAAAGCCATGTCATATCAATTTTGATAGGTAAAGGATAATCCTCTCGAGTTAAAATCTGCGTAGAAAGAATATCCCCCCATTCTCCGCGATAGGGATAGCACTTGGGAATAGCTAAAGCCTCTTGTGGCATGAAGTATAAAGCGCCATGCCACAATTCTGTAGGGTACGATGCTGGTGCATTGCCTGAGACATAATAACGGTATTCCTTATTCTTACTGGTCATAGTCTTGCATGTAGTGAATGCCACTGTCATTCCTGTCGCCATGATAAACAATGCGGCACAGGAGATTATCTTTCCAATTCGGTGCATTGACAATATTGTATCCTAATCTGTCTGTTGCTGAGAAATGTATATAATTACTTCTAAGATTCCTGTAAGCAGAGGAATCCAGAACTTTTCCAGGGATTATCCAAGAGCGTTCTCCTGTGGGCAAGTTATTGGCATCCATCAATTGTGCAGTAGAGGAAAGGGCATCTGGAATAATGAAATCATTGAGAGGGAAGTAGTCATTAAAAACATTACCTCCCCACACCTTGGATACATCCTTATGGGTACGATTCCACATCATGACGAATGTGATGTTGCTAAGTCCCCTCTTCACGGTTCGTGTATAACTGACTGTTGCCTGAGCAGTGTTCAACAAGATATTGTCTTCTAGTGAAGAAACGCCATCCCAAAGGTCTTCATACCAAGCCTTCTCTATGGCCCATCCTAATGCCATCAGGTTTTTCTTGTTTACGTTACCGATGCCTTTCTCTGGATAGCGTGGGTCTTTCATTACTAATTTCGTCCACTTGAAATTGTTGATGTACCTTAGGCAGACAGAACTGTCTTTGCTATCTTCGTAACTACCCCCGACATCACTATGACAGCCAGGAACGAACACTTCTATGCATTTTTCGGGAACTTTTTTGCCCACATCTGTCACCGCAAAGTTCTTCCGAAACTCATCCATGGCACAGATGTGGAATGTGCGGTTGACATTGTTGCTTAACTGGGGTGAATATAGACCGTAATCTCTTGCGTTTAGATTGTGGAAAATAGTTGTATTCTTCTCCACAGCCTTGACGCTACTGATGCCTGTCTCGTCAATAATTCCAATGGAACTCACCGTGTCGTAGATGCCAAGAAATTCCACAATCCGATTTGCCGGTTTAAATTCATCGAGGAAAGTTAAACGAGATGTATATAGTTTTTTTGCCGCTCCATCAAGTTTGCCCTTAAAAGAACTCTCCACCGCTAATGTCTCGTTGTCATTGGCTGCTCTTGCAACTAAAAAGGCGAACAGTCTGGCACAAGCCGCTCCACGGCTAAATCCGTAGATGCAAAAATGAAGAACAACTTTTGGCCGCTCATTTTTTTGCGTATTGCCATTAAGGTACCTATGCACATTGGAAACGCCACGAGCCACTTTCGCAATCACGCCCCGGTTCCATGTACCAAGGGCCAAGCCAATCACTTCTGACGGTTTGTCCTTTACCTTTTCAAACCATCCTCTCTCATTGTTGCCGTCAAAAGTGGTGCCCGGTCCTTCTATATAAATGTGATAATAGTATTTCACTTTGTTACCATCCCTGACTTTTTTATTTTCAGCCAGACAACTTAGTGCAGCCACATTTGTATCTTTTTGTCGGAGAGATGTGCCTCCGTTCCGTGTTTGCGTCCCATCTTGCCGGTACTCCATTTTGTTATTAGTACCATCAAAGAACACGCTGATGAAGAATTCCTTCTCCACGTCTTGTACCTCCATAGGTTTTTGCGTGTCGGTACTTTTGGCATTTATAACATTTGATGGCATGATAATCTATTGTTTCTTTGTCACTCTGCTCCCAAAGAGTCCACCATTCTTATGAAGTCTTTATAAGTTCTAAGGCCAAGGGAAACTCACTGTTTGGAGTCTTTATCCATTCCGCCAATGGCCTTCTTTCTTCTTCAGTCATTACTTTAGAATAAGTTTTCTACTATTTATGCAATATAGCCCAAGCCATCCACAGATTCAATATAATCTTTCTTTTTGAACCATGCTGTTTTTTCATTTTCGGTAGGAGTGGATTTCTCTTGATTCCGCGCAAACTCCTCCGAATCTACTTTTCTCAAATCAGCAAGTCCAGTATCTGTCTGCCCGTCACTAACAAGACTAATAGTACCTCCCCACATGCATTGACATGTACTGGACTTCAGTAATGCGGGATTACCTTTTACAATATAATCATTCTTGCCGCCCATCCAGGGAAATGGGGTGTTGTGCATGCATGGCATAGGGGTGAGAGAGCCATGATTGGCGGCTGTGGCAGAAGCCGTGGCAGGGAAACCTAAAGAACGACATCTGCCGAAAGGAGATAGGTTGACCATAGACAGATGATCGCTAATATTGGCCATTGGTTGTCCCGTCAAAAAAACGGTACGCGATGGAAGGACGGTCAATTTAGCTTGACTCGTTCCCATTGAACACTTCATCGTTGCACCGGAGCAAACGTAAGAATCAGCCATAAACAAAAAGCGTTTAACCTAAATAGTTAAGACCGCGCCTTATAATTACATTACATTGCGCTCCAGAACGAATAAGATGAAGCTTGTTTACTACCACATTTTCATCTTCTACCAATCCAGACGAACTACGTGAACGATTTATCAAATTAAACACAACGGTCTTATCGGATGAAAGATTGTAAATATCGTGCCGAAGCGTTGATATACATGAGTCTATACACCCATCACATAGTGCTTGACCTTTATTCGTCATTTTTACGACCTCCATATTTCCATCTTCAATAATTACATCAATATTGATTGTTTTTTCGAAAAAGTTTAGCATATATATCAAATTAAGATTTATTGTACTTTCACTACGCCCGCCTTAATATCAATACGACAGCCTGCATTGAGGGCAGCGGAATCGCTGGCTTTCATGTGGTGTGTAGTTGAATATTCAAGCAACTGGTCTTTCGCCTCTTCACGGATGTTCTCGGCTGTGACTTGTAGTTTGTGCTCAATCTGCTCATCCTTGTTGTCGCCAATCTTAACAAACTGGTTTTCGCTGACAGAAAGAGAGTCGTTGCGGTCAATATTAGTACTACGGTCATTACCTGCATGTTCACGAATGTCGTTATCTGCTGTCCGTTGCATATCATTACCTGCTGCAATAAAGATATCGTTATCCGCACTGGCGTTAATATCATGACCAGCATGCATGATGATATC
>OCTW011562516.1_pt1 | contig 16688 bp, 21 predicted proteins | sample 1539671 | NCBI WGS metagenome assembly OCTW01 (sample SAMN02144230, study PRJEB22623) | gut metagenome | biome: sheep rumen | host: Ovis aries | place: New Zealand
TATTTGAACAGCATTTGTTGCAGCACCTTTTCTGATATTATCTGCAACAACCCATATGTTGATTCCATTTTGAACGCTAAAATCTCTTCTAATTCTACCAATAAAAACTTTATCAAATCCTGTTGCATTAATTGCCATTGGATATTCTTGATTTTTAAAATTATTTTGAACTATTACTCCAGGTGCATTTTCTAAAGTTTTTATAAGTTCATTTAACTTAAAATCTTTTTCAAATTCTATATTTATAGATTCACTATGAGAATTTAAAACTGGAACTCTAGCACATGTTGCGGTTATTTTTAAATGAGGTTTATGTAATATTTTCCTTGTTTCATTTATCATTTTTTCTTCTTCTTTTGTGTATCCATTATCTAAAAATACATCAATTTGTGGGAGAATATTATTATATATTTGATAAGGAAATTTATTTGTTTCTTTATTTTCTAAATCTAATATTCCTTTTTTTCCTGCACCAGATACAGCTTGATATGTAGAATATATTATTCGTTTAATTTTATATTTTTCATCTAATGGTTTAAGTGCAACAACTGCTTGAATTGTTGAACAATTTGGATTTGCAATTATATTTTGATGTTTTATTAAATCAAATTTATTAACTTCCGGAACGACTAATGGAACAGTTTTATCCATTCTAAAAGCACTACTATTATCAATTACTATACATCCTCTGGAAGCAGCAATAGGGGAGTATTTTTTAGAAGTTTCGGCTCCTGCTGAGAAGATAGCATAATCAAAGTTTTCATCAAAAGAAGTTTCTGTTAGTTCGTTTATGGTGTATTCTTTATTAAGAAAATTAATTTTTTTACCTTTAGAATTTTTTGAAGCAAAAAGTTTATATTCTGAAATAGGAAGATTTTTTTCTTCTAATACTTTTAAAACAGTTCTACCAACCAAACCTGTTGCACCAACAACAGCTAATTTTTTATTCATAAAATCACCTCTTAAAAATATATATGCAAAAATGTAAAAAAATGTTAATTTGGAACGTTGGGGACGGTTCTTTTTTGCCCAAACTGGGCAAAAAAGAACCGTCCCCAATTGTTCAAAATGGGTAAAAGGGGACAGGTCTTAATTTTTATATGTTTTACAATATTTATTTATTGTGCATGTTTCACATTTTGGCGATTTTGCGGTGCAGGTATATCTTCCATGCCATACAAATAAGTGATTTACGTCTTTTAAGTATTCTTTTGGAATGATTTTTAATAAATCTTTTTCTATTTTTGTAGGTTCTTTTTCGTTTGATAATCCAATTTTATTTGATATTCTTTTGCAGTGTGTGTCTACTGCAATTCCGTTTGCTATTCCAAATACTTCTAATGAAATTACATTTGCACTTTTTCTTCCAACTCCGGGAAGTGATTCTAGTTTATCCATTTCTTTTGGTACAATTCCATCATATTCATTAACTATTTTTTCTGCACATAGTTTTATGTTTTTGGCTTTATTATGATAAAATCCACATGAATGTATGTAGTTTTCTAGGTCTTTTATATCAATATTTATGAAATCTTCTGGTTTATTGTATTTTTTAAATAATGCAGGTGTTACTTTATTTACTCTTTCATCAGTGCATTGTGCAGATAACATTACTGCAACAACAAGTTCAAATGGTGTCTTAAAATTTAAACTACATGTGGCATCTGGGTATGTTTTTTGTAATATTTTTATCATATCTATTATTTCATTTTTTTTCATATTAATTGTACCTTTCATTAAATGTATTAATTTGTAACCTTTTTTACATAATGTAAATATAATATATTAACATAAGGAGGTAATATATTATGTTAAAAATTTTAAAGAAAACATTGGGAGTGTGTTTGATAGGATTGGGCTTAGGTATTTTATTAGTATTATTACTTCCAACTGCAGGTTGGCTGTTTGCTATAGGAATTGTGGTTGTTATAGTTGGTTTATTATGGCTTGCCTGCTAATCTAAGAGGAGGTAAAAATTTATGCAAGTTGTTGTAAAAAAAGTTCCAAAGTTTTTAAGGGGATTTGTTAAATTAATATTTGGTATAAAAGAAAATACATAAATCCCTATGAAAATAGCCTCTGCGAAAACAGAGGCTAGATTTATATTAAATTTATTGAGCTCTTTGTACTTTTCCAGAATGTAAGCATTTTGCGCATACATGAATTCTTTTTGGTTGACCATCAACAATTGCTTTAACTGTTCTAAGGTTTGGTTTCCATGTTCTAGATGTTCTTTTACTGATGTGTGAACGAGTTATACTTAATTTGTTTCCATAGTTTATAGATTTGTTACATATTTCGCATTTTGCCATTTAAATGCACCTCCTAATATTGTTCTAAACTGACTAATAACTAGTTTACCATAAATTCAAAAAAATTACAAGTGTTTTCAGTAAATTTTTATTAAAAAAGTAATTTTATATAATAGGAGGAATTTTATGTTTGATTGTCATGCTGATTTATTAACATTTATTTATATTAATAGAAATGATTTAACAAAAATAAAAGATGTCTGTAAAAAAATATATAATAAAAAGAATATAACGGGTGCTATATTTAATTTGTTTTTTATGAGTGAAAAAGAAATGAAAGATGAGTTAGAAATAAATAAAGAGGAAATAGATGTTATTAATATGCTAAAAATTGTAGACGGTATACTAAAAGAAAATGATATTTTACCAAAGAATATGAAATATTTTTATGGAATTGAAGGTTTAGATTATTTAAAGAATATATCTGATATAGATATTTTATATGATTTGGGAGTGAGAAGTACTACTATTACCTGGAATAATGAAAACAAATTTGGAGGTGGAACAAAATCGGATGCTTGTTTATCCACAATTGGTAAACAATTGGTGGAAAAGCTTATAGAAAAAAACATAAAAATAGATTTGTCACATGCAAATGAAAAAACCTTTTTTGATATAGTAAATAAGTGTGATGAATTAAAAAATAAAGGGTATAAACCTAAGATATTTGTATCACATTCTAATTTAAAAAGCGTGTGTAGTAATATTAGAAATATAAGTGATGAACAAGTAAATATAATAAGAAAGTTTGATGGTATAATTGGACTTGTTGAATATAAAAAATTTATTTCATGTGATGATAATTATGAAGAAAGATTTATTGAACATATAAAATGCTTAAAGAAATTATTTGGAGATGTGAAAAATATTGCACTTTCAACTGATGATGAAATTTTTTATAATAAAAACTTAGAAAAATCAAATTTATATAATAGTGTAGAAGTAGGAGAAAAAACAAAAATGTTGTTACTAGATAATGGCTTTAAATTAGAAGAAGTAAATGATATTTTATATAAAAATGCATATAGGTTTTTATATAAATAAAAAAATCTCGCTATATTGCGAGATTTTTTTAGCATTAATCTTATTTTATAAGTGTTATATTTCCTATTAATGGTACTCTTTTTTCTTCTTGGTTTATAGCAGCAATTAATCCCATGAACCAACATACTATCATGAATATTCCCCAAATCCATCCTATAAATGGAACAGCAGATAGTAAAGAGAATAACATTATAACTAAAGCTTGGTTAATATGGAATTTAGCTCCTTCTTTATCTCCAGCGACTAAAGCTATAATTAAACCTATCCAAGAAAGATAAGCTACCCAACTTGTTGTTTTTGTATCCATGTTCAAGTCCCCTTTCATATTTTATATATTGCAGAAAAATCGATTTTTTTCTACAAGCCTTTATATAATAATAACATTTTTTCCATAAAATAGCAATGCTTTTTTGGAAAAAAGTACATTTTTATGTTAAAAAAATTATGTAGAATTTATTATTATAAAATATTTTATGATATTTAGTTTAAAATAATTACAAATTACTTGACGGATTTGAAATTTTAATATAAAATATAGTAGTAAGTTAAAATATATTCTAAAAAAGTATTAATTATTTAGTTATATATGATTTATGAACATTGAAAATTTAATAGAAGAGAGGTAGATATTATGGATGTAATAATTATTATCGCCACTGTTCTAATTTCAGGAGTAATTTTTATTCCAGTTGGAGTTGTAATTAGGAAAAAAATTGCAGAGTCTAAAATTTCTGGCGCTGAATATGAAGCAAAAAAAATAATGGAAAACGCTAGAAAAGAAGCAGAAAACATTAAAAAAGAAGAAATTATAAAAGCTAAAGAAGAAATAATGAAAACTAGAAATGAATTAGACAAGGAAATTAGAGAGAGAAGAAGCGAAATTCAATTACAAGAAAAAAGAATTGTTCAAAAAGAAGAAAACTTAGAAAGACGTTCAGAAAATTTTGAGAAAAAAGAAAGAGAAATTGAGAACAAATTTAAGGATATTGAACAAAAACAAAATGATTTACAAGATTTATTAGACAAACAAATTGTAGAATTACAAAAAATTTCAGGCTTATCTGTTGATGAAGCAAAAAATATTCTGCTTAGCGAAATAGATAAACAGTTAACAATAGAAAAAGCACAACTTATAAGAGATGCAGAGGCTAAGACGAAAGATGAAGCTATGAAAAAGGCAAAAAATATAATTAGTTATGCAATTCAAAAATGTGCTGCAGACCATACATCTGAAACTACTGTTTCAATTGTATCACTTCCAAATGATGATATGAAGGGTAGAATAATAGGTAGAGAAGGACGTAATATTAAAGCAATAGAGACATTAACAGGAATTGATTTAATAATAGATGATACCCCTGATGCAGTTATTATTTCGGGCTTTGATCCATTAAGAAGAGAAGTAGCAAAACTTACTCTTGAAAAGCTTATTGAAGATGGAAGAATCCATCCAGCTAAAATAGAAGAAATGGTTGAAAAAGCAAAGGAAGAGGTATCTGCTATAATAAAACAAGAAGGAGAAAGAGCAATACTTGAAACTGGTGTTGTAGGTTTAAATCCTGAAATTGTTAAATTATTAGGAAAACTAAAATATAGAACAAGTTATGGACAAAATGTTTTAAATCACTCTATAGAAGTATCAAATTTAGCGAGAATTATGGCAGAAGAATTAGGATTAGATGCTAAAAGAGCTAAAAGAGCTGGTTTATTACATGATATTGGAAAAGCTTTAGACCATGATATGGAAGGAACTCACGTTGAAATTGGTGTTGAAATATTAAAAAAATATAAAGAAAATGATTTAGTAATAAATGCTGTTGAAGCACACCATGGAGATGTTGAACCTAAAACTTTAGAAGCTGTTTTAGTACAAGCAGCAGATGCTATTTCTGCATCTAGACCAGGTGCTAGAAGAGAAACTTTAGAAACATATATTAAAAGATTAGAAAAACTTGAGGAAATAGCAAATTCATTTGATGGTGTTGATAAATCTTATGCAATACAAGCAGGTAGAGAAGTAAGGATTATTGTTAAGCCAGAAAAAGTTTCTGAAGCTCAAATGACAATTATGGCAAGAGATATTGCAAAAAGAGTTGAAGATGAAATGGAATATCCAGGTCAAATTAAAGTTAATATTATAAGAGAATCAAGAGCAATAGAATATGCGAAATAAAAGGTGGCTTAAAGCCACCTTTTTTATTAAGCGGTTTGTTTGGGCCAGAATGAAACATTCCAAACGAACCAAGATAGAGAGGTGAATTTATGAAAATATTAGCAATTGGTGATATAGTTGGAAGTATTGGATTAGAGAAATTAAAAGTAGAGCTTCCTAAAATAAAAAATGAAAATAATATAGATTTTACAATTGTAAATGGTGAAAATGTTGCAGGTCGGAATGGGAATAACGGAAAAAGATTTTAAGGTGATTTTATCAGCAGGTGCTAACGTGGTTACACTTGGAAATCATACATGGGCTAAAAAGGATGTATTTAATATAATAGATGACGAAAGATTAATAAGACCTGCAAATTATCCTGAAGGTGTAGTTGGACATGGTTATGGTATATATAAAGTAGGTGGTAAAAAAATTGCTGTTATTAGTGCGATGGGGAGAACAAATATAAATGTATTAACAGAGAATCCATTTTTAATTGTAGATGATATTGTAAATAAAATCAAAAATGATGTAGATTATATAATCTTAGATTTTCATGCAGAGGCAACTGCTGAAAAACTAGCAATGGGGTATTATTTAGATGGAAAAATAAATGTTATTTTTGGAACACATACTCATATACAAACTGCTGATGATAGAATTTTGCCAAAAGGTACTGCGTATATTACAGATATAGGTATGACTGGACCTAGAGAATCTATAATAGGTATGGATATTAAAGCTTCACTTAAAAGATTTGTTACAACACTTCCAGAAAAATATAAATTAGCTGAAAGTGATGCTATTTTAAATGGATGCATTTTTGATATAAATGAAGAAAATGGTCATATTACAAAAATTACTAGAATAAATATGTAAAAAGTGTCGAAAAATATAAGATTTGGACGATGAAAACTTCCTGAAATTTCCAGAAAATACTAGACAAAATTTTATAATTATATTATAAATATATTTGTTAGATGAAATATAAAAATAAATTATAGGAGGAAGTAAAAATGGAAGTTTTAAAAATCTCATCAAAATCAAATCCAAATTCAGTTGCAGGAGCAATAGCTGGTTTGGTAAAGGAAACAAATAGGGCGGAAATGCAGGCAATTGGTGCAGGAGCACTAAATCAAGCAATTAAAGCAGTTGCTATAGCAAGAGGATTTGTAGCACCAGCAGGAGTAGATTTAGTTTGTGTGCCAGCTTTTGCTGAAGTAGAAGTTGAAGGAGAAGATAGAACAGGAATTAGAATTCTTGTTGAATCAAGATAAAAATAAGAGGTAAGATTTTTCTTACCTCTTATTTTAGCTTAAATAAATTGACAAATATTAATTTTTATAGTATAATTGTTATTACACCGAAAATACATAAACTAATTTTAGGAGGTGATGGTATGCATGACATGCCAACAAGAAAGGAACGGCAGTTTGATAAATTATTAAAAACTGCCAACAATGGGTTCTTTGAGACCAATATGAGGCTTTATAAAGGTGAAGCTAAGTATTGGGCCAATAGAGGCCTAATTGTAGAAGGACCGAATAAAGGTTGCGTAAACCCTAAAATCCACCTGGTGTCATGGGCTTATCCTCAGCTGATGGATTATCCTGAGTGCATTGAATATGTGTTCAATGATGGGATGATGCCCGAAGAGTTTAATGATGGGCAAAGGTTGTTCTTGATTGCAACCAAAGCAAAAGAGAACAAAAATACCCAAAACCAAAATTAGTTTAGAAAAATCTGCAAGATTTCTTGCAGATTTTTTCTTTTTAGTATTTACAAAAAAAATAATATAATATAAAATATTGGAAAAGAGGAGCATAACTATGTATGAATTTATTTCAAATAATGAAAAAGATACAATTAATTTTGCAAAAAAAATTGCATCTAAATTAAATAAAGGTGATGTGATAGTGCTTACTGGCGATTTAGGTGCTGGTAAAACAAAATTTACTGAAGGAATACTTACATACTTTGGGTTAGAAAATGAAATATCTAGCCCGACATTTACGATTGTTAATGAATATACTAATAAAGATGTAAATATATACCATTTTGATGTATATAGATTAGAAGATGTGGACGAATTTTATGCTATTGGAGGAGAAGAATATTTTGAAAAAGGTATATGTATAATTGAATGGGGAGAAACTATCAAAAGTGCTTTACCTAAAGAATATATTGAGATAAAATTTGAAAAGGATTCTTCAAATGAGAATGTTAGGAAAATAAAAATTTATTTATCTTCAAAATATAAAGAAAAAATTGTTCTATAAAAAATATAAAAAACAGAGTTGGCAATATACCAACTTTTGTTTTATAGGAAGGAAAATTATATGGATATCAATGAATTAAAAAATATTTCTAAAAAAGTTAGAATTGATATAATAAACGAAGTGTATAATGCTAAATCAGGACATCCTGGAGGTTCTCTTTCATGTGCAGATATTTTAACTGTATTATATTTTAATGAAATGAGAATAAATATTAATGATTTAAAAGATAGCTTAAGAGATAGATTTGTTTTATCTAAAGGTCATTCTGCTCCAGCATTATATGCAGTACTTGCTGAAAGGAATTTTATTAAAAAAGAGGAATTATTAAACTTAAGAAAGTTATCAGGATTACTTCAAGGTCATCCTGATATGAAGACTATTCCAGGAGTTGATATGACTACTGGATCATTAGGTCAAGGATTATCTTGTGCAAATGGTATGGCACTTGCTGGAAAATTAGATAATAAAGATTATAGAGTTTATTGTTTATTGGGGGATGGAGAATTAGAAGAAGGTCAAGTTTGGGAAGCTTTAATGACTTCAGCACATTATAAACTAGACAATTTATGTGTTATAGTTGATAATAATAATTTACAAATAGATGGTGAAATAGGAAAAGTAATGAGTCCATATCCAATTGATGATAAATTTAAAAGTTTTGGATTTAATGTAATTAATATAGATGGAAATAATATTGAAGAAATTGTTGATGCGTTTGAAAAGGCTAAGAATTTTAAATCGAAGCCAACAGCTATAATTGCAAAAACAGTTAAAGGTAAAGGAATATCATATATGGAAAATTTAGCAAAATGGCATGGAAAAGCACCAAATGAAGAAGAATATAAAATTGCTATAGAAGAACTTGGAGGTAATATTTAATGGATACAAATATAAAAAAAGCAACTCGTGAAAGTTATGGTGAAGAATTAGCGATTCTTGGGGAAAAAAATAAAGATATTGTTGTATTAGATGCAGATTTATCAGAAGCTACTAAAACATGTATTTTTGCCAAAAAATTTCCTGAAAGATTTTTTGATATGGGAATATCTGAACAAGATATGTTTAGTACTGCAGCCGGGTTTTCAACATGCGAAAAAATTCCATATGTTAGTACATTTGCAGTTTTTGCAGCAGGAAGAGCTTATGATCAAATTAGAAATAGTATATGTTATCCTAAATTAAATGTAAAAATATGCGCTACACACGCTGGAATAACAGTAGGGGAAGATGGTGCAACACATCAAATGTTAGAAGATATATCTTTAATGAGAACTCTTCCAAATATGACAGTTATATCAACATCAGATGACTTAGAAACAAGATTTATGGTAAATGAAATATCTAAAATTAATGGACCTGTATATTTAAGATTATCAAGACTTGCGACATCTAAAATTTATGATGAAAACCAAAAATTTGAAATAGGAAAAGGAATTCAAATAGGAGATGGAACAGATGCTACTGTTATTGCAACAGGTGTAACAGTTGAACAAGCAATACTTGCAAAAGAAGAACTTGCTAAAGAAAATATAAATATAAGAGTAGTTGATATGCATACGATAAAACCTATTGATAGAGAGCTAATTATTAAATGTGCAAAAGAGACCAAAAAGATAATTACTATTGAAGATCATAGTATAATTGGTGGATTAGGTAGTAGCGTATCAGAAGTGTTAACAGATGAGTATCCTGTAAAAATAATAAGAATGGGCATAAAAGATACATTTGGAAAATCTGGAAATGCAGTAGAATTAATGAAATATTTTAAAATTACAAAAGAAGATATAAAAAATAGTGTAAAAAATTGACATTTAAAAATTAAGATGATATAATTAATATAAGTGGTTCGAAAGAACTACAAAAAAATATCTGGAGGAAAGAAAAATGATGAAAATGGAAAAGGGTATCAAAGTGTTGAAACGGGTCAAGGAGATAGCTCCACGACTAAAAAAATCGGTTTTTTTCTCTGCAGAAAGAGGGAGAATTGAAAGCTTGAATTCTCCCACATCTCAAGAAGTTGAGATGATAGCAGAGGCTTTGAAACCCTTAAGGGTAAGGGTTGAAAGGGAGACTTTAATAGTCTCTGAGTAATCCCGCTATTACCCCCTCCACAAAAAAACGGCAACTCGAAAGAGTTGTCGTTTTTTATATATATTTCATAGTATTTAATTTAGTTTTTACTAGTTGGAGTTCTAACATTATTTGCTTCTTCTTCTGTTAAATAGCCTTCTCTTACCATTGTATTTAAAACGTGTTGTCTACGTTCTTCTGCTAAATCTGGTCTATTTGTTAGGGCGTATACAGAAGGTGCGTTTGGAATTCCTGCAAGGAGTGTTGCTTCATATAATGTTAGGTCTTTTGGCTCTTTATTAAAATATCCCAAACTTGCTTCACGTATATTATAGTATCCATCACCATAATAAATATTATTAATATATAATTCTAAAATTTCATCTTTAGAATAATTTTTTTCTAACTCATTTGAAACAAATAGTTCTGCTATTTTTCTTGCACGACTTCTTTCAGTTATAAAATACATATTTTTAGCTAGTTGTTGAGTAATTGTACTACCACCTTGTTCAAAACTTTGAACTTTAAGATTATATACAATAGCTCTAATAATAGATTTAATATCAATTCCAGAGTGATCGTAAAATCTACAATCTTCAGTTGCAATGATAGCATTTAAAAAATCTTTAGAAACATCATCTAATTTAGTAAAATTTTCATCATTTCTTATTTCTTTTACTTTATTTTCAATACTAACTTTTTGAGTAACATTGTTATATAATGTATATCCATTAAAGAACATGTATGAAAATGTCAGTATGACTAATATTAATAATATTATAAAAAATAATTTAAAAAATTTTTTCATTATATTTACCTCTTCTAATATTGTACAATATATTTAATTATAAATCAAGCATGAGATAAGAACATTTGAAATGAATAGAAGATGTTTTTAAATGTTTTATGTGAATAATAAAAAAAACTTTGTTAAAAATAATAAAGGTGATTTTTATGAAAGTATCTGCAATTAAAGGAAAAAATGATGAAAATAGTTTTAAGTTGTTTAAAAATCTTGGAATGAATGTATTTGAAATTGAGGATTATGATAAGGTAGATGAAGCAATTAATAGTCTAATTAATAATGATTATAAAACGATTTTTATAAGTGGAGAACTAGCTGGTTTTTCAGAAGACATAATAAAAAAATATGATAAAAAAGATAATATTAATATTATAATTGCACCAATAAAAGAATAGAAATATTACAGAAATATTACAGAAATATTAAAAAAAAATTACATTTTAAAAAAAGCTTGACAAATTTTAAAAAAAGTAAGATACTATAGACAATAAAATAACGAAGGAATTTAGGAGGTCTAAAATGGCAGGAGCTGTAGTTAATAAGATATTTAATTTATTAGGAATGGAAACAGAACAAGATGATGAAGAATATGAAGATGAAGTATACGATGAAGCAGAAGAAAATGAAGTAGAAGATAAAAAATTATTTTCTAATTTTGGAAACTTAGGAAAAAATAAAAAGGTAGTTCAAATGCCACAAGCTGGTCAAATAAGAATGGTAATTTCACAACCAACTTCATTTGAACAATCTGAAGAAATATGCAATTATTTAAAAGATAGAAAATCTGTAATTGTAAATTTAGAATATGTAAATAAAGATGTTGCAAGAAGAATAGTAGATTTTATAAGTGGTGCTGTACATGCATTAGATGGACATATTCAAAAAATTTCAAATTCTATTTTCTTAATTGCGCCAATTAATTACGAAATTTCAAATGAAATGGCAAGAGAAGAAATAAAAAATAAATTATCTGTATCATGGCTTAAATAGTTTATACGAAAGATAAAAAATTCTTTCTTTAAATAGATAATACAAATGAACTAAATATTATACTAAAGAGGAAAAAGGGGTAGGTAATGTCTGCCCCTTTATAAGTATAAATAGTTCTTATGAAGTAGGAAAGGTAGGAAATAATATGATTACACCACTAGATATAGAAAATAAAAAATTTTCAAAACAAATGGTAAATGGATATAGTGTGGAGGAAATTGATGATTTTCTTGATCAACTTACAGTAGATTATGAAAAATTATATAAAGAAAGTATGGAATCAAGAAATAAAATTGAGGAATTGAATAAAAGTTTAGAACATTATAAATCAATAGAAAGCACTTTACAAGGAACATTAGTAATGGCTCAAACTACTGCTGATGAAGTAAAAAATGTAGCTAAACAACAAGCTGAACAAATTTTAAATGAGGCGCAAGCTGTTGCTAAAGAAACAGTTGGCAATTTAGATAATCAAGTTGCAATGAAAAGAAAAGAACTAGAAGATATGCAAAAACAATTTGATATATATAAAGCAAAAATGGAATCTTTACTAATATCACAATTAGAATTATTAAAAGATGTAAATAAGGAATAAAATAAACAAATGAAAAAAAGGTGTAGCAATTTTGCTACACCTTTTAAAAATATATTGATATTTTTAAAAAAATGTTATATAATGTTACAACAATGTTAAATATATATTACATTTTTGTTAATACTATTGACTTATTTCAAATATAGAATAAAATATAATTATCAAAGAGGATAGTATGAGGATTATTAGTGGAACTGCAAGAGGTACTAAATTATATACACTAGAAGGATTAAATACAAGACCAACATTAGATAGAGTTAAGGAACCATTGTTTAGCATTATACAAAATAAAATTTATGGAAGTATAGTTTTAGATTTGTTCGCAGGAAGTGGAGCTTTGGGATTAGAATCACTAAGTAGAGGAGCTGAAAAGGCGTATTTATGTGATAAATCATATGAAGCAATAAAAATAATAAAAAGTAATGTTATGAAAACGCATTTTGAAGATAAATCTATAATTATAAATTTAGATTTTAAGAAAACTATAGAAAAATTAAATAATATAAAATTCGATATAGTTTTTATAGATCCTCCATACAAGTTAGATATTGCAGTTGAAGCAACTAAACTCATCTTAGAAAATAATATTCTAAATGATGGTGGAATAATTATAATAGAAACAGATGAAAAAGAAAGAGAATTAGAAGAATTAAAAAATATAGATGTAATTGTTAATGATTTAAGGACATATGGAAGAGTTAATCTTTTGTTTTTAAGTCGAAAGGAGTAAACAAAAAATGGAAATTTTTACATTACTAGAAACTTTGGAAGAAGCTTTAGAAAGAGGAAAAAATGTACCTTTTTCAAATAAGACAATAGTTGATAAGGATGAAATTTTAGATATTGTTAAAGAGATTAGATTAAAACTTCCAGATGAATTAAAACAAGCAAAATGGGTAAAAGAAGAAAGAGGAAGAATTATAGCAGAGGCTCAAAAAGAGTCTGATGGAATTATTAAAGAAGCAGAAAATAGAATAATTGCTATGATTGATGAGCATGAAATAACAAGAAAAGCATATGAACAAAAAGCTCAAATAATTGAATCTGCTAATGAAATGTCTAGAGAAATATCTCAAGGAACAAAAGATTATGCAGACAATCTATTAGAAAAAATTGAAATAGCTTTAGAGGATGCTTTAAAAACAATACAAAATAATAGAAAAGAATTGAAATAAATAAGTGTTTATAGGGCGGACTGTTTTTTAGTTCGCCTTATATGTGTTTAAAGGGAGGAATTTTAATGACAAAGAAAAGAAGAAAAAAGAAAAATAAATTAGATATTGAAATAATTGTTATGTTTATTTTAAGTATTCTTTTCTCAGTACTAATATATATGAATTCTGGATATATTGGAGAACATTTAAGCCCAACGCTTGGTGGAGTTATGGGATGGATAAAGTATATTATTCCAATTGGAATGTTTATAATGACAATACAGATGGCAAGCAAAACTAAAAATTATTTAGTATCAAAACTAATTCAGTATGTTGTTTTAATAACGTGTATATCATCAATTATTACAATATTTCAATTTTCAAAGAAAAATTTAAATATTGATAATGAATTTTCAGAAGTTGTGTCACAGGCATATCAACTTGGAGAAAGAAATATTGGTGGAGGAGCTGTAGGAGCGATTGTTTCTATGCCGCTTGTTAAGCTACTTGGTGGACTTGGTGCTGCTATTTTATTAATTGGTGTATCATTTATACTTGCAATATTTATTTTTGGAATACAGCCTGCAGAAGTTATAAAAAATATTTCAAAAAAGGTTAAAGAAGTTAAGGCTGAATATGAGTATGAAGAAGAAGACGATGATGATGTTAGTATTGATAAGAAATTGTTATTAAAAAATAAAAAGAAAAAGGGAAAAATAAAAGATGAAATTGCACCATCACTTGATGATAATATAAAAATAAATTTATCAAATAAAAAAGAGTTAAAGAAATATGATCATTCAAATGATGATATAGATATTCCATTATCATATAAAGATAATTTACCAAAAACAAATCAAAAACTTGATAAAAGTATAGAAGATGAATTGTTCAAAACAGTAGAGGAAGAGAAAAAAGATACTACAAAACAAGAATTAGTATTTGATCATGTGTCTTTGGAAGAGGAAGATAAAAATTATGAATTTCCACCAATAGATATTTTAACTGAAGGAGATGGAAATGGAATAAGAGGTGGAGAAAAAGCAATTGCAGATAATGCAATGAAACTTGCCAAAACTTTAAAAAGTTTTGGTGTTTCTGCAAAAGTAGAAAGTGTTTCTGTTGGACCTGCTATTACTAGATATGAGCTTAAACCTGCTGAAGGAGTAAGGGTTAGCAAAATTGCAAATTTAGCTGATGATATAGCTTTAAATTTAGCTGCAACAAGTATAAGAATTGAAGCTCCAATTCCTGGTAAACAAGCTGTTGGAATTGAGGTTCCAAATAAAGAAAATGAAATTGTACATTTAAGAGATATTATAGAATCTAATAAATTTAAGGATAGTTCTTCAAAATTAGCATTTGCTTTAGGAAAAGATGTTGCTGGTGAAGAAGTGGTTACAGATATTGCAAAAATGCCACACGTTCTTATTGCTGGAAGTACTGGTTCTGGAAAGAGCGTTTGTATTAATACTCTTGTTACAAGTATTTTATATAAAGCAAAGCCAAGCGATGTTAAACTTGTTATGATAGATCCAAAAGTTGTTGAGCTATCAGTATATAATGGTATACCACATTTATTAATACCTGTTGTAACAGATCCTAAGAAAGCAGCAGGTGCACTTGCTTGGGCTGTTCAAGAAATGGTAAATAGATATAGTTTATTTGCTGGAAAAGGTGTAAGAGATGTAAAGGGATATAATGAGGCTGTAGAAAAAGAGGAAGGTGTTGGAAAACTTCCACAAATAGTTATAATAATAGATGAGCTTGCAGATTTAATGATGGTAGCATCAAAGGACGTTGAAGATGCAATATGTAGATTAGCACAAATGGCGAGAGCAGCAGGTATGCATTTGGTTATTGCTACACAAAGACCATCTGTTGATGTTATTACAGGTATAATTAAAGCCAATATTCCATCAAGAATAGCATTTGCTGTTTCATCACAAGTAGATTCAAGAACAATTTTAGATATGGTAGGAGCAGAAAAATTACTTGGTAAAGGAGATATGTTATTCTATCCATCTGGTGCGTCAAAACCAACAAGAGTTCAGGGTGCTTTTGTATCAGATAAAGAAGTTGAAAAATTAGTTGAGTTTTTGAAAAAAGACGGTGAAGCATCATATAGTGAGGATATATTAGAAAAAATTGAAAAAGCAAATATGTCTGATAAACAAAAAGAAGAACAGACAGAAGATGATGATACAGATCCATTTTTAACTGAAGCAATAGAGACTGTTGTAGAAACAGGACAAGCGTCAACTTCATTTATACAACGTAGATTTAAAGTTGGATATGCAAGAGCAGGTAGAATTATGGATCAAATGGAAGCACGTGGAATTATATCAGGTTATGAAGGAAGTAAACCAAGACAAGTATTAATGTCTAAGGAAAGATGGGCAGAATTAAAAATGGCACCATCTATTCAACCTGAAGAAGCACCTACTGAAGAAGAAAATAATTAATTTAAAAAATAGAGTATACAAATGAAAGGAGGTTAAAAAGCTTGAGAGATTATAATAATGAACTAGAAACAATCTTAGATAAAAAGCTATTTCCAGTTGAAGTTAAAAATATACTTTTAAGTATGTTTTATAAAATTAATACTGCATATAATGATTATTCTGTTGTTAAAAGAAATGTTGAAGACAAAAAAGAGTATATGGAAAGTTTGATAAATACAATTGATACATGTAACAATATTACTCTAATTAAACCTAATGAAGATGATAAAGAAAAAATGAATATTTATACAACTTTTAATACAGATTATGCAAAAAGGAATATTGAGGTTTATCCAAATGAAAAAACTATGTTATATGCTTTAAATGATTTGAATTATACGAAAATGTATTTAAAAGATAGTTATGGTTTAATAAAAAATTCATTTCCATATGTTATAAATAAAGGCCGTGAAATAGATAGTACTGAGATAATAAGAGATTTTGATGCATGGACATGGAATACTCAAGTAGATGAGATTTCTAGTTTAGAAGCAAATTTATTATTTCAAAATTTGCAAATGTTATTAGGCTATAGAAGGTGGCAAGAGCTTTTGAACCTTAAAGCTGTAAAGTCAGACTTAAATATTTTAGAAAAAAATTTAGAAAAATTATATGGAAAAGACCTATCAAGTAAATTATTAAGAAATATATATAAGATATCTATTATTCTTTTAATAAATGAAGATAATAAAGAAAAAGATCGATTAAAAAGAGAAAAAGAATGGATGGAAGCAGAATATAATAAAATAAATGATAAGAAAGAATACGTAGAAAATATTA
>OCTW011470492.1_pt1 | contig 16686 bp, 13 predicted proteins | sample 1539671 | NCBI WGS metagenome assembly OCTW01 (sample SAMN02144230, study PRJEB22623) | gut metagenome | biome: sheep rumen | host: Ovis aries | place: New Zealand
GAATTCCTCGAAGTGGAGTTCGGGCGATCCGTTGTCTAGAAGCGACCTCTTCGCCTTCCCGATTCCCGTGCCCCGGCTTTCGATGAGGCCCAAATCTTTGAACATCAATGTTCATTGTTTGGGAAACCGACGATCTCCTTCTCAAATTTATCGTTCAATCTTTCTTTGTTTCGGTTTCGTTCATATTTGGTTCCTCAGGCGCAATTACAGGATGAAGCAAGAAATGAAGCAGGAAATGAAGCAGGAAATGAAGCAGGAAACGGTGATTGCATCATGCAAAACTAATGAAGGCTAGGAAAAATGTCACAACAAATGTCACTATATCGCCACAGCAAGAACGATCTGTGTTCGATTGATCGGAAACACGATTGGATTCCTGTATCCCTCATTCTTTATATACCCGCAAAATAAGCTCCAGAAAAATGACGAATTTTCGTAGGCTGAGTGTAAGCCAAGATTTGTGCAAAATATCCCATTTCTTCCGATGCCATCGAAATAATCTAAAAAGAACGAAGCGTGATGCGGGAAGCGGTCAATTACTTGTGGGGTTACTTGTGGGGTTACTTGTGGGGTCCCGCCGAAAGAACGCCCTAAGAGCCCGCGATTGGTCAAACTATCGCGGAGTGCTCCACCGCTATCACAGTCGACGGTCGTGTTTCAGTGGCTGAGTCTCTCTCGTCCGCCAAACTTTTTCGCGGAATTTAAGTAGGCGATGAGAGTCCGCGCTTACGGAAAGATTAGATGGCATCGAGCAAATTGAAACTAAGGTTCACGATGCGGGATTTGGTTCCAAAATCAAAGAGTCCGTTGTGCCTTTCATACCACCCATAAAAACTCGAAAAAGGTGGTATGGTTTTGCGATCAAAGCCAGATAGACGCCCGATGCAATGCTTTTATCGTTTTTTCACTCTTCATTTTCCGGCTGTTTACTGGCTGTTTTTTCTGGCTGTTTCGGTTATACTTTTCCCGAGGTAAAAACCATGCAGACCAGCGAAGACAATTTTATTGAATACAAACAAAACGTTGCGGAAGGCGTTGCCAAGGAGATCGTCGCTTTCCTTAACTCGGAACCTGGCCGAATCATTATCGGCATCAATAAGAAAAGAGAGGTCGTAGGCATCGAGGAAGGTGAGCTCGACGATGCCCAGCGCACCATATCCGATGTAATCACGGACCAGATCTCGCCCCGCTGCATCGAGTTCGTCCGCCAACACAGGGAAACTCTCGAGGGAAAAAGCGTCATCATCATCGATGTCCAGAAGGGGGACCGCCTCTTCTATATCAAGAAATACGGCCTCAGCGAACGGGGTTGCTATATCAGAAGCGGCTCCTCTTGCAAAAGCCTCGAACCCGATGAGATTCAAAAAAGATACATCGCGAGCCTGTTAATCCCCGAAAAAGACATCGTCGAGATGCCCGCCAAACGCCAAAACCTCACCTTTAGATTGCTCAAAAACTACCTTTTGTCGTCAGACATCCATATCAACGAGGAAACGTTCGAGGAAAACTTCCACCTCAGAACAGGTTCTGGCGAATACAACTACATGGCGGAAATCCTCGCCGACAAAAACGACATCGTCATCAATGTGGCAGTCTTCGCGACCGAGGACAAAACACATTACCTGCGGCGCGAGGAATTCGGCGGAAAGTGCCTCCTTCTCGCCATGGAGCAAGCCAAGAACTACATCCACTCCATCAACCGAACCTTCGTTCAGGTGGGTCAGCTTCCACGGAAGGAGACCACGATGTTCGATGAAGATGCGTTCGATCAAGCCTGGGTCAACGCATGCGTTCACAACAAATGGAGCGAATCGGATCATCCCGGCATTTACGTTTACTCCAATCGTATGGAAATCGAGTCCTACGGCGGCATACCAAAAGACCTCACCAAAGAGCAATTCCTTCGAGGAAAAAGCTCTCCGGTCAACAAACGGCTCTTCTCCATTTTCTCCCAATGCGGGATGGCGGAGGAAAGCGGCCATGGCGTCCCGTCGGTCGTTCGCGTCTACGGTGAACAGGCTTATGTGTTCTCCGACCATTTCATCGATGTCGTGATTCCGTTCGCAGGTGGGGAGGAAGATGTTGCGGCAGCCAGGAAAACGACCAGGAAAACGACCAGGAAAACAGCCAGGAAATCCGCGAAAAAGAACCCGGACGAAATCAGGGCCAACATTGTCGAGTTCTTGCGGGCAAACCCCCGCCTCTCCAGACTGGATCTGTCCACCGCCTTAGGCTTAACCGAAGGAAACGTCCACCACTATCTTGATTCGTTAAAAAGAGAAGGCGCTATTGAACGAGTCGGTTCGGATAAGGGCGGCTATTGGAAAGTCTTGATCTAAAAGCTTCCATCTTCTTCGCTGTTTTTATCCCAATGATAAATGGGTGATTAACGCATATCGACGGAGCACGATACTCACATTTTTTGGTGGCTGAAACCTCTTTGTCCACCAAATCAATTTTTCCCTGAAAAGGTGGTACGAAGGTGGTATGTCAATTCTTCAAAACCCATCGAAAAAGCCGACATGGTCGGCACTTTTCGTAAAATATGGAGTACGATGCGGGGAGTTCCAAGCACAGAAAGTTTCTCTCGATTTGCATCCATATGCGAGGATTCCGCTTTATGTTGCACCACTTTTATCAGAAAGGACCCACACCATAACAAAAGACACCCGAGGATGGGTGTCTAGATAAGCAGAGGATTGTCTTATTCAGGGATGACGAGTTTCACCGCGCCTGGAACGACGGTGACGGTGAAGTTATTGCCTTTGATCATCTCGCCGTCGACGCAGACATCAAATTCCTTAGGACCATTCATCTTGATGGTCTTGGCGCGACGATAGACGATCTTCTTGCGTGGCTTATCCAAGTGGCCGCCTTTGGTGTAGGTGCCGATGATCATGCCTAAGCCAAGGAAGGTCATAGTCTTGAGGACGCAGACATCGATGAGGCCATCGTCATTGACGCTTTTTGGGGCGCAGCGGAATTGTCCGCCGACATATTGGCCTTGGGCTAAGGTCGCAAGGAGCATTTGCTTCTCGTTGAGCTTCTCGCCGTCAGCATAGACTTCGATATCATTGAAGCGGCCATGCTTCATGGCGTCATGCTTCAAAGCATAATCATAAGGATTGGTGCCTTCTTTTGTGCCTTCTGGGAGGCCATGTTCTTTATAGTAGTTGCCACGGGCACCGACGATGGCGTCGAAGCCGAAGTTGATGACGTTGATGGAATAAAGCGGCTCAGCGACGCCTTCTCCTTCTAATTTGGAGAGGTCGACGGGTTTGGCTTTGCCTGCGATCAAGGTCTTGAAGTCTTGGAATTTCTCTTTGCCACCGTAGATTTTGACGAAGTCATTGCCAGTGCCGCAGGCATAGATCGCGACTTCGGCATTGTCAAAGCCAACGACCGCGTTGGCGACTTCATGGGCAGTGCCATCGCCACCGCAGGCATAAACGCGGACGGTGTCTTTGGCGTTCTTCTTCAAATACTCTTTTAGGAATGGGATGACGCTTCTTGGACCAGTGGTCTTATAGATCTCAAAATCAAGGCCTTCGAAGGCTTTGTTGATCTTGGATTCAAAGGTGGCGTCGGCGTTTCCGGCGTTCCCGTTGACAACGATTAAATGTTTCATTTTATAACCTCATGAATGTTGTGCTTTATTATAGCCTTTTTTCAGAAAATGACCACGCCTAGAAAGGCCGATGGATCAGGATAACTGGAAATAGAGCTCAAGCAATAAGGCGTTATGGTAATCGCGGATATCGAGCCCCGTTAAATGGATGAACTGGGCAAGACGGTAATTGAAGGTGTTGCGATGGATGAAGAGCATCTTGGCCGATAAGCAGGCGTCGCATCCGCAGCGGAGATAAGTTCCGGCGGTGTTCATCAGCTCATGGGGGACATGGGCGAAGAGGCTCATCAAGGGCTTATAGGAGGAATAATCCCCAAGCGACATCTCTTTCATGATGACATCGGTCGCATATAAGACGCGGTTAGGGAAATAAAGCGAGGCTTCGCGGAGCAACTTCTGCTCAAAGGGGGTATTTTGATGGCAAGAGAGGACGCTCATCTGGATGGAAAGATCATCATGGAGCAATTGGATCATCGGCTCGATTTCGGCGATCGCGTTGCTATCGGCGAAAAACTCACCCCGGTCATAGGCTTCGAAGAGGACTTGGTCTTTTTCGATGCCGATGCCTTCCAAGGCCGAGAGGAAATAACGTTGGTCGATGGTCTTGTTGGTTTTGAATAGATAATGCTTTTCCATGGGATTATGCCTTGATCAAGAAGCATTCGAAGGGGCGGAGCTTGAAGACATGATTCTCGAAAATCGTGTCAGGATAGTTATGGAGGAGAACATCGGAGATGCTCCAATAGTAGCCAAAATAGCATTCATAAGGGCGCAAGGAAGCGATGACGATGTATTTCTCATCCCCGTGGTGAAGATAAGCAAAGACATCCGGATGCTTATAATCGAGGATCTCAAAGCGGCCATCGAGGACGGCTTTGGTGAGCTCAGGGGTCTTTCGCAAGGCGATGGCCTCTTTGAAATAGGAGAGGATGGAATCGGGGTCTGACGCTTCATCTTCTGCGTTCACCCCTTCTTCATAATCATGGTTGAAAGGGAAACATGGGGTTACCGAGGAAAAGCCTCCATTGACCGCGTTTTTCCAAGGGAAAGGCTGACGAGCGCTGATGCGGGAGCAACGGGAGAGATAATGGGAGATCTGCTCCTCAGGGTAGCCGCGTTTACGCAATACCTCGACTTCGTTCTTATTGCCCACATCGGCGAAGAAATCCTCGGGGACATGGGATTCGAAGTTGGCCATGCCAAGCTCATCGCCTTGATAGATAAACGGCACCCCATAAAGGAAGAGGAGGATGGTGATCAGCGACTTCATCGATTGTTTTCGATAACGCTTATCCCCATACATGTTCAAGACGCGCGGATGATCATGGTTGCACCAGTAAACGGGCATCTCGGCGTGTTGATGGCAAGCTTCATACCAGCGCTGGAAATTGTATTTCAAGCGGATGACGTCGGTGCGGATCTCTTCGTCTTTCTTATCAATCGAGCCATAGGCTCCATTGCACCAAACGGTATCGAAGTTGAAGACCATGTTGATGGAGCCTTTCTCTCGGTCAGAGAGTTTGAGACTTTCTTCGGGGGAGATGCCGCCGCCGACTTCCCCTACTGTCAAGGCGTTTTTGGGGGCGAAGACTTTTTGCTTGAGTTCTTGAAGATACTCGAATAACTCGGGGCGATTGGAGAATCGATCGGTATCCATGACAAGACCTTCTGGGTCAGGAGGAAGAGGAGAATCCAAATAGGATTGGTCTTTGGCAAGATGGGCCACCGCATCCAAGCGGAAGCCATCGACGCCCATATCTAAATAAGCATTCGCGATTTTGACGTATTCTTCTCTTAATTCAGGATTGGCCCAGTTCACATCGGGCATCTTGGCGGAGAAGATATGGAGGAAGAATTCATCGCTTTCTCCGATTCGTTGCCACACTCCGGTGGCGAAGAACCCTTTCCAATTGTTCGGGGGCAAGAGTTTGCCGTTTGAGTCATAATGCCCTTTTTGGATGATGTAATAGCCTCTTTCTTTAGAAGCAGGGTCTTGTAAGGCCTTTTGGAACCAAGGATGCTCATCCGAAGTATGATTGAGGACAAAGTCGATGATGATCGCGATATCCCTTTGATGAGCTTCTTTGAGCAAACGCAAGAAATCATCGTTATTCCCATAACGGTCGTTGATGGTGAGGTAATCTCTCACGTCATACCCGTTATCGTCCATCGGGGAATCAAATAAAGGGCAAATCCATAGGAGATTGACGCCGAGGTCACGTAGATAATCGAGTTTAGAGATAATGCCGGGGATATCGCCGATCCCATCGTCATTGGAATCTGCAAAAGATGATGGATAAATGATGTAGCCGATGCGATCACGCCACCAAAGAGGGTTTGTCTTATTCATGTCTAATAGTATTGTGCAAACTGCACAAAAAAGAAAGGCAGAAGTTGATTTCCTGTCTATGATTTTTCTCTCTAATTGCGATAATACATAGCATGAAAATCACGTTTTTAGGATCGGGTGCATGGGCCACCGCTTTAGCCTATGCATTAAGCAAAAAAGAAGGGATGGATATCCTTCTTTATGGCAAAGAGCCCACTCAGATTGAAGATATCAATGTCCATCACCGCAATGGCACGTTCTTCGACGATGTGGAATTGCCACCTTCCATCAAAGCGACACTAGACCCAAAGCTCGCTTTGAATGGGAGAGATGCCTTGGTGCTTGCCGTGCCTTCCAAAGCCATCGGGGATATCGTTCCCTTAATTGATCGTTATTGCGATACCAAGCCGCTTTTGATCAATGTCATCAAGGGTTTTGACCCCGAGACTGGAGTTGGCATCACCACTTTAATCGAACAGCAATTGGGCGATAAGGTCAAAGGGGTCGTCTCTTTGGTCGGGCCTTCGTTTGCCTTTGATGTCATCCATGATGATTTGACCGCGGTCTGCGCGGTAAGCCACGATGAAGACTGCGCGAAACAGGTGCAGCGTCTTTTCTCCTCCCCCTGCTTCCGCGTCTATGTCCAAGAAGATGTCATCGGGGCAGAAGTCGGCGCCGGCATGAAGAACATCATCGCGATCGCCAGCGGGATCATGGAAGGGCTTGGCTATAAAGACAATACCAGAGCGGCTTTGATCACCCGCGGTCTAGCGGAGATCACGCGCTTTGGTTTATCTAGAGGCGCGAAAGCGGATACCTTCCTTGGGTTAACCGGGGTTGGGGATTTGCTATTAACGAGTTCTTCCTTGCGTTCTAGAAACTATTCCTTGGGGGTCGCCATCGGCAAGGCCAATGACGCAGAAAGCGTATTGGCGGCGAACTCCAAAACCGTGGAAGGCGTGATCGCGGCAAAAACCATCCACCACCTCTCTCATCGCATTGGGGTGGAGACGCCGATCGTGGATGCGGTGTATCGCGTCTTATATGAAAAGGCGAAGCCTAGCGAAGAAGTAAATAAGCTGATGTCGCGCGACTTAAAAGCCGAATAACAACTGAAAAAGGCCCGATGAAACGAGCCTTTTTTGATGCTTATGGGGGTTATTTCGCGTCGGCTTTATAAACTTCTTTGATGTTGACGGAAGAGAAGTGACGGAGGTCATAGCCTTCCACCAAGATGACGTGAACGATGTCATCATATTGGATGCGGGCATCGATGACGTTGCCTTTGCCGATGAACATCTTGATGACGTTGCCTTTTTTGGCTTTGGCGGCGAAGCTGTTGAGGCGGTCGATGCTGCGTTCGAAGTCGGAAGAAGAACCGACTTGGGAGAGCAAGATGATGGCGATGTTGAGTTCATTGGCCAAATCGGCTAAATCGGAGACGATGGATTGGATGCGTTTGAGTTCGGTTTCGGCATCGCTAGATTCTCCGAAGGTCGCGAGTTTGAGCAAATCGAGGTAATCGATATAGACGACGTTGACCCAGCCTTTCTTGCAGCGGATGATATCCTCTAACATCGATAGGCCCATGTTGGAGGCATCGACGATATCCGCATATAGGAGATTAGAGAAGTTGACGCCGAAATGGGAGACGAGCTTATTGAGGATGATGGACTGGCGGTATTCATAGGAGAAGAAGATGACATGGCTTCCGCGCTTGATGAATTCGCTGGCGTCATAGACGGTCAACGTGGATTTGCCCATGTCGGTTTTGCCGGTCAAAATGGTAAGCTGGCCTTGTTCGGATTTGATGATTTCCATAATGTTATGTACCTCGACTTAATTTCATTATATAGCAAATGCGTAAGAAAGGGAGGAAGCGCTTCTTAAGCATCGGCCTTGGCTTTTAAGGAGGAGAGATAGAGTTCATGGTCATGAGCGGGGAAGAGGAACCCCATCTTGTCGATGAAGGTCAAGGCGTTGCCGACTTCTTCCATCAAATCGAAGTTCTTGCCTGGCTTTAAGAGGATGGTGAATAGTATCTCGCGGAGCAAGTTCACGTGTCCGATCAAGGTATCGACATGCCACTTATTCTTCTCGGTTTTGGAGAGATTCAAGAGGTCAGCAAGGGCTTTGTCAGCCACCACTTCCATCGCCATGCGCTTGTCGTCTTGGCCTTTGGGAAGGACTCTATCCAAGATTTCTTCGATAACCGCGTCGGCCGGAGATGGATGATTGATGAGAGTCTTCTCTTCGCTTTCATGGGTGCCGTTTAAGATAAGGCTCTTGAGTTTCGGAGAACTCGATAAGGCGGCGGAAGTAACTAGATTGAGCACCGAATAACGGACATATCCTGGGGTATAGACTTGGGTTTCTCCTGAATAGGTGCCTTTGGCAAAGCATTCTAGCAAATCGAGGAGAGCGGCTTTTGCTTTGCTACTATCATCAGGATAGGTCTTGCTATCGTATGACTTGCCGGTGTAGATGGCTAATAACGGGATGTAGCTTAAATAGGAGCTAGGGATGATTCCTGCTAAAGAGTTGAGGAGGCTTTGGATGGTCTCGTTTCCTTTGTTGGCCAAGACATAGCCGCCGAGCAAGAAGAGGAAGTCATCGACGGTTTGGACGTTGATGTTTTGGGCTTTTGCATAATCCAATAAACCCACATAGAGGTCTTTATAGGTTGCAGGAAGGAAGGAGGCGATTCTACTCGCGGCTGAATCTCCGCCTTTTTGATAGGAGTTGATGAGGAAATCGAAGAGGTCTTTTAAGAGGGATTGATCGGTGTAGGCTTCCTTTCCTCGTCCATCTTTTTGGAACAAGGTTTGGAAGAGGTGAGCAATGGCCTTGCCTTCGCTTAACCCTGATTGTTCTTTGAGGTGAGCAAAGACATTGAACGCAGCGGCTTTGACTAAGGCGCCGACTTGGGAGATAGCCCCGTTATAGAAGCCTTTCCAGTCGGTTCCCCAGATGCCCGCGATAGCGCCAAGAGCTTCGCCATAGCCTTTGGCGATCAGGGCTTCCCTGCTTCCCTCTAGACTCATCAACGCATTAAGGCGTTCTTCAATCATCGCATCGGCGGATTGCTTTTCGCTTCCATCAACGACGGCGAGGGTATTTAAATCGAGAACTTTCTTGGGGGTTTCGGTGAGGTAGTTCTTGTCTTTGAAGGAATCCGCGACTTCTTGGCTATATTGGCTAAGGTATTCGCGCATCTTGGGCTCACCATAAAGGATTTTCTCGGTCTTGCCATAGGTGGTAAAACTCCAGAATTTGGGTGGGAGTTTGGTGATATAGTCTCCAGTTGCGACGAAGCTATGAACGCAGTCATATTCGCTGGAGGCGGGGTCAATGATGCCTTCTGGCCCGGTATAGATATAGTCCGGGACATTGGTGTCGCAATAGCCATTGCCGCGAGGCCCTGAAACGCTTAAGACATCTTGATAAGAGGCTCCATTTGGGATGGTGTTCGGGGTTGCGATGGTGTAGACATAAAGGTCTTGCGGGGCCAAAGAGACTTGGCTGCCGAGGTATTTGCTTTCTTTGGCCAAGAACCCGCCGATGAGGTTGACGGTAGCACCACCCCTGCTATAGCCGGCGGCCCAGACCTTCAAATCGCCGGTGATGGAATGCGTCGAAATATAGTTCTTGAGGAAACGGAGGCCTTCATCGCGGGCGAGCTTGAAGTTATGATGGATCCCGGAGGCGCCGACATCGAAATTGCCAAACCATTCATTGCCGTATCCGGCGTTGCGCGGGAATAAGGCTAGTAAGGTATAGGTTTTGCCGCTGGCATTTTTGATGGTCTTGTTGGCGGCCACCATGCCGATGGAGTCGGTGAGTTTGATGCCATCCGCAAAATAGGTGTTCTTTGCAACATCTTGGAAGCCCATGGCCTCAAGGAGATTTGCGATTTTGGTGGCGTTATTATCGTGTGGGCTGCAATAAGATACCCCATCGACAAGAGCCGACATCGAGGCGAGCTCATAGTTGACGTTTCTAGCGTCTTCTAGAAACCAATAGTCGCTATAAACGTAAGAGTCTTCGACTTCGTCTTCTCCGAAGTTCTCACCGAAGTGGGTGACCATTTTGGTCGTCACTTCTTTGCGGGTCATGCCGTCGATGGAAATCTCGGTGGATGCCTCTGGGGTTTGGCTGCATCCACTTAGCAGCAAGGGCAAGGCGGACAAGGAAAGCAATAGATGTCGTTTCATGGCGAAATACCTTTTCGACTCATTTTAGGCACTGCGCGCACGCTTGACAATGTTTCAAATTCCTAGCATTTGGAAACTGGCTTAGGAAAACCAGCGGGAAAACAACGCGAAAACACACCGTCTAAAAAGGAAACTCGGAATACTTGCATAACATTGAGCGTTCTGCGATTGAAATATCTTTACTTTTTTGGAGAAACCTGTAATTTATATCCATTCAAAACACTATGGGGGAAAATTGCAAAGAAACAGCCGCATTATTGATGTCTAACCTATAAAACAATGATGAAACTGGGCTTTTTGCATCATAGTGATTTGAATTAATTTAACCTAGACGCCTAGCAGCGTCTAAGCCAAGGGGGCTAAAAACATGAGAGTAGGAAAAACGTTCGCTTTTGCCCAACTCGTCGAGACATTGGACAAAAAAGCCGTTGTGAAGAAGGAAACAGTGATCGCTGATTTCGATCTCACCGAGGATCAATTTCATCGATACATCGCAGACTTGAAGTATTACTACGTGACCTTCCACCCTGAAAAGGAATTGGTCTACGACAAAAAATACGACGTCTATCGCCTGATCTCTTCCCGCTAAAAATGCGCTTCGGCGCGTTTTTTCTTTCTATTGAAAGACAATTGAGAGATAATGAACGCATACAGAACTCTGGAGGTTCACATTAAATGTTAGTCAATGCTACCCGCATGTTGAAGCTTGCCCATGATGGCCATTATGCCGTCGGTCATTTCAACACCAACAACCTTGAATGGACCAAAGCCATTCTCCTCGAGGCAGAAGCTGCCAAGTCCCCCGTTATCATCTCCGTTTCCACCGGCGCTGGAAAATACATGGGCGGATTCAAAGCCGTCGCTGCGTTAGTCCGCGCTTTAGACGAATCCCTCAATATCACCGTTCCTGTCGCCCTTCACCTTGACCACGGCACCTATGAGGCCGCCAAAGAATGCATCGCCGCTGGCTTCACCAGCATCATGTTCGATGGCAGCTCCCTCCCATTCGCCGAAAACGTCGCCAAGACCCGTGAACTCGTCGCTTTAGCCCATGACCACGGCCTCTCCATCGAAGCCGAAGTCGGCGCCATCGGCGGCACCGAAGACGGCGTCACCGCTGACGGTGAAGTCGCTGACCCAGCCGAATGCAAGAAGATCGTCGATCTTGGCATCGACTTCCTCGCTGCCGGTATCGGCAATATCCATGGCATCTATCCAGAGGGATGGACTGGTCTCCACTTCGACGCGCTTGCCAAGATCCAAGAAGCCACCAATGGCATTCCACTCGTTCTCCATGGCGGAACTGGTATCCCAGATGATCAAATCCGCAAAGCCATCGAAGGCGGCGTCTGCAAGATCAACGTCAACACCGAATGCCAGCTCGCTTTCGCAGCAGCCACCATCAAATACTGCGCCGAAGGCAAAGCCGACCCAAGTGGCAGCAACACTTCCAAGGGCTATGATCCTCGCAAACTCCTCAAGCCAGGCTATGAAGCCATCCGCGCCAAAGTCCGCGAAAAGATGGAACTCTTCGGTTCGGTTGGAAAAGCGGTCGAACCAGTCAAGGCCACCACTGCTTTGAAGGCTGAGGAAATCCGTAAGATCATCCAAGAAGAACTCGCCAAGAAGAAAGCTGGCAAGTAATTCCTAAACCCATCAAAAGAGCTCCTCTCTCGGAGCTCTTTTTATTGGCTTAAAACCCTCCTTTTCCAATTTACACCGAAAAATTGATGAAAATTTGTTTTCCGATGGTAGCTTGACGAATCGGAAACGCGGAAAAAAGTTTCAGCAAACTTTGAGATTTCTCCCCTATATATAAGGTGGAGGAACACAATGTGACTCCACTTAGTACCGCCCCCGCAGGGAAGGGAAGAACCGGCAGTCATGGGAAAGGAGAGCGCCGGGGACCACCCTGGCCATGCCACTTGGAAGCTCTAACCTTATTGGTGCTTTCTCTTTGTGTATTGGTGCTGCTGATTCGTTACGATAAGCGGTAATAAAAAGGTGGCCTGAGAAGGTCACCCCAATACGCAAAGTCATTGTAAACTGATTGTGGTTACCTTTCAAGCCCTGCGGGGGCCTGGGAAAAGAAAAAGGAAGCTTTGGCGTTAGCCGGGGCCTCCTTTTTGCGTTGTTTGGTGCTATCGCTTTGTGTATTGGTGCTGCTGATTCGGTACGATAAGCGGTAATAACCGAATAGGGTCACCCCAAAACAACACGGTTATTGTAAATTGATTGGTATTACCTTTCAAGCCTTGCAAAGCAAATTTGGTAAAGAAAAAATGCCTAGGACAATCCTAAGCATTGTATTGCTTCTATATCCCTAGAAGAGTCATTCTTCTTTGGCAAAGAAGAGTTCGTTCATCACCGCTTTTCGGGTAACGATGCCGATGAAGATACCCTTATCGTCGATGACGGGGACATAGTTCTGACTGACGATGAGCTCTTTTAAATCATCCAGCGTGGCATCGACTTTGACCGGCTTGATATCACGGTTGCTTTGAGCGATCTCCAACGGGAAACGATGCATCGTATCGAAAGCCATGTTGTGATGCTTCATCGTGTAGAGGATATCGCCTTCGGCTAAGGAACGGACATATTTGCCATCATGGGTGATGACGGGGATCAAGGCGAAACGATGATATTCCATCTTTTCGAGCGCTTGACGGAGGGAATCATCGTCATAAAGATAACTCGTCTGTATTTTCGGCGTGAGCAGGAAGAGGATGTTTTTCATGCCTTCATTATAATAAAAATCCTAGGGGAGCCTAGGATCAATATTCGGTTAGGAACTTGTTGTGGATCAAGATGCCGATGACATAGATGATCGCGTAGAGAATCGCAAGCAGCATCGGAATAAAGCTCCCAATGCCCACGCACATCACCGCGTAGAATGCGTTTGATATCGCGGCTAAGAAGGAAGCGAAGACGAAGAACTTATCTTCTTTGTCCGACTCCTTGTTTTTGGTGGTCGCCGAGATGAGATACATCACGATGCTAGCCAGCAATAACGCCATCTCAAGGACGAGGAACACGGTCGAGGTGATCGGCAGGTTGCCCTGCAGTTTCGAGAACGCGTTCCAAGGGGCGTCCATATAGCCATAGCTTGTTTCCCCTTCCCCTACCACGACTTGGTATGTCGGCGTGAAGAAAGTCGCCATAAAGAGGATGGTCAAGATGATGGCAAGGATGGTGAAATGACGTTTTTTCATACTAGTAATGGGTTTCTTGTCGGATGTGGTTTTGCCCGCATTTCTGCTTGTAGGCAGCAATGACTTCCTCGGAAGAATAATCGAATAACGGGATGATGTTGAGATAATCTGCGAAGGCTTTCGCATAATGCTCGGGGTCGAAGTTTTCCTTCAGCTCACATACATCCTTGTATACCGTTAGAATCGCTTCGGTCAAATCCTTTTCGCGGACATGGAAATGATGGGTGTATTGGGTGACGCCCATCATGACGCCGAGCGACAAAAGGAAATGGAGACCATCGGCGTATTCGTCGAGGATGACTTCTTTGGGGGAAGGAGATTTGTAGCTCCAATACTTGAAGCAACGGGTCTCATTGGCAAACTCGCCAAGCTCAACAAGCAAGGCGAGGACGCGTCTAGAATAGGTCGATTCGTAATCGACATGATGATTCCTGGCGATCTCTTCGTCTAGCTGGGATTGCAAGGCGAAGAGGTCGTCAAGGATGATTTTATCGTCGGTCATTTTTTGATGATGAAGCGCTTGAGGTGCCAGATGTCGCGGTTATATTCCTCAATGGTGCGATCGGAGGTGAAGTAGCCGGAGTTGGCGATGTTCATGATCGAGGCATGAGCCCACTTCTGCTGGTTCTGATAAAGCAAGTCGGCGCGTTCGCAGGCTTTGACGTAGGCGTCGAAGTCAGCGAGGACGAAGAACTGGTCGTTGCGGTTCATGATCTCGTCGAAGATCATGCGGAAGCGGTTCTGGTCGCCTTCGCACCACGGGCCGCTGAACAAACTATCCATGACGCGTTTGACGCGGAAATCGCTGTTATAGACATCCCATGGGGAATAGGTGCCATTGTCCACCATCGCCTGGACTTCGTCGGCTTTCAAACCGAAGATGACTTCGTTTTCTTCGCCTGCGAAATCGGCGATTTCGATGTTGGCGCCGTCAAGGGTGCCGAGGGTGATCGCGCCGTTCATCATGAGCTTCATGTTGGAAGTACCGGAGGCTTCTTTGCCAGCGGTTGAGATCTGCTCGGAGATATCGGCGGCTGGGATGATCTTCTCGGCTAAGGAAACGCCATAGTTCTCAACGAAGACGATCTTCATGAATTTGGAGACTTGCGGGTCGTTGTTGATGACTTTGGCGACGGCGAGGATCAATTCGATGATCTTCTTCGCATAGATATAGCTTGGGGCGGCTTTGGCGCCGAAGATATAGGTATGCGGGGTCATGCGGAATGTTTCGTCTTCTTTGATCTTCTGATAGAGGTAGATGATGTGGAAGACGTTGAGGAGCTGTCTCTTATAAGCGTGGAGGCGCTTGATCTGGACATCGAAGATGGAATTGGGGTCGATGGAGAAGCCATAGGTATCTTCGACGAAACGGGCGAAGGCAACCTTGTTCTCATGCTTGACTTCCATGGCCGCGCGCTGGGTCATCGGGTCGTTGGCGAAATCGTTGAATTTGCCGATTTCATGCTCGAAATCCTTCTTCCACCCCTCACCGATGCGGGAGGTGATGATTTCGCTGAGGGCGGGGTTTGCGTATAAGAGCCAGCGGCGATGGGTGACGCCATTGGTCTTGTTATTGAACTTCTCTGGAAAGAGTCCATAGAATTCGCGGAAGGTGTAATCCTTGAGGATGCCAGTGTGGATTTTGGCAACGCCGTTGACGGAGAAGCAAGTATAGATCGCCATATTGGTCATATGGATCTGGCCATCTTTGATGATTTGCATCTGATAACGTTCTCTTGGGTCGATGTTGTTGGAATTGAGCCAGAGATTGAAGCGGCGATTGATTTCCTCAATGATCATGTAGACCCTCGGAACAAGCGTCTGGACATATTGGACAGGCCACTTCTCAAGGGCTTCTGGCATGACGGTGTGGTTGGTGTAGGCAAACATCTTGGTGACGATGGACCACGCGTCATCCCAGCCATAGCCGTATTCATCCATCAAAAGCCTCATGGCTTCTGGGATGGCAAGGATTGGGTGGGTGTCATTGAGCTGGAAGATATAGGCGTCGGCGAAGGTGTCGAGGGAACCGTATCTGCCATGATAGCTTCTCATCGCGGATTGCAGACCCGCCGAGACGAGGAAGTATTGCTGACGGAGGCGGAGCATGCGGCCGTGTTCGGTGGAATCATCTGGGTATAGACCATGGCAAAGCTCTTTCAAGGTCTGGAGATATTGCTCGAAGGATTGATCGCTTGGGAGGTTCGATTCGCTTGGTTCAGCCGACCATAGACGCAAGGAGTTGGCGACCCCATTGCGGTAGCCTGGGACCGAGACATCATAAGGGACGGCGCGGACGCAGGTGGCGTTGACGGTGCGAAGGCCATATTCTCCGTTTGGCTTGAGATAGGTTTCGGCGTTGCCATAGAACTTGACTTCGACCGAATGTTTAGGCTTTCTGACTTCAAAGACGAAGCCATTGGAGAGCCACTGGTCTGGCAATTCGACTTGCTGGCCATGCACGAATTTCTGGCGGAAGAAGCCATATTCATAACGGATGGTGTTGCCATGTCCTGGATAGCCAAGGGAGGCGATGGAATCAAGGAAGCAAGCGGCAAGGCGGCCTAGGCCTCCATTGCCAAGCCCAGCATCGGCTTCGATGTCTTCGAGCTCACCGATATCGATGCCGAGTTCGTTGAGCCCTTCTTTGGCGATGTTATAGATGCCGAGGTTCATCATGTTGGAGGTAAGAAGCCTGCCCATGAGGAATTCCATCGAGAAATAGATGAGCTGGCGGCGGTTGCTCTTCAAGATGTCTTCGCGGCAGGTTCGCCACTCATAGCCAGCATAGTCGCGCACCATCTCCCCGAGGATGTCGTAACGTTCGGTGATATGGGAATCTTCGACGGTACGGCCGTATTTCTCCTCAAGGCGGCGGGCGAATGTCGCCTTAAAATCTTTTTTATCTTTAAACATGTTTGGTTATTTCCTGAATCGTAATCTTATTTTTTGGCCGCGGCTTTCTTAGCGGCAGGTTTTTTGGCTGCGGCTTTCTTAGCGGCAGGTTTTTTGGCTGCGGGTTTCTTCTTTTCCACAACCGGCTCTTCTTTCTTCTCGACGCGGCGTTTGAAGATGCAAGCGCAGAAGGCACCGAGCTTGATGGTGAAGCGCATTGGGCGTCCTTCTGGGCCGACTTCGTTGCGGACCACGGCAGGGAGGCCGTTGTATTGGTTCCAACCGCCGTAAACGTCTTTATCGGAGTTGAAGATCTCATCATAGGTGCCTTCTTTATAGGCCCCGATGTCATATTGCTCGAAATAGTTCGGGGTCATGTTGAAGACGAAGATGAGGTCGCTGTCGCCG
>OCTW011594545.1_pt1 | contig 16672 bp, 13 predicted proteins | sample 1539671 | NCBI WGS metagenome assembly OCTW01 (sample SAMN02144230, study PRJEB22623) | gut metagenome | biome: sheep rumen | host: Ovis aries | place: New Zealand
TGATACAGTTCTCAGGAACATTCTCGTCCCATGCGGCTCTCAGTACCACGTTGAAGTTCGCTTTCAAAAGCGTGTCTTGGGCTTTTTCACTCTCAAGACCTGTAACATCGGGCACTGTCTGCATTTTAATGCTGCCACTCTTTATGCTGTCCAGTTTTTCAAGCGCATTTGCAGGATAGCTGTAGTAACCTGTGTGAGTGTCGTCCTCATAGATGACGACTGCCACATAATGACCTCCAATTTCAACTATGACTTCAAATTCTGTATTCAGAATGTCTATCTCCGTCGGTTCACACTGTGCATACAGTGCTTTCATCAGCCTGCCCTTGACTGTGCTTTCGTCAAAGCCGTTCTTTACGGCTTCTGCCAGTTCATCGCTATTGAATGACAGCGAAGCACCGCTTACACTGCCTACAGAATACTGGTAACTAAACGCTGTTTCGACCATATTGAATATCTTCTTGGCATTTACCGCATTGATATTTGATGAGTCATCGATAAAATGGTGCTCGCTCTCGGAAGTTTCGCTCTGTTCTTCGCCGTCGTCATATCCGTCGTCATATCCGCCGTCAGTTTGCTTTATACCAAAGTTTGTGTATTCATCGGTGTAGAGATTGAATGTCAGTACCGTATCCTGTCTTGCGGAAGGGAGAGTTTCGGCAGCAGTAAAACCGCCTATGCAGACATCACCGCTCGCTTCATCGAACAGAACGTTTCTGCCGTCGGCAAAGGTGTCCGCAGAAAGCCCCTCAAATGAGAACACCTTTGCCTCAGCCGAAGTATCCTCAAGGTCATAAACGTAAATGTCAACGCCTGCATTATCAGTCATGGGTGCAGCAACAAACATGAATTTGCCGCCCTTTGTGACATAGATATCATCAGAATTTCTGACATTTGATGGGTATACCGCTTCGTAGCTTGTCGTTGTACTTTTGCCGCCATTGACGGGGTAGGCGTAAACTGTCAGCTTGCCGTTTTCATCGGGATACGCAATACAGCACTTATCATCCGTTGAGAAAATGAGACGATCCGTAGATGTGGATAAACCTTCACCGGAATTGAAATATATCTCCTCACGATAATATGCGTTAAGATACTGTATCTGCATGTGCAAACCATCATCTTCATCATTGGTATAGCAGAAATGTTCTCCGTTGCCTGCGACCGCAGGGAAAGATATAGTCCCCGATGAACTGCACTCTGCTACTCCCAGTTTTTCGCCGTTCTCCATATAAACGTTTATTGTATTCTTTTCACCATCATAAGACATGCCCGCATAGAACAGCTTGTTGTCTACACCGACTATCGGCGCACCAATCGGGTCTTCGTGGTCGAGTTTCAGTTCAATGTTATCTTTGATAACTTCGAGGTCGGTGTCATATATGGTGCAGGTCATGGTGGTGTTCACGGTGACACCGTATTCGTCCTGTTCACCGTAATTGGTCTTCCATGTAACGAAGCAGTCATCATATACATAAACGCCTGCGCCGTCGGTCTTGACCTCTTTGGTGACTGCATTCTCACTGCCGTCATAGAGGAAATAGCAGAACTCCTGACCGTCAAACTGATAATACTCAGCGCCTTCGCCATTTACCTGTCTTACAAGGAAATTGCCGCTGTTCAGCCGCCATATATCAGAGTTCTTACCGAACTTATCATACAGCGTATAGCCCTGCGGGTCAAAGAAACCATCAAAATCAGCAGGCACACTGCCTACATAACTGTCTGCGCTCTCAGGCTTGCTTTCCGTCTTGCTTTGTGGCTTATCGTCAACCCTGTCAAAGCCGCCTTTCAGCAGATAAGCGCCGCCGCCCACTGCCACTACTGCCGCCACAGCCGCCGCCGTGATGCGTCCCGAACGTTTTACTGCCGCCTTGCCGTTTGTAGCTGTTATCTCGCTCTTTGTTATATTATCCGCTGCTGTGATATTTCTGTTATCCATATCATCACCTGTTATGCCTTTCTTTATGCGAGCCTTGACAGAGTCACCTGCCCGCACGTTATCAAACGCGGATCTGATTTTTTCATCAAGCTGTTTATCTGTCATGCCCTCACTCTCCTAACTCTTTTCTGAGTTTTTTTCTCGCTCGGTGTATGTATGAATATACTGTGTTCTCGCGGCAGCCCATAAGTTTTGCCGTTTCTGCGGCGGTGTAGCCCTCGTAAATGTTCAGGGTGACCGCCATGCGCTCCTTTTCGGGCAGGCGCATAACTGCATCAAGAACTTCGTTGTACTGAAAATCCTTTCCTTGTTCTGCTGCTTCATCAAGGCTGACAGCTTTGCGGTGATGCAGTCTTAACATAGACTTGCAGGTATTCTGCGCTGTTACTATCAGCCATGCTTTGGTGTGTTCGCCGCTTTCGGGCGGTGAGTCTGTCCCCAGATACTTCATAAAGACAGTCTGCGCCGCGTCTTCGGCATCGGCGGTCTGACCGCGAAAGAACACATAGCATATCCTGTACACCATATCAAAATATTCATCATATACGGCATCAAATCCGCTGACGTTTTCTATCATTGTCAAACCACCCCCTTTAAAGACAGCGTTCACGGGGGAGTGCCGCCGTCTTTTTTCTGGTTTTCTATAAGTAATACGCCCCACAAGGTCATATCCTTGCAGGATAAAAAATTTTTTTTTTGAGATTTTTTAGAAAAAAATATGGCTATCCTGCTGACACACCCAATTAATTATAGCAATCCGCCAACCACTTTAAGTTCTGCTAGATCGCTGTTTTTTGTGGTGTGTCAGCGGGATAACCATAATTTAAAAAGTTGGATCGCTATAGTGTTATATCGGAACTAAAGATAACCTCAACAAGATGTTTTCTTGTCATACAGCACTTTGTAGTGGTGTGCTAAAGGTAAAGAGATAGACCACAGACAAAAATATCGCCCATAAGGACGATATTTTGCGAAAACTATTTTTCAAGTTCTTTCTTTATCAGCATTCTGCCGCCGCACCGCTCAGCATCTCGGCTTGTTCTCAGTCAGCCTGTCTATCACAGGGGTAAGCAGGTCACAGACAAGTATCGCTGCAAGCACTGCCTGCGGTACATGCGTGTAAAATCTCAGCACACAGGTGATAGCACCTGCCAGCACGCCGAATGCCAGCTTGCCTTTCCATGTGATGGGTGTGGTAACACTGTCGCCGCCCAGAAAGAACGCCGCCAGCACAGTGCCGCCCGCAAGTATCTGATAGATGCCGTCCTGACCTGTCAGGTAGGAGAACACGAATATCGTTCCCAGAAAAGCCGCAGGTTCATACAGCGAGATGACCCTCATCGCCAGCAGGTAAAATGCACCTGTCAGCAGTGCCAGCACCGAAACTTCGCCCAGACCGCCTGCTACTCTGCCAATGAACATATCGCCGTAGCTGTCAGCCATAGACACAAGTGACAGTGTGCCTGTACTCTGCACATCGGCGGAATTTACCACAGGTTCGGGGTAAATGAAGCTGTTTCGGAAGATGAACCAGCAGGCAAGTCGGCTTGCCGCTGCGGGGTTGAGTATGTTCTTACCCAGTCCGCCGAAAAGCTGTTTGAATACCACTATCGCCATGAACGTACCTACAGCGGCTTTCCAGAACGGGAAATTCGCAGGCAGCATGAACGCGAATACCATGCCTGTCACAACAGCCGAAAGGTCATCGGTGGACTTAGGGCGTTTGAGTATCATACCTGACAGCCACTCCCAGAAAATGGCTGTAAGTATGCAGAAGCCTGTCAGCAGCAGTGCGCTTCCGCCGAAGATTATGCCCGAAAGCAGCAGCGAGGGCAGCAAGCCCACCACCACATGGGTCATTATTTTTGAAGTCGATTGTTCTTCCTTTTCAAAGGGCGCTGAGAACTTTTTAAATTCTGCGACCTCAGGTCTGAAATCTGTCATTCTTCATCGCCCCCCTTTCTGTCAAGTATAGTCTTTGCCTTGTCTACTGCATCTTTCAGTTCGCGCTTTGCGGGACAGACATAAGTACACGACCCGCAGCCTATACAAAGGTCGGGGCGCAGCCGCCTGAGTTCGGTGCGTTTTCTCTTTTTGACAGCTTTTTCGATACGCATGGGCATCAGTCCTGCGGGACAGGCTTTGGCGCATCTGCCGCAGCGTATGCAGTTCGTCTGACCGCCCACGACTTTCAGACTGCCCTTGCCGCCGCTTTCCAGCGGTTTCATGAATATCAGCGCCGCGCTGTCGCACTTGCCCAGCGGCAATTCGGGGTCGGTGACGCATCTGCCCGTCATAAGACCGCCGATGACCAGCTTTTCGGCAGGCAGAAGATTGCCGTCAGCAAAAGCGAAGAGGTCTTTCAGCGGTGTACCTATCGGTGCTTCGACCACGCAAGGTGTTTTTACAAGGTCGCCGTCAACAGTCACACGCCTTTTTATGAAAGGCATGCCTGTTTCAAAATAGCTTGCTATGAAAGCCACCTCAGAGGGCAGCAGTATCATGACTTTTTTCTCGGCGGCAGTTTCGTTAGCCTTGATGGGTCTGCCTGCCACATTGTTGACAAGCACCATATCCGCGCCTGCGGGGTGGTCGGGTCTGACCTTTACCACCTCACACTTTGGGGCATCAGCGGCGGTCTTCTCCATAGCATCTATCGCTTCCTCACAGTCGGAAGCCACAGCTATGACCGTCTTTTCAATGCCCATCAATCTGCTTATGAGCGCTATGCCCGCAGTTATCAGCTTTCCGTCATCGAGCATGCACCTGTTCTCAGATGTGACATACTGCTCGCTTTCCACGCCGTTGACTATGAGCATATCTGCATCAGCGGCGGCGGATATCTTTTCAGCCGCAGGACAGCCCGACTCACGCACTGCGTTTATGAAACTCTCCCTGTCATCGGCACGCGGCACTCTCACAGCGGCATCTTTCTGATTTTCGTCAGCTTTTATGACCACTGCCGTGAAACTGCCGTCATCGGTATCGAACTCTTTTATCTCTTCGACTTTGCCCGACACCGAAGCATGGGCGGGCAGACTGCCGCCGCAAAGCCTGCTTCCTGTCAGCACCCACTGACCTGCCCTGACCTCAGCAGTGCCGTCTTTGGGCAGCGGCACTGCCACTCTTTCGGGAGTTGGCAATGCAATAGTCAGACCATTTTCCGTATTCTTTTCCCTATCAAGAAAAATTCCAAATATCTTCATTTCTGCTCCTATTCCTAATGGGGGCGAAGCCCCCATACCCCCACGCAAGCCTTTTTGCGCGTTAGGCTTGACGCTTCGTTCGCAAAACGCCCCTACGGGTCGTTTTGTTCACTACGGTCAAGGCGCAAAAAGCTCTTGCTCTTTGGCATGTTTTTCGGGCTTTGTCTTATTACTTATCTCGAATGGGGGCTGACTCGCCCCCAAGCCCAAACATCAGCTTTGCTGATGTTGCGCTCCGCCGCGCCCGAAGCGATAACGGGGCGCTCTTTGGCATAATTTTATTACTTTGTGAATGTTTGTGATCCACAGGGCGCGGGTCGAACGGCGGTGGCAAGCCCCCGCCCTACAATTGAAAAAGCATTCTTCCGAAACGAGCGAAACTTGCGCCCATGTCAATAATTATGAATTGTGAATTATGAATTATAAAATGCGCCCATGTCAATAATTATGAATTGTGAATTATGAATTATGAATTATAAAAGCTGTTTTGTCTGAACTGTTACAAGTCTGCCGGTTTCGGGGGAAACGAAGGTTATCTCGCCGCACATGAGCGCCTGACCTTTTCGTTTGGTACAGTCGCCGCCGTAGAGTTCATCACCTATCAGCGGAAGCCCTATATGCGCCATATGCACCCTTATCTGGTGGGTGCGCCCTGTTTCAAGTATGAATTTCGCCAGTGCGCAGTCATCACGCCTTTCTGTGACCTGCCAGCAGGTGGCGGCGAACTTTCCGTCAGCCCTGACACAGCGCAGTATCACCGACTCGCGCTCTCTTGCGATGGGTGCGCAGACTCTTCCGCCGCTTAGTTTTGTGGGCGGTATCAGCCCCATATAGACCTTGCTTATACTGCCTTGCAAAGCGTTGGCGGCAAACCTTGTTTTCGCCACGCAGACACAGCCTGCGGTATCGCGGTCAAGCCTGTTTACCGCCCTGAAAGTCATGCCCTTACAGCGGTGCGCAAAGGCATTAGCCAGTGTATCGCCCCTGTGGTTTATCGACTCATGTACAGGCATATTTGCGGGCTTATCGAAAACTATAACATCGCCGTCCTCATAAAGAACGGGTACTTTCAGTTCCGGATTTGGGTCGGGGCAGGACTGTTCGGGTTCACAAAGCTGTACTTTCTGCCCTGTAAAGACTGTCACTGTCACCCTGACAGCATCGCCGTCAAGAGTTATGCCGCCGCAAAGTTTCAGCTTTGTCAGCAGTCTGCGCGAAACACCTCTCCCGCGAAGCATATCTTTAAGTGTCAGACCGTTTTCCTTCTCGGTGACGGTCAGCGTTCTCACTGATACTTCTTCCATCGCTTTATCATACCCGGAAGTCTGTCATTGTTTTTCTCGCCCAGCATCTCTGACATGAACAGCGCGTAGCTTACCTTAAAATATGGGTACACCAGAAAGAAAGGATACACCAGAAGCATCGCAGGCACAAATCTGACAAAGTAGAACAGAAACGACAGGTAGCGCATATGTCTGCCCTCCATCATTTTTACCGACTGGTCACAGGCATCAAAGATGTTTGCGCGGGGATTCAGCGCCATTATATAAGGTGTCAGCGCCAGCGAGATAAAGAACCTCACCGACACGAAAGTCCACACAGCGGTCATGCTGAGGCAGGCGGTCAGTGCAAACAGCGCCCCCGATGTAAGTTCGTTGAGGGTTATCTCCCTCGCCCAATAGTATATGCCGTAAGAAGTCAGCAGACCCGGCGTTATTACAGTCAGCTTTATGAACAGCTGTATCAGCGAAGCGTAGAATGCGCCGCTGTAAAAGCTGACCGAATGGGCGCTTATGTACATCTTTGTTTCACTCATCCGGTTTCCGATGGCGACATCGAGGAAAAGTCTTCTCGCAAGACCGAAACAGGGTGCTATCAGTGCAAATTCGACTATCGTCTTGCTTATCCAGAAAAGCCATGTGGAGTTTCTGCCTGCCAGAAGTTCAGCCCGACTGTACAGCCATGTGTGACCCATACTGCGAAGCGAGAGATACAGCGTTGATTCACACAGCACCAGCAATGCCGCCAGTGAAAACTGGAAAACCATCAGCGATACGCAGTCACCGCTGTTCAGCGCAAGCCGCTTTGCGGCGGTATGCCTTATATCTTTATAGTCCATGTGGGTCACCTCTTTTTTATGCAGTCAGATATCTTGTGTATACTATTATAATACGTGACTATCCATTCAGCACACCATCTGAAAATGTTATGCTAAACAGTATGATCGGGCGCTGCATATATTCACCGTCTTAACGGAGATCAAATTTGTCATCGTTACGCTTATGCGTATCTCTGCATTTTCTAATAATCGAATTCCGAACATTCCGACCACCCGATCATGCAAGGCTTGAAATATCTTTACTTATGTGTTATAATAGACATAAATTCTTCCTTGTCACCGATGGGCAGCTTGGCATCTTTTGAATTGCTCAGCATATGCTCACATTCTGCGATGAATGCCCGAAGTTCGGGGTTCTTTTCGGGTGGTAACTCGAAATGGCTGGCATTTATGCTGTGGCTGGCACGTATAAAGCGTGCGATATTGTTCGGGGCGGCAAGAAGAATGTTCTTTACCCGTTCCATAGCTTCATCAAAGCTGAGTGAGAACAGTTTATCGCTGTTGCGGGGGTTTTCGCGGTAGATGGTGCGGAATATCATATACACCACCAGCTTGAGGCAGTTATCCGTACCTGCCACCAGCGCATCCGAGCGGCTTTTGCCCACCAGCATGCTGAGCAGTTCAAGGCTTATGTCAGAACTGCCGCCTGACGGGAAATCGCTCAGGTTATAATCCCTTGTTTCACTGCCGAATATCATGTCATACGGCACTTTATAGTACCTTATCAGTGAGATTATCTGTGCAGTGCAGGCAGATTTCTGACCGCGTTCGAGCGATGACAGAAACGACTGGGAAATGCCTGTTGCTTCTGCCGCCTGCTTCTGGGTAATGCCCATAAGGAGTCTGACACCTCTGAGGCGTTCACCGACTTCCTTAAGATACTGCTGACTTTTTTCAACGTTCATTATAAAATTCAACTCCCGAAATGATGTTAAGGATATTGCTGTGATATTGATAGCAAACAGCGCCGCAGGCGGTATGTTCACTACAGTAGTAAAGTCTTATTGTATACTGCGGGATATTCCCACATTTACATTATACATCAATTTTACCTGTTTGTAAAGGGAAAAGTCATAATTTTTATCAAACGAATGTTATAATATGGAAAAGCCATTCTGACCATAAGACCGTGAGGGTGAACTATGAGCGCAAAAGAAGTTTTTATCGGAAGATTGCTATACCAAATACCCGACAGTGTACCGAATGAGCAGGGTGACAGATTACTTTTAAAAATAAGGTGTTTCGGTCCGCTGGAAGCAGAGGATTTGGGCATAGATGCCGACGGCAGGTTCTATGAGGAATACTGCTGGTTTGAAGATGATCTATACAAAGACGAAAATTGCCGCAAATATATCACAAAAGAAGAGATGGCAGAAAGAATAAAAAGCGTGCAGGTAATGTTTGAAAGATCGGGTCGATCCGAATGGGCTGAGATCTATAAAAAATTACTTGACGAGCTTAATATGCAGGAATAAAAGGGAATATCTGCTTTGATGTTTTCTTTGCCTGCTTTTGATAAAGCACATCGGACACGATACGATATATAAGTAAAGAGCCGGATCGGGCGGGGGAAGCAATACGATAAACAGACATTTCGTGTTATAGCAATACATATCAAAAATGGAAAAAAGTAAAATTTTCTTGTAAGGAGAATGTTAAATGAAAGGATACAGAATAGCATTCATACGACACGGTATGACAGAAGCTAACGAGGACGGCAGGTACATCGGCACGACTGACCTGCCGCTGAGCAGTCTGGGGGCGCAGGAACTTTTTGACAAGCTGGAAACTCTGGATTACCCGAACCCGCAGAAGGTCTACACATCGCCGCTAAAAAGGTGCAAGCAGACGGCGGGGATACTCTACCCCAACTGCTACACTGTCGAACTGGACGAACTGAGAGAGATGGATTTCGGGGCTTTTGAGAACAAGAAAGCAGAAGACCTGATGGACACTCCCGAATACAAGCAGTACATAAAGGGCGGGCTTGATAACCCTCCTCCCGGAGGTGAGTCGGCGCGGGAGATGGTCAACAGGTGCTATGAAGCCATAAAGATAATCATTTCGGACATGATGTATGAGGGTCTGACTTCGGCGGCGGTAGTGACACACGGCGGCATAATCATGAATATGCTCAGCTGTTTCGGTGTGCCGAAGAGAAAGCCGATGGAATTCGCCTGCGATTTCGGTGAGGGCTTTGAGGTGCTGGTGACGGCTTCGATGTGGCAGAGGTCGGAGGCTTTCGAGATACTGGGCAGATATCCTGACGGCAACATGGGGTTTGCTGACGAAGAGGAGTGAGGGGCGCTGTATGCCGCAGCTTCGGCATGATGAGAAAACTGCCCGCTGTAAGGCTGTTATTCTCCCGCCGCAGGTATGGCGATGAGATATTCTGCGGTGTGCGGTGAGAGTCGGGCATATACTATTGATATATGCGGCGGTACTTGACAAATCATGCAATAAATGGTACACTATAAGTTGATAAATTTCGGGCTTTCGCCCAACGTATAAAGGAGTAGTAGATATGATAGATATCAAGCTGATTAGAACCGAACCTGAACTGGTCAAGGAGAATATACGCAAGAAATTTCAGGACGAAAAGCTGGTGCTGGTGGACGAGGTAGCTGAGTTCGACAAGGAGTACAGAGCCGCAAGAACAAGGGCTGACGAACTGAGAAACCAGAGAAATGTCAAGAGCAAGCAGATAGGCGCTCTGATGGGCAAGGGTCAGAAGGACGAGGCTGAGAAGGTCAAGGCTGAGGTAAATGCTATGGCTAAGGAACTGGCTGACCTGGAAGTTAAGGAAGAAGAACTGGAAGGCAAGATACGCGAGAGAATGCTGGTGATACCGAACATCATCGACGAGAGCGTGCCGATAGGCAAGGACGACAGCGAGAATGTCGAGATAGAGAAGTTCGGTGAGCCTGTTGTGCCTGATTTTGAGGTACCATATCACGTTGACATAATGGAAACTTTTGACGGCATCGACCTTGATGCGGCAAGAGAAACTTCGGGCAACGGCTTCTACTATCTTAAGGGCGATATCGCAAGACTGCATTCGGCTATACTGTCTTATGCTAGAGATTTCATGATAGACAGGGGCTTTACATACTATATTCCTCCTTTTATGATAAGATCGAGCGTTGTTACAGGCGTTATGAGCTTCGCTGAGATGGAGAACATGATGTACAAGATAGAGGGTGAAGACCTGTATCTGATCGGCACTTCTGAACATTCGATGATAGGCAAGTTCATCAAGACCACTCTGCCTGAGGCACAACTGCCCCAGACTCTTACCAGCTACTCGCCATGTTTCCGCAAGGAGGTAGGTGCTCACGGCATCGAGGAGAGAGGTGTATACCGTATACACCAGTTCGAGAAGCAGGAGATGATAGTTGTCTGCAAGCCTGAGGACAGCAAGGCATGGTATGACAAGCTGTGGCAGAACTCTGTTGACTTCTTCCGTTCGCTGGATATACCTGTAAGGACACTGGAGTGCTGTTCGGGCGACCTGGCTGACCTTAAGGTGAAGAGCTGTGACGTTGAGGCGTGGTCGCCAAGACAGAAGAAGTACTTTGAGGTAGGTTCCTGCTCAAATCTGGGCGATGCACAGGCAAGAAGGCTCCAGATAAGAGTTAAGGGCGAGGACGGCAGCAAGTACTTTGCTCACACCCTGAACAACACCGTTGTTGCACCTCCGAGAATGCTGATAGCGTTCCTTGAGAACAACCTCAACGGTGACGGCACTGTATCTATCCCCGAACCCCTGAGAATGTACATGGGCGGCAAGGACAAGCTGGTGCCTACTAAGTAAGAGATATTAAAAAAGTCATTGACTCGCTGCACTATGTACGGTGGTGCGGCGAGTTTTTTGAGGATAAGTTATACTTTCGGGCGCTGATGCCGTATTTCAGAAGCACCCGATACTTTTTGCTGGGAGAGCAGACCACATGGAAAATTTTGATATAATCGTTATAGGCGCAGGTCATGCGGGCTGCGAAGCTGCGCTGGCAGGAGCAAGACTGGGGCTGAAAACGGCTCTGTTTACGATAACGCTGGACGGTCTGGCGAATATGCCGTGTAACCCGTCGATAGGCGGCACTGCGAAAGGTCATCTGGTGCGCGAGATAGATGCGCTGGGCGGCGAAATGGGCAAGGCGGCTGACAAGACTCTTATACAGAGCAGAATGCTCAATCGCGGAAAAGGTCCTGCGGTACACAGTCTGCGGGCGCAGATAGACAGGGTGGCTTACCACAACCTTATGAAAAAGACCATTGAGGGCACTGACGGGCTGTACCTCAAACAGGCTGAGATAACAGACCTGCTGTTTGAAGAGGACGGCAGGACTGTACGCGGTGTGCGGACACATCTGGGTGTTGAGTACGGGTGCAGGGCGGTGATAATCGCCAGCGGCACTTACCTGAACGGCGAGATACATGTGGGCGTGAACACCTATCCCAGCGGTCCTGATTCGGTACTGCCTGCGAGAAAGCTGTCTGACAGCCTGAAAGAGGCGGGCATGGCGCTGAGGCGTTTCAAGACGGGTACTCCCGCGAGAGTTCACAGGCGTTCCATCGACTTTGACAAGCTGGAAGTTCAGCATGGTGATGAGGATATACAGCCTTTCTCGTTCACAAATGAAGTTCTGCCCGAAAACAAGGTGGACTGCTATGTGGCGTACACCAACGCCGAAACACACAAGGTCATCATGGACAATATACATCTTTCGCCCATATATTCGGGGCGCATACATGCTATCGGTCCGAGATACTGTCCGTCCATCGAGGACAAGATAATGAGGTTTTCGGACAAGCCCAGACATCAGCTTTTTATCGAGCCGATGGGACTGGACACAGACGAATTCTATTTGCAGGGCATGAGTTCTTCACTGCCTGTCGATGTTCAGCTGAAATTTCTGCGGACGATAGAGGGGCTTGAACATGTGGAGATAATGCGCAACGCTTACGCCATAGAGTACGACTGCTGTGACCCCACAGACCTGCTCCCGACACTGGAGTTCAAGGAATTTCACGGCGTTTACGGCGCGGGGCAGTTCAACGGGACTTCGGGCTATGAAGAAGCGGCGGCACAGGGACTTGTGGCAGGCATAAACGCGGCGCTGAAATTAAAGGGCGAGAAACCGATGGTGCTGGACAGAGCAAGTTCATACATCGGCACACTGATAGACGACCTGTGTACTAAGGGCGTTTCAGACCCTTACAGAATGCTTACCAGCAGAAGCGAATACAGACTTCTGCTGAGGCAGGACAATGCCGATCTGCGGCTGACCGAAACAGGTCACAGGGTAGGGCTGATAGGTGATGAGCGCTACAATGCTTTTGTTAAAAAGAAAGAGCAGATAGACGCTGAGATAAAGCGTGTATCTGCCATAAACATAGCGCCGTCGGAGGTGCTGAACGAGTATCTGGTATCTCAGGGGACAGATCCCATCAACAACGGTTTCAAGCTGACACAGCTGATACGCAGACCTCAGCTGAGTTACAGGGGCTTGGCTTTCATCGACCCCGAACGCCCCGAACTGCCCGAAGATGTCTGCGAACAGGTAGAACTGATGATAAAGTACGAGGGGTACATAAAGATACAGCTTGAACAGGTGGAAGCTATGCGAAAGCTGGAAAGCAAGCTGATACCCGCCGATATAGATTACTCGAAGATAGGTTCGCTGAGGCTGGAGGCTGCTGAAAAGCTGGCAAAGATACGCCCGCTGTCTGTTGGGCAGGCGAGCCGTATAAGCGGTGTAAATCCTGCGGATATAAATGTACTGCTGGTTTATCTGCACTGACAAAAACTCAGGAGATAACTTATGTTACGATTAATAAAGCAGCACTATAAGAAAATTATTGTTTTAGTATTGTTTTTTCTGATTTTTCTTGGCGTTTTTGTATATAGAGTTAATAAATATTTTAAACCTATAATAGAGCTTCACGAAAAAACAACGTTCACTGCTCAGGAAACAAAAATCCTGTGGTCAAGACTGGGTATGGATTATGTTGATCTGGATATTAGCGAAGCATATTTTAATTCAAGTCTATATGTTATATCAGAAGGATTTGACAGCATTGATGCGGAGATCGAATATTTAAAACAGTTCAAAGGAAATGAAAATGTCCATAAAGACGTTACCTTTGATATAAACACTGCAACTAGTCATAATGACAAGACCGTTTATGAAATATACGATATAAAAAGTGCTGATAAAGGATATTTTACTGATTGTTACACTTACGAAGAAAACGGAAAATACTATCTGGAATTTTATGTTCGAGAAGCCAGAGGTCGTGATTTATATGAGATGTTTGGTTTTAATAAATAATTCGGTATATGATAAAGATACAAAGCCTTATTAAAAAAACGACATATGACGATAGGAGATAACTTATGTCACGATTAATAAAGCAGCACTATAAGAAAATTATTGCTTTAGTAATAGTCTTATTTCTTCTGGTTTCTCTTGGTATTTTTGCTTATAGTGCGGATAAATATTTTAAGCGTAAAACAAAGCTTCATGAAAAAACAACGTTTACTGCTCAAGATATAGAATACTTATGGTCGGAACTGGGATTGGAATATATTGATTTGGATATAAGCAAAGCATATTTTAACAGTGGCGGTGACCTATATGTTATTTCAGAAGGATTTGACAGCGTTGAAGCAGAGATCAAATATTTAAAACAGTTCAAGGGAAATGAAAAAATTGAAATAGGCGCTGCATTAGAGCATAATCACAAAGGAGATGTAGTTTCTGAAATATTCAATATAAAATGTACTAATTATATAAATTGTTTCACTTACGAAGAGAACGGAAAATACTACTTGGAATTTCATAATGTTTATGCCGGAAGTAACAAGTTATATGAGATGTTTGGTTTAAAGACGAACAACAGTGACGGCTGATATGTAAATTTTCAGCAAAAAAAGAGCCTTTTTTAGGCTCTTTTTTTTAGTTTATCAGCTTTATCTCGGTGTCGGCGGTGACTTTCAGGGTCAGTGTGCCGTCATATTCGGCAGACTTGCCGCCTGCTGTGACCTGCCACTTTGCGTCATCGGCGGCGGTGAGGGTCAGTTCACTGCCTGCGAAATATTTGCCGCTGAAACCGTCTGAAATATCAAGACCGTTCAGCTTTGCGCCGCCGCCCTTTACCGTTATCTTCTTTGGGGCGGTGAGCGAAAACTGCGCTGACAGGTCGGCTATGATGCGCGGCTGCCTTGCGGCAAAGAAATCGGTCATGCGCCTTATCATCGGCTTTGACGAACCTTCGACTGTGCGGTGGGTGGGGAAGCGCAGGTAGTAGGCTTCCATTTCGGGCAGGTATATATCGGAATATCTCTGCTGATATTCGCTGACGCGCTCTTCGGTGAAAACTATATTCGACATATCCATGATGCGGGTGGTCAGCTTACTGCGGAAGTCATCGTTTTTCAGCAGGCTGAGTATCATTTTGACCATCGGCTTGTAGGACTTGCTATGGAGATACTCGAAGTAATCGAGTTCGGCATTGTTCATGTTATAGTGACAGGCACAGCTTTCGGTATCAAAGAAGAAAAAGCGCCATTTGCTGTCAAGTTCTCTGCTGCGCCAACAGCCGTAGTTGTTCTGCGGCCAGTCATCATTAAAAATATACATTTCGGCGGCGCAGTAGTCGATGAAGTTTTCCATATCGAGAAGTTCGCAGACGCGGGCATAGTTTTCGGCTTTTGACATATCATTACCTATAATGAAACTCTGCATATTTTTAAAGCTGAGTTCGTCCACCGCAAGACCCTCGTCAAGCGTACCGTTTTTATAGATGGCAACGGTATCGCTGTCAACATCGTAATGACGGGCGAAATACTCCTGTGAATAGTCCTCTTGCAGAGTGTACAGCCCCCAGTATTCACCGTCTATGAAAAGCACGCACGCCCTGCCTGTCTGGGTGGCGGGTGAAAGGCATGATGCCATATCCTGCACCATGATGTCTTTATATTTAAGGAAATTCGAGTCATTGCCGCCGTTGCGCAGGACAAAAGTTTTAAAGCTGTCGGCAGGCTGACCGTCCGAGTCGGTGAGTTCCTGCCAGAAAGGGTAGTCGAAAGTATCTTTGCCATAGGTCGAACGGGCGTAGAACCTGAAAGACTTCTGATAATCAGCCCTTGACCAGCCGCCCTGTATACGCATGCCTGCGTCCTGAGTGAATTGCAGTGTGCCGTCACTCTCGAAGAACTGGAGGGTACATTCACGCTCCCAATCTCTGCCTTTTTGGTTATAATTAGCGGGGATAGAACCGTTATAGAGGTGGTCAGGTTCGGTGGGGTAGTAGTCTTCATAGACCTTGCCGCGCGTATAGATACCTGTTTCGTGGTCATATAGGGCGGCGGGGTCGGTGACGAGGGATATCATTGGCAGACCGCTGTGGTCGGCGGGGGAAAGCCCCACCATGTAGGTCGCGGTGCTGACATGCCCCCACTCGCCGTCAGAACTTTTTGCACAGGCGCGGACGACTGTACCTTTATCAACATTTTCGTCCTCAGGGGCTTCGACCTTGCCTTTGCGGTATTCAAGCTGTATCTTCATGGGGTCTTCGGCGGAGAGGACATTCTTCTCGCCGCGCCTGTCCTTTACATCAATGGCAGAAGTATACAGCTTTGCAGTGGAAGAGGTGCGGGGGTCTGTGCCGTCAAGGGTATAATAGATAGATGCTGAATTTGCCGCAGAGAGTTCCAGCGAAAATGGTTTTGGACAGTAGCCGCTTTCAGCCGAGAAAGTGACCTGTGAAGCGCGGGCATCTTCCGCATTGGCGGCACAGGGGGTAGGTGTGGTGATATATGCACCGCCCTTGCCCGCACATACGGTCGAACCTTTTGAAGTGGGTTCGGTAGTTATTGCATCGATAGTGCGAAAACCGCTTTTCAGCGTAATGGTACAGCTTTCGGCTTTGGGTATCTTGAAATCGACGCTTGGCACTGAATCATCGGCAAAGCCTTTTTTTGAACAGTACACCAGCACGTAGCCGCCTGCGGGTATTTTTCCGCCGCTGATGGCGCATTCGGCTTCATCATCGCGGCAGAGGGTATAGCGCTTAAGGCTGACTGCATGTTTAGTTGGGTTATATAGTTCTATCCAGTCGCAGAGTGCGCCTTTATTATCGGTTTCGGAAGCGGCGGGGAATTTGCCGTCATTAACGGCACAGACCTCGCTTATGACCAGCTTTGGTGGTGCGGTAAAGATAAGTATGCACAGAACTGTCAGCAGAAAGGCTGTCACAGCAACTATCGTACAGATACGTAGTTTTCTTATCCTGAGTTTTTCTGACATGGGGCGCACCTCCTTTTTGAGATATCGGTCAGGGCACAAAAGTTTGTGGGCGGGCGGGCGGGGCTTGCAATGTTTCAGAGAATGGCAAGGG